>Ga0066637_10001331_pt1 | contig 15948 bp, 14 predicted proteins | sample CryGeyCG2014_020_FD_62737 | JGI IMG/M metagenome (GOLD analysis project Ga0066637, IMG submission 62737) | Groundwater microbial communities from aquifer - Crystal Geyser CG08_land_8/20/14_0.20 | ecosystem: Environmental > Aquatic > Deep subsurface > Groundwater | place: USA: Utah: Grand County...
GAAATTTGTCAGTTTATTTCTGAAGATGATCATATTAAAACTGGAAAAGCTTGAGAATAAAGATATTTACAAGGATTTAAAATTATTTAATTTATTAAAAGATCGTTGATGGATTTTTCAGAAGTTTTAGAAAAAAGATTTAGTTCCCGTTCCTATCTTAAAAAAAACGTTAGCCGCGAGCTAGCTTTAGTTTTGATTAATATGGCTATAAAAGCTCCTTCCGCTTGCAACCTGCAGTTAACCCAGTATATTTTTTTAGACGATCCGATTTTAATCAAAAAACTCGTGGAGGAAGTTGACTCAAAATTTAGTTGGGCGCCTAATTTTTTTATAGTGTTATACGATACTTGTTTTGCGGTAAAAAGAAAGTCGGCATTGTTAAGCGCCGGTATGGCAATTGAGAATATTTTATTGGGCGCCACGGAGCTCGGGTTGGGGGCTCGTCCTTTGACCGGTTTTGAAAATGAAGAGAAAATGAAACAGGTGTTAGGTATTCCCAAGCGTTATAGGATCGCCGCTTTAATATCCTGCGGTTATGTTGACGAGGATGTTTTTAAACAAAGAGTTCCCAGAATCGGTTCTTCGGAGGCCTTGTCTTTCAATCGTTATCAAGGACTTAAAAGTTTAAATAATGAAAGCCGTGCAGAAAAAATCTCTTTAATCGACTTGATTGATTATCGGAGAAGAATCGCGCCAGTATATTTAGATAGTTTCCGGCTGGCTAGCTGGCCCGGTTATTTTTATGAAGATGCTTTTAATTTTTTTTCAAAAAAAGTATTGTCAAAAAATAAGCCAAAAGAATTGCTGGATTTATTCACCTATGACGCGGCCTTTTTTAAGCTTCTTTGCAAAGAAGCCAATTTTGGCGGAACTGAAATTATGGCCAGCGACTATTTAGATAATAACCTGAAGTTTTATAAGGATTTTTTTGGCAAAGATGGTATTTTAATTACGGAAAATAATAAATTAGAAACCCAAAATGATTTTTTTGATTTTATAACTTTTGTTTTCAAGGCGGAGTTTACTTCCAATCTCAATTTATTGATAAAAGAAGCTTCTTTGAAGTTGAAAAAGGGCGGAAAGATTTTTATCGTTTTTGCCCAAGAGGGGTTATTGAAGCGCTTAGCTAAATTCTGCTTGTCTATTTTTAGGCGGCTGGGAAAAGAAAAGAAAAATGTTTATGAAAACAACCCGCATTATAAAATCGGCTTTTATAAATTTTTATCCGATGGCGTGTTGAAAAAAAGTATTTTAGCCGCGGGGTTAAAGATAGAGTCCTCCGGTATAATAAAAAAGTACTCTTCGTTAATGGTCATTAGCAAATTTTATTTAGTTGTTAAGTAATAAAATTAAAATTTAGATCAAAATGGCGAGAAATGTTGACACCATTGATTATCGAGAAGATTATTATCGAGGGTTTGCCAAACCATATTTTAATTCTATTCTGGAAACGATCATTAGATTTGGCAATTTAAGAAAAGAAAGTGGCTTGATTTTGGATTTCGGTTGTGGATGTGGCCATTTAAAAAAAAAGTTAGCAGGTTTAAATGTCATTGGCTATGACATTATTTCAGAATTATCGGATGTGGAAAATTATCGGGAATTGGTTCCTAGTCAAATAGTATTGTCCGGGGTCTTAGAGCATCTTTATCCGGCGGAAATAAGCGCCTTGCTGGAAGAATTTAAAAATATGAACCCCCGGGCTGTTTTATTGGTGTATATACCGACAGAAAACTGGATTTCTAAAATTACCATGAAGCTGGCCGGCAAAAAAAATGCTCACGACGACCACGTTTCTGGCTATAAAGAAATAAACAAAATTATTGAGGGAAAATATTATCTGGAGAAAAAACGTTATATTTTTTTCGGCATGGCTCAGATAACGAAATATGTGCCATTTAACTAAAATATTTTTTATGGAACACAGCGAAAAATCAGCAGTTCCTGAGCTATCGGTAGTAATATTATGTTACCAGGCCGGAGAATCGGTTAAGCAATTTGTTGAAAGAGTTCAATCTTTATTTAAGCGGGAAGGCATTATTAACTATGAGTTGATTTTGGTAAGCAATTATTTTTCCGATAATCACGATCCTACGCCGTTGGTGGTAAAAGAAATAGCGGCAAATTACGATAATATCCGATATGTCGCCAAGGAAAAGCAAGGCATGATGGGCTGGGACATGAAAAGCGGATTAAGTTTGGCTCAAGGCAAGTACATTTCGGTGATTGATGGCGACGGGCAAGTGCTGGTTGAAGATTTAGTAAAAGTTTATAGAAAGATTATTTCTTCCGATGCTGACCTAGTTAAGACCTATCGTTTTAAGCGAGGTGATAGTATCTGGCGCAAAATGTTGTCTGTTTTTTATAATTTTATTTTTAACTGCCTGTTTTTTACTTTTACTTTTAAGGATGTAAATTCAAAACCGAAAGTTTTTAGCCGTTCAGCTTACCAAAGATTAAAATTATCTTCCGACGATTGGTTTATTGACGCGGAAATCATGATTCAGGCCAAAAGGCTTGGTTTCAAAATTGTTGAAATCCCTACGGTATTTTTAGGACTAACCGGCCGGCGCTCTTTCGTTGGCTTTAAAGCCATCTGGGAATTCATAAAAAATTTGATAATTTATCGGTTAAAAGAAACCTTTAATAAATAATATGCGCGTTTTAATAACTGGGGGCAATGGAATGCTTGGTCAAAAATTAGTTTTAAGAATGCAGGCAGCAGGTTATGATTTAAGGTTGCTGGTGAGAGAAGGAGAGAAGGTTTTTTTGAAGACACCCGCGGATATTTTAACAGGAGATTTATTGAATAAGGCAAGCTTAAGGGCGGCGACCAGAGAGATTGAAACGGTAATTCATCTAGCCGGATTGACCCACACTAATAATCAGGAAATGTATTATTTAATTAATACCTTGGGCACAAAAAACTTATTGGAAGCATGTCAAGAAGCTCAGGTAAAAAAGTTTATTTTTATCAGCTCAAGGGCAGCTGGATTAAGCGGTGGCGCTTATGCTAAATCAAAATTTTTGGCCGAAGAAGAAGTTATAAAAAGCGGTCTTAACTGGGTTATTTTAAGATTAGCGGAAGTTTATGGCGCCGCAGAAAGCGAAGCTATTAGTAAATTAATTCGGATTATTAAGTCCAATTATTTGATTCCTATTATTGGTTTTGGTCAATTCCGGCTTGCCCCTATTTTTTTAGACGACGCGTTGGAGGGAATTTTGGAGGTTTTAAAAAATCCGGCGATTAATAAAAAAAATTATAATTTAGCCGGCCCGGAAGAAATAACCTATAATGAATTAGTCAATCAAATTTTGAAAGAGGCCGGGCTTAAAAGGATAAAGATTTTCTTACCAGTTATTTTGGTTAAAATAATTTTAGATATGTTTTCTTTAATGGGGATTGATGCTTTTGTTAAAGACCAATTACCTCGTTTATTAAGCGATAAATCATCCGATATTAGCTTGGCGGTTAAAGATTTTAATTTTCAGCCGAGAAATTTTAGCACCGGCTTAAAAGAAATATTAAATTTCAAAGATTAGATTTTTTATGACGCATATATATAAAAAAATAAAAAGCGTCGTTAGCGAGCATAAAGGGATTCTTTTTTGCTCTTTTTTTATGGTGATTTTGATTTTTGCGCCGTTAATGATCTTCCCCAATATTATTAAGGACCAATATCAGGGAATCAATATTAATCATTTTGGAACAGATGCCGATTTTTATTTAACTCGAGGAAAGGAGATATTGGATGGAAATGATTTGGGCAGCACCTTGTTAAGGGAGGGGAAAAACGAGCAGGATCCGTTTTTTTCTTATAGCGAATATATATTGCTGGCTCCTATAAAATTATTAGGTTTAGCGCAAAAAGTGAATATCGTGAGTGTTTACAATGCTTATAATTTTATTGGCATTTTCTTTTTAATTTTGCTGATTTACTTTTTTGTTTTGCAGCTATCCGGCAATAAATTATTATCAATATCTTCTGCCTTGTTTGTTGTGGGCGGCTATTCCATCGTTTATAATAAATTATTATTTTATAGCGATTTTAATATTTATGGGCGGCTGATCTATCCATATTTCAGCTCCCTTATTTTATTTTTGTACTTAAACTTGTTGTTAAAAAGTTTAAAGTCGGCGGGGTTAAGATATAAAATTTTTGCCGCCTTGGCGTTGGGCTTGTTATTTTATGTCTATTTTTTTGCCTGGTCATTTATCTTGGCCTTTAATGCTATTTTGTTCCTAATTTTTATTCTGAAAAAAGATTTTTTAATCGCCAGAAAAATTTTATTTATCGGCTTAGGGGGCTTGGTTTTGGGCTCATACAATCTAATTAGAATTTTTTTATTTATGGGTTCTGAAATGGGAAAGCAGGCCTCATATTTTACCAGAATGTCATATAGTCATGGGCCGATTTTCAGTAAAATCGGCTTTATCACTTTAATTATATTTGCCGTTTATTATTATAAGCGTCGGGATGACAAACACTGGCCTTTTCTCCTGGCTTTAATTTTAGGCGGCTGGGTGGCTTTAAATCAGCAGATTATTTCAGGCAAAATGCTGCAATATGGCCATTATTATTGGTATTTTATTGTTCCTCTATCAATTGCTGCAAGCTTTTACATAGTGTGGCAATTGATAAAAAATGAAAAATTAAAAAAGTTTTTGTTTTTATTTATTGTTTTTGTTGTTTTTATTAATACCGCCGGGGGTCAGTATCGGTCTTTTTTTACGACAGTTGAAGCAAAAAAATATGAGCAAAACTTTCGGCCGATTATTGATATTTTAAATAATGTCAAAAAACCAGCCGTAATTTTAGCGGGAGACGAAGCCGATGGATATTTATTTACAATTTATACGCCGCATGATTTATTCTGGCATTCAGCAGCTGCTATCGGTTTTGTGCCAATCCAGAGGTTCAAGGACGCGCTTTTTATGTATTTTTATTTAAATAAAGAATCAAGAAACGATTTTGCAGATTATCTGGCTAGGGCGGGGGACAATAAAGTAAACGATGCGTTTTATTTTTATCAGAATCTTTATCGAAATTTAGAGGGTTATTGGTCGGGTCTTTCTTATTATGAGTATGAGAATAAAATCGCGGCTGACGATACGGCATTAAGTCAAAAAAGACCGGAAATAGTTGATCAGCTAAGCCGAGAATATAATGAAACGATTTTAAAAAACGATGGCGCCGATAAATTATTGAAAAAATATGGAGTCAATTATATTGTTTGGGATAAAAATAAGTTTCCGGAATGGGATCTGTCTGTTGTGGGCAACTTAAAATTAGTAACGGAATCGCATAATATTTTTCTCTATAGATTGAATTAAGAAGATAAGAATAAGCGGTATATCTATCTATCGATTTGTCCATTAGAACGAAAGAGAGAGCCACGCATAAAGATGTTTCAATGGTTGCAATATTGGGTCATTTTTGTTAAACTAGGATAGCCGTTTATTAATGATTGTATAGCAATAATTTTTTATGAAAGTATTTTTTGTTACTCCTAAATTGGATTTTTTAACTTCAGGCGGAACAACTGATGAATATGATTTAACATATAGAACCCTGCAAGATTTGGGCCACGAAGTTTTTGTTTGCACGACTCATCCTAAAGCGAATAATATTCCGCATAAGCCGTCTTACGCCGTTATTGAAGAAGATGTTAACTCAAGAAGGATGCTGGGAATACAAAAAGGCGCATTTAGGATTTTAAGAAAATATTCTAATCAAGCCGACATTTTTTTTGTAGACGGGCAGGTTTATTTATATGGCGTTGGTCTTTATCGGCTGCTTGGCGGTAAAGTTCCGGTGGTGGGCTATTTTAATCGTGAGATTACCGCTTGGCCGGGAAACGCTTCTTACCTATTTCCTAACAAAAAAGATAATTTATTGAAGAAGTTTAAAAAGTGCACTCGTTTTTATTTTGAGCGTTATTTTTTAATGCCGCTAACCGATTATATCGATATAATCGGTTTTGCAAACGCATGCTTAATGGAGAGTTATAGAAATTTTCGCATGAAGATAAACGATCGTTGTTTCATTTTTGGCGACCCGTTTGATTATCGCGGACTGATGAAAAAATATGGTGTTTCGGAAGATTCTTACAGCGAAAGAAATAAAAAGCAGGGACCATTTACTCTTTTTTATTCAAGCAAAATGGCTCCGGGAAAAGGATTTGATCTGGTTCTGGCCGCTTTTTCAAAGATCAAAAATAAGGATAACTTTCGTTTGGTCTTGGGCGGAGACGGGCTGGAAGAAAAATTTGTCCATAAAATGGTCCAAGATTTGCATCTTGAGCCGTATGTAGAATTGCTCGGATGGATGACAAAAGAAGAGCTCTATAATCGTTTTAAACAAGCAGATATTTATGTTCAGGCGCATTGGAGAAAGGATCTTACAGCGATGACCTTAATGACAGCAATGATGTTCGGTTTGCCTTCAATCCTTCCCGGAGGAGGGGGCTTGGAATGGGTTGCGCGGGGAGGCGCGCTTTATTTCAAGGACAATGACATCGATGATTTAGCGCGAAAAATTGAACAGTTGGGAGAAGATTATCAATTGCGGGAAAAGCTCTCAAGGTATTGTTATGTTAGGATGGATGAGCCGGAATTGAATCATAGAAGTAGAATCGCGGAGTTGGAGAAAAGAATGAAGGAAGCCGTCGCGAAAGCCAATAATAATAAAGCAGCAGTTTAGTTATGGCAATCAAAAAAGAAAATAAAAGGTTACCCCCTCAATTTTTTAGTGATAAAAGAGGAGAAATATATACCAACAAGATTAAAGGAACGGAATTTAATATCGTATTTACTAGGGCGGGAACCTACAGGGCCGGAGATTATCATTCAACAAAGCAGTATAGCGTTATTATGAAAGGGAAGATTGAGTTAACTTTGCGGCGAAACAATAAGGATATAACCAAAAAGTACGGACCAAACGAGTTGATCGCTATTCCGTCGGGCACCCCTCATTTATATAAATTTATGACCGATACGGTGATGGTAGAGTGGTTAGTCGGTCGTTACAACCTGCAATATTATGAGCCATACCGAAAAATAATCAGAGAGCAGTTAGGAAAATTAAAGATTAGTTAGCCGTAAAATATTATTTATTTAATAACTATGCCTAAAAAAGCGTTAATATCAGGGATAACAGGACAGGACGGCTCGTATCTAGCAGAGCTTCTTTTGGAAAAGGGATATGAAGTTTATGGATTGCAACGACGGGGAAGCATGCCAAACACATATAGGATAGATCATTTATATAAGGATTCCGAACATTCTAATTTTGAAGTGACTTATGCCGATCTGGCCGACAGTTCCAATTTAATGCGAGTTATCAATAAAGTTAAGCCCGATGAGATTTATAATTTAGGAGCCATGAGCCATGTGGGCATAAGTTTTGATATTCCCGAATTTACAGCCAACGTGAATGCTTTGGGTCCGTTGAGGATTTTAGAAACTATCAGAAATTTAAATTTGCCGACCAGATTTTATCAAGCCAGTTCTTCGGAAATGTTTGGAAAGGCACTGGAGATGCCGCAAAACGAGAAGACGCCATTTAACCCGCAATCACCCTACGGACTTTCTAAGGTGTTTGCATTCCATATAACAAAAATTTTTCGTAATAGCTACGATATTTTTGCTTCCAACGGAATTTTATTTAATCACGAATCACCGCGCCGAGGTTTAAATTTTGTGACTCGCAAGATAACGCTTGGGTTGGCGCAGATAAAAGTTGGGACGCGTCAGGTCGTGCGGCTCGGAAACCTTGAAGCCAAGCGCGATTGGGGATATGCCAAGGACTACGTGGCGGCCATTTGGAGAATATTGCAGCACGATAAACCGGACGATTTTGTTATTTCAACCGGCGAGACGCATAGCGTTCGTGAATTTGTTGAAGAGGCAGCCAAACATCTGGATATGGATATTGAATGGGTAGGTAGGGGCTTGGATGAGCGCGGAATTGATAAAAAAACAGGAAAAACTGTTATTGAGATTAACCCTATTTATTTCAGGCCGAGCGAAGTAGATGTTCTTTTGGGCGACTCTTCAAAAGCGCGGGATGTTTTGGGCTGGAAACCAAAGACAACCTTTAAGGAGATTGTTAAGCTTATGGCTGAGGAGGATTTTGATTATGCTCAAAAAGAGGTTAAGATTGGGCATCCGATTATTACTCAAAAGAGATTTTTTATAAAATGAGGAAAGCGTTACATGAAATTTAGAACCTTATTTACAATGGATTACGGATGGGCTTTTCGTTATTGCCTAAAAAGAGCGGTAATTAACGTAAAGTATTGTTTGGATTTTAGAAAATTCATTGAAATTGACGTGGACGGTTTGAAAATAAAAATGTCATTTTTTAGTCCCGACCACCACCATTTTGTAAAAAAAAATAAAAACAAGAAGTACTATGAGCATAATTTTTTCAGTCGTTGGAAAGAACAAGCTCAGCAAATGGCAACCGATGTTCTTGATCTGGGCGGATACAGCGGCTTTTATGGATTAGTAGCGGCCAAAGTTAATCCCTCCTCAAGGATCTATATTTTTGAACCGGACTCGTTAAATTACAGACAGATAAAAGAAAATATTCGACTCAATGATTTGCGGAACATTGAAGTCATTAAAGCCGTAGTTACCGATAAAATAAGATCGATATTTTTTACCGAATATAAAGGCAAGGAAACAGGTAGAATATCGGAAAATAGCGACTTTCAGATTGACGGCCTAATCTTGGACGACTGGCTGGAAAAAAATAAAATAAATCCGACCTTGATTAAAATGGATATAGAGGGGGCCGAATATCTGGCCCTCTCGGGAATGAAGAACTATTTAAAGACGGCTAAAAGTATGAATATTTTATTAGAGCTTCATTATAATATAATAAAAAAATTCGGCAAAACGAGAGAAGATGTTTTGGAATTATTGGATGAGCTGGGCTTTAAATACAGATTTTTGAGTAAAAATCCATATGGCTGCGAATATTATTGGGCTTGCAAATAAAGGACTGAACCGCAAGCTGTGGCTGGAATTTCCTGAATTAATAGAATGCGTTAAAAAAGATTATGTTAGGGCGGGTGCGCTGTGGGGAGGAGCGCATAGTTTTTTGCACGCTTTGATGGTGGCGCAATATGCCTGGATAATTGCCGAAGACGAGAAAACTGGAAGGTTGGCGTGGGTGGCGGGATTGTGTCACGATATCAACCGGCACTTTCCGAAGAAGGTAGATAAAAAATTGCAAACATACCTTTCTTTCACTAAATTTTCAGATAAGGATAAGCATTCAATAATAGAGGCAATCAAAAAACACAGCAAAATTAATAATCCTGGCGATGGTCCCGTGACCCTTACCTTAAAGGATGCGGATCGTCTGGCGAACATTGGGCCGAGCCATTGGGTGCGTGACGGGCAGTTTCGTCCAAGGGCTCCTTTTGTGGACCCGATACAATGGCTTAACGACCCGAAGGCAAATTTTAAATACCCAGGATCGGTAATCAAGTGTGTTTGGTATACTCTAGAATGGGAAAGTTGGCTGCGGCTTCCTGAAGCAAAAAAGATTGCCAAGCCCTATTTTGCTGCTACCAGATGGTTTTTAAAGACCACCAAGAAGCAGCTTGAAGAAGTGAAGCTTTTCCCTTTGCCAAAAGAGTTGCGCTAAAAAAATTTGTCGGCAGAAACATAAAAAGGAGGATGATTGATTATAATCTCCTCCTTTTTATGTGTTTTTTGCAACCCTTATCTTTGTTCTGGATTTTCCTTTTGAAATTTTAACATTTTTCTCCAATAATAAAAGAAAGTTATCGTTATGGAGAAAGATAAGATGATGCGGCTGGCTATGGTTCCGGCGATGCCAAATATTGGCGTTAGCAGGAGCAGGGACCCGATAAGGACAATTTGGTCTATAATGTTTAATCGATAAAGCCATACTTTAGGCATATGAATAAACTTTGTGTTGCTGACGGCGCTTAGCAGGGAATTTATTGGTATGAATATTATATTAAGGGCAAATAATTGCGAGAAGGGAATAGCGTTTAAGTATTTTGGGAAGAAAATTTTAAAAAAGTAGGGGATTAAAATAATATAGATTATTGTGATTAAGGCGCCGATTAGAAGCAGTTGCAAGAATCGTTTACGGATTATTGCATCAGTTTTTTCCATTGTTTGCAGCGCTATCTTTGGCGTCGCTAGCGTCGGTACGTTTTTGAACAACCCTTTAATTTGATCTACGGGGGCGGTGGCAAAGCTATAAATAGCCAAGGGGACGGAGCCAAGAAAGTGGAATAGTAAAATGCCATCCAGGGAGTTAGCGGCAATTCCGAGGACATTTATTAAGCTTAAATGTTTGCCATAGGATATTGACTCGGGGTCGTCTTTTTTATTGGGCTTAAATTTCTTGATGGAATAAAGATAGAAAAAGAGGTTTGTTCCAGTGGTGGAAATTAGATATATCAGAACTAGCCAAAGAGGGTTTTTCGTTAAAAGCAAAGTAATAAAGATAATTCCGGAATAAATTAGAATAGAGATTATATTATATTGTGTTGTTTTCTTAAATTCTTTTTTGCCGCTTAGAAAAGCAACATAGGTGTTGGCACTTGTTGATATTGGCAGGGTTAGAGCGATAAATATAAATATCAGTGCCAATAAGTTATTTTTTTGGACAAAATAATAAAGACCCCCGGCCATGGCGGTAGAAAATACTATAATGCCCCAGCGAAGCTGGATCCAGAAAGATTTTTTAAAAGTTCCTTCAAAGCCCCTAGCTACCGCTTGATAGACGGCCGTGCTCATTCCGGTTAAAGTTAGGGCGGTTAGTACTCCGGACAGCGAAAGGGCGTATTTATATATCCCATAAGTTTCTTTTGATAAAAGATTGGCAAAAATTACGGCTAAAAGAAAAGCCGAAAGAAGCGACACTATTTGTCCCAGCGTCAGCCAAAACCCGCCCTTAGTTAAATACACCATATCGGTTTTGGTGTATTGTTCGCTCCAGCGTAGAAGATTGTAGATTTTTACTTTAGTTTTTTGTATCATTTGAAAATTTTAATATACCCAATCCAAATTCATTTGAATCACTGCTTCCATCAAAAATATGTATCTTAAAAGTTTTCTGTTTTACGTCCCTGTAAGATTTTTCAAGCAGCTTTTTATCATATAACGCAAGCACATGCCGTTCCCAAGAGCCGGTCTCGCTTGTTGGAACTGCCTCAAGTGGAATTTTCATTGGATTTTTAAATAATCTGAATCCCGTATCATGAAGAAAATGAATAGTATTACGATGATTATTTTCACTTTCTATGAGAATTTGATGAATTAGATGATACATATGTGCGTCTTGGAAAATTATATCAGGAGACCATCTTTTCCATATCTCTTCCACTTTGCCAGTAAATTCTTCAATAACATATTCAACATCTTTATCTTTGTATATGGCCTCATCTTTGATATTTATTGTAATAATCTTAGTATTTAAACCAAGAAAACGACACAATCGCGCCAATATACTTGCGGAGCATCCGGTTTGAGTACCAAGCTCGACGATACATTTAGGACGTATTTCACTCAGTGCCGCTATCCAAACCGAAATATTTTCATAACTTTGCGTCTTATATTTATTTAACATCAAAGCCGAATCGTCTATAAATAAAAATTCTCTGGTTTTTTTATCTAATTCTTCGGCAGCGAAACCATTCGGGAAAAATTCAATTATTTCATTCAAATATGAAGATGGAATTCCCTCGGCGCTGATCCATTTATTTTTTTTCGCCGTTTCTATAGCGTCTTCAATTTTTGAAACAAAAAAACTTTTTCTTTCTTTTATCTCTTCATCCGACCAATTCCACCACCCTATCGATTGAATGGTCTCTCTCATCTCTTTACTCTCGAATCTCCATTTAACATGCTTTGTTGGATTTCCAGCCACAACTGAAAATGCTTCTATGTCTTCTCTAACAACACTGCCCGCCCCGATGACTGCTCCATTTCCAATTCTTATGCCGGGCAAAATTACTGCTCTTGCTCCAATCCACACATCGTTGCCTATCATAGTAAAATTTTTATGATTATCTGTGCGGGCTTCATGAAAAAAATAATCAACAGGAAAGTTAGAGATTCTATTAATAAAATGGTTTCCAGAGCAAATTTGAAATCTTACATCATTTGCGATTGAACAAAATGAGCCGATTTTTAAAAAATCGTTTCGATGAAAACCACTGAAAACGGAACGTCCATAGTAAGTCCATCGTCCAACCTGAACGCTGCCGCGACTTCCATTGATTCCTAACTTTATTGCTCTCTTTTTTTTAAACTCTTCTCGCTCGCCTTTTGTATTATTTTTCAATGAGTTATATATAAGCCCCAATCTTCAATAATTTCTTTTTCATATTGCTTTATCTCCCTCCCCCCGAGAGAATAATTTTGATGGTTTTTAAAATGATGGCGATTTCAAACACGAAAGAGCGATTCTTAATATAGTAAAGGTCATATTGCAGTTTTTGAAGATTATCTTCAACTGAAGAAGCGTAGGGATATTTAATTTGCGCCCAGCCGGTGAGGCCGGGCTTGATAACGTGGCGGATTTGATAAAAGGGAATCTGGGCCAGCAGTTCGTTGGAGAAAGCAAACTCTGGCCGTTCGGGTCGCGGTCCGACAAAACTCATCTCGCTCTTTAATACATTCCAGACCTGCGGCAGTTCATCCAGCCGTGTTTTACGCAGCCACTTGCCTATGCGGGTTATGCGGTCATCTTTTTCTTTGGACCACTGGGCGCCGGCTTTTTCAGCGCTACCGTCGGGCGCCAGCGCCAGCATGGTGCGGAATTTAACCAGTTCAAAAATGCGGCTGTCGCGGCCCACTCGTTTTTGTTTGATTAATATCGGTCCCGAGCTGCCCATTTTTATCAGTAGGGCGATTAATGGAAAAAGAACCAAGGTGGTAATTCCCAGCAATAGCGAGGCGACTATATCCAGCATTCTTTTGGCCGCTTCAAAAAATATTTTTTGCTCGGCCATCAAATTTTCCAGAAACCAAATTTCTTCAATAGCCGAAACCGGAATCTTATTGGTGATTTTTTCATAGAAAGCGGGCAGGTCAATAATGGAAATTTTAAGCGGTAGGCACTGGTAGAGATTGCGCACCAAGTTGCTGTCTTTGCGAGGGTCGGCGGCGGTGAGTACTATCTGGATCTTTTCTTGGACGATAGTGTCTATCAGGTCGTGCAGAATTTTTAGCTCTTCCGACAGGGCGATTTTTTTTATTCGGTAACCAAGCTGCGGGTGGTGGTTGATGTATTCTATCAGCTCCTGGGTTTCTTTGTTTTGTCCGATTACCAGAATATTGTTTAGCAGGGCTGAGGTTTTTAGAGAATAATTGTAGAATTGTCGCCAACCGGCCAGCAGCAGGGTAATAATAGCCAGATTTAAAAAGAGATTGGTCTTCGGGGCGATGCCAAAGTAGGGGATAAAATAAAAAAAGGTGATAGCCAGAATCGCGCTGGCTGTTATTGCTTTGACTAGGGTAGTAAAAAAAGCGAAATTGTTGCGGGCTGTGTGGAGGTCATAAAGGCCGATAATGTAGAAAACAATGATGGTCAGCAGATACACAATGGTAAAGGGGTAGAAATGAAAATCCCACTGATAGAACCAATCCGAACCATAGCGCAAAATCAGCGTTAGGAGCAACGCCATATAGAGCACGATTAAATCCCCCGATATCAGGAAGAACTTTTTAGTTTTAGCGATGATATCCATTAGAGGAATTTTACCGATTTTAGATGGTTTTGGCAAGGCAGACAGCAGAAATCTGATTTATTCTCGTCGTCTGCCAAAACTAGCGTGATTTGGCATTGCAATTTTGTAGTTGTGGACGTATATTAGAAGCAAAGCTGGTTGTTTCTTCGGAAGTTCACCCGTAGAGTGAAAAGATGAAATTGATAAAAACTAAGATATTGTTTTGTTCAATTATTTTGGTGTCGGTCTGCCAGACCGGCACTGCTTTAGCTTTTGAAATCGGCGAGCGAGCAGTTTTTAATCAGGATGCCAATTGTGATTATGCCAGGCGCACTCAGGTTCCGGCTACGTTGCGCCAGGTGGGCGATAAGGCACTTTATTACGTGGATGATGAGTGGTGGAATAGTTTGGGTAATACTGATTTGGCCAACACCACCATTTTATCTTTGTTGGCCGAATTTGATAGAGTAATTTATCCGCGGCTGACCCAGGTTTATGGCTCGGAGTGGTCGCCCGGCATTGACGGCAATTTACGCCTGACGATTTTAATCACCCATCTTAACGATGACACGGGGGCATATTTTAATTCGCAGGATGAATATCCCAAGGTTCAGCTGGCTGCTTCTAATGAACGGGAGATGATTTATCTTAACGCTACTTATTTGACATCCAGCCGTATGAAAAGCTTTTTGGCTCACGAGTTTCAGCACATGATAAACTTTTATCAGAAAGAGAAACTGCAGGGACTGGTGGAAGACATTTGGCTGAACGAGGCGCGTTCAGAGTATGCTCCTACCATCTGCGGCTACGATAATCAATATCAAGGGAGCCATTTGGAAAAACGAGTCAATGAATTTTTACGCAATCCCACCGACCCGCTGACCGAATGGCAGAACAAATCCTCGGATTATGGTCCAGCCAGTATTTTTATGCAGTATCTGGCCAGCCGTTACGGGGAGGCAATTTTAAGTAAAATGATTAAGGCCGATGCGGTGGGGATTGTCAGTATCAATAAGGCCTTGGCAGAGTTGGGTTCGCCGGATCGATTTGCCGACGTATTCACCAATTGGACGATGGCGAGCTTCGCCAATGATTGTCAGTTGGGCGAAGGCCAGAAATTTTGTTATTTAACGCCTAATTTATCTTACAGCCGGCTTCATCTATCTTCCAATATCACTAATCTGATGACTGTTCAGAACGGAAATTCTTTTTCTTTTGCCGATGATTTTAAGGATTGGTCTGGTCATTGGTATGAAATTTCGCCGGTGGGTTCGGGTCTCAATTTACTGTTAAGTTTTTCTGGCAGCAGCGCCACGAATTTGCAGGTGCCGATTCTAATTATCAATAATGACGGCAGCAAGCTAGTGCGGTATGTTAAGTTTGATAGCAACCAGCAGGGGTCAGAAATGATTCTTAATTTTGGCAATCAAGTAAAATCGGTCATTTTGATTCCTTCCAACCAAACCGAACAGACCGGCTTTTCCGCCAATGGGCCAACTTATAGTTTTTCTTATGTGGCTAAGATTACTTCGGCCACGCAGTTGCTGACACCAACGCCAGCCGCCTCGCCGGCTGTTTCTTCGCCGGTTGCGCCAACACCCAAGCCCTCAAGCAATACCTCACCCAATTATCCGGACGGAACTTTAATTAGAGCCCAAGGTGATTACAAGGTGTATGTTGTGAGCGGCCAGTATCGGCGTTGGTTGCAGTCAGCGGAGATTTTTAAGGCCTATCCACATTTTGGGTGGCAAGCAGTGAAAGAGGTGACAATGGCGCAGCGCGATTGGTATCAAGAGGCCTGGCTTATTCGGGCGGATGGCGACGCGCGGGTTTTTGAAATTAACGGCGATGGCACCAAGCATTGGTTAAATATGAGCGCGGAGCAATTTGGCGCCTCCGGTCGGCAATGGGATATGATTTATATCGTTAATAATATTGAGCGGGACTGGTATCGGACAGGAGCGGATGTGTTGAAATAAATTGAAAATTAAAAAATCAAAATGTAAAATGACATTGTAAAGTTAAAAATGAATTAATAATTTTAACATTTTAAATTGTCATTTTGATTTTTGAGATTTACATTTTTAATTAAAAAATTGAGTACTAAATTTAAAATCGACAATCTCCAAGAAAATATCTTGCTAGCTAACCATACTACTTTCCGTATCGGCGGTCCGGCCAGATATTTTTGCGCGGCGCAAAACAGAGAAGAACTAATGG
>Ga0066637_10001336_pt1 | contig 15936 bp, 17 predicted proteins | sample CryGeyCG2014_020_FD_62737 | JGI IMG/M metagenome (GOLD analysis project Ga0066637, IMG submission 62737) | Groundwater microbial communities from aquifer - Crystal Geyser CG08_land_8/20/14_0.20 | ecosystem: Environmental > Aquatic > Deep subsurface > Groundwater | place: USA: Utah: Grand County...
AGAAACCCTTAGGTTAGTGGGGAAAAAGCATATAGAACTCAGGAGAGGGTTCTGAAAAGAAGTCCTTTTGTCGAAGGGCTTCTTATTTATCTAAAACAATTGAGAAAATTGACAAATTGGACAATTATTTTATTGTGAAGATAGTTGCCAAAAAGGCAGGAGTGTGTATAATGAGCTAAGGTAAAACATATGGCAAAAAAAGCAAAAAGACAAGCTAAAAGAAAGGCAGTTCTCCATCGATTTGGCAGGAGGCTAATTTCTTCTTCAGCAAAAGCCAGAGGTTTTGGTGGACTAGGTTCTAAGATTGAGAGAGAGCCAATTAAAAAAACCAGAATCAGGGTGATTGGTATTGGCGGTGGGGGAGGAGCTATTGTTTCTGAGATTGCTTCTCGCATACCGAGAGTTTCTTTCTTTGCAATAAACACTGACAGTCAGGCTTTAAAGATAGCCAACCGAAAAGTGAGCCGTCTCCAAATTGGCCAGAACTTAACTCAAGGCTTGGGAACTGGCATGAACCCAGAGTTAGGTCAGGCAGCAGCCGAAGCGGATAAGGAAAAGATTAAAAAGGTTTTGGAGGGTCAGGATTTATGTATTCTGGTAGCTTGCCTGGGCGGGGGAACAGCTTCTGGTGCCCTGCCTGTTATTGCCAAGCTCTCAAAGAAGGTGGGCAATATTACTTTTGGCATCTTTACCTTTCCTTTTGCTTTTGAAGGAGAAAAGAAAATGGAGATTGCCAAAGAATCTCTGGCCCGGGCCAAAAACCATCTCAATGCCATAGCTCTGATTCCTAATGAAAGGGTTTTTCAGATTATTGACAAATCCACTCCCTTGAAGGAAGCTCTCTCTGTTGTTAATAAAAACCTGACAGAAGGGTTGTCAGGCTTAATAGATACTATTTACAAACCAGGCTTAATAAACATTGACTTTGCTGATTTCAGAACAATTCTGGAAGCTAGAGGAAGACTGGCCTTCTTAAACACAGTAGAAGTCCAGAGAAAGGAGGAAACAGCCAAAGACATGGTCAGCCAGGTTTTAACTTCTCCTCTTTATCCTTATACAATTAAGGGAGCAAAAGGAGTTTTGTTTAATATCACAGGAGAAAAGAAGTTATCTCTGGCAGAAGTAAGCCAGATATCAAGAGCCATTTCCAGCTTGGTCAACCCAGCAGCTAAAATCATCTTTGGTATTTCCCAGAGCCCTCAATGCTTAAACAGTGTTAAAACCACACTTTTAGCTACAGGCTGTGGGATGAAGCTCTTTCCTCCAAAACCGAGGAAGAAAGCAAGGAGAGCTATAAAGAAAGAACTAGAGGAGGAGCCAGTAGTGAAAAAGGAGATAAAAAAGCCAGTCAGAAAGAAACCAGTAGTAAAAAAAAGAAAGGCGGTAAAACCTAAAGCTAAAAAAAAGAGAAAGAAGAAAGTGGTGGTGAAGCCAAAAGCCCAGGTTTTATTGCCGGCTGAGCAGGCAGCTGTTGTTACTGGTGGAGGAGGAAAAGTTAGAAAGAATGCCTTGCAGATTAAAAAAGAAGCAGAAGAGATTGAAAAGGAGATGTTGGAAGAAGAAAAGCTTTGGGAGACGCCTGCTTTCTTAAGGAAGAAACCTGAGCAGGGATAAGCCTGATTTTTTTGGTTAGGCAGCCCGGCTTTTAGCCGGTTTTTTTCTTGGTTTATTTGTGCTAATATATTCTAAAGGTCGGTCTTATTCTCTAAACAATTATGATTGAAGTTTCAAAAACAATTCTAAAAGAGATTTACAAGCCCAGACCAAGCCGTTCCAAAAAGTATGATTTTGGCTTGCTTTTGGTGATTGGGGGATCTGAGTTTTATTCAGGCTCTCCGGCTTTATCAGGCTTGGCTGGATTTCGTTCTGGAGTTGACATGGTAAGAGTCATTGCTCCCAAAAGAGCAGCTGACATAATTGCTTCTTTCTCTCCAAATTTAGCAGCTTATCCTTGTAAAGGAGACTGGCTGACAAAAGAGCACTTGGCTACCTTGCTCTCAATGACCGAGTCGGCAAAAGCTGTTTCTAATAATAAAGCAGCAGTGGTTATTGGAGGCGGTATGGGCAGGACAAAAGAAACTCAAGAAGTCATTCTGGAATATCTTTCCCAGACTTCCTTGCCTGTGGTAGTGGATGCAGATGCTATCCACGCCTTAAAAGAAAACCCAGAGGTTATTTCTGGCAAGCCCTTCTTAATTACCCCTCATACTTATGAGTTCTTTATCCTGACCCAGAAAGAGGTTTATGAGCTTCCAGAAGAAGAAAAGATAAAGATGGTCGAAGAAGAAGCAGCGCGGTTGAAAACCACCATTTTGCTCAAAGGACCAACTGACATAGTTTCTGATGGCAAAGAAGTGGCTCTGGTCAAAGCAGGTTCTCCTTATATGACAGTAGGGGGTTGCGGTGACACTCTAGCTGGTGTTTGCGGGGCTTTGATGGCCAGGGGAATAGCCCCATTTTTGGCAGGTCAAGCTGGGGCTCTGATCAATGGCTTAGCTGGTGAATTAGCTGCTAAAAAGAAAAAGGAAGGGATGATGGCTACAGATTTGATCGAGGCAATTCCTGAAGTTATCTCTTAGTTTTTCTATTAAATATGATTTATGACCTCATTATTATTGGTGGTGGGCCAGCTGGCATTTCAGCTGCAATTTACGCTGCTAGGCAAAGGCTGAGAATTCTTTTAATAACCAAAGACTTTACTGGGCAATTAGGCAGAAAAGCCATTGCTATTGAAAATTATCTTGGCTTTGAGAAGGTTTCGGGTCTGAACCTTATTAAGAAGTTTGAAAATCATTTGAAAAGGTACAAGGTAGAGATTCTTCGGGACAAAGTTAGAAAGGTGAGAAAAACAAAGGAGATTTTTTTCGTTTTGACAGCTAATAAAAAAACCTTTCAGGCAAAAACTGTAATTGTTGCTTCTGGCGCTGACCCTCGTCCTCTGGAGGTACCAGGTGAAAAAGAATTTATTGGAAGGGGAGTGAGCTATTGTACCAGTTGCGATGCCCCTGTTTTCAAAGATAAGGCTGTAGCTGTTATTGGTGGGGGGAACTCTGCTTTTGAGGCAGCCATTGCTTTAAACAAATGGGCAAAGAAGATATATATCTTGGAATATGGAGACAAGGTAGTAGCCGATAAAGAAAATCAAGAAGCGGTCAAGAAGATAAAGAAGATTGAATTAATTCTCCGGGCTAATTTAAAAGAGATAAAAGGAGATAAATTTGTTAAGTCAGTTATTTACCAGGACAGAAAAACCAAAACAGATAAAACCCTATCTGTTGAAGGGGTTTTTGTTGAAATTGGTTCCCAGCCGGCTACCTCTTTTGTCAAAGGGATGGTTGATTTTAATGGCAGGGACGAAATCATTGTTAATGCCAAGACAGGAGAAACCTCAACTCCCGGCCTTTTCACTGCTGGAGACGTGGATGACAACCCTTACAAACAAATTGTTGTTGCAGCAGGTGAGGGAGCCAAAGCTGCTTTATCAGTTTTTAAATATCTTCAAAAATGACTTTTTCTTTAACAGGCCTATCTTATTTGGCAGCCTTCTTTCCCCTTAGTTTATTAACCTATCGTTTTTTTCAATACCAGGTGAGAGAAAAAACAGCAGTCTCTAAGGCTTGGTTTTATTTCTGCTTTATTCTCAGCCTCTTTATTTTCATTACAGCAGTCAGCGGATTGTTCTTTAGCCAAAATCCTTTTGTTTTAAAACTGACGGTGGTTATTTCCACTTTTTTGCAGGGTTTGGCTTCAGCTGTTTTAGCTTATATTATAATTCATCTAAGACTATCTCAATTTTCTCCTAAAGCTGGCTTTTGGTTGGTTTTTATTTTGAGCCTGGGGACAGTAATAGCAACAATTGTTTTTCCTTTCCAGCCTTTTCTTGAAGAAGATTTGTCAATAAACTGGGATATTTCTTCAATTGCTGGAGTCCTTCGAGCCATTGTCTTTTTTGCTTGTTGGTTGCCAGCCGCAGTCATTATTGGAGAAGAATATAAATTCTCTGATAATCGCCAGGTAAAAGACAGAGCTCTTGGTTTAGGAATGGTTTTATTCGCTGGTTTTTTGGTTGGCTTTCTTGATTTTTTTCTGGAGAGACTTTTAAAACTGGGAACCTTAAGCAGTGAAATTTCTTTAATCGCAACCAGTATTTTATTGGTTGCTATTCTCTGTTTCGGCCAAAAACCTCTTCCTTCAAAAGAAGCCTATAAACCGCCTTCTTATCCTAAAATTAAATGGTAAAAATTATCAAACTTAAGGCCAAAGCAATAAAAGACTCAGGAGGCAAACTAACACCTGAGGTTGTATTGGAAACAGGAACAGGGAAAACAAAAGCTTCTGTTCCTTCTGGTGTTTCCAAAGGGAAATATGAGGCAGTAGAAAAAGAAGCAAAGAAAGCCGTAAAGAATGTTAATGAAATCATTGAGCCCAAATTAAAAGGGAAAGATGTTTTTCAGCAAGAAAAGATAGATAAGTTTTTAATAAAACTTGACGGGACAAAGAACAAATCTCGTTTAGGAGCTAATGCTCTTTTGGCAGTTTCCATTGCAGTCTTGAGAGCTGGAGCTAAAGCTAAGAAGGTTCCTTTGTGGAAATATATTTCTCAAATTGCCAAAACTAAGCCGGGCTTAGTTTCACCTGCTGTTTTAATGATAGAGGGAGGAAAGCACAGCAAAGCGGGTTTGCCCTTTCAAGAGTTTATGTTAATCCCAGAAGGGAAAACATTTAAGGAGAAACTTGGAAGAGGAATTAAGATTTATCAAAGGCTGGGAAGGATGCTAAAGAAGAAATATGGCAGAGCTGGCCTGGTCAAGGGAGCAGAGGGAGCGTTTACTCCGCCCTTAAAAGAAATTAAGAAAGTCCTTGACCTGTTGATGCTGGCGAGGGGGAAAGATAAGGCTAAAATAATAATTGACGCTGCTGCCTCTTATTTAAGAAACAGACCAAGGCCAGAATACTATCTTGGCCTGGCTAAAGAATATCCTATTTTAGCGATAGAAGACCCTTTTTCTGAAAAAGACTGGTCGGCCTGGAAAGCCTTAAACTCAAAGCTGTTAATAATTGGTGATGACCTGACTGTTACCAACCCAGAAAGAATAAGACTAGCTGAAAGAAGAAAGGCTTGTAAAGGGGTGATTATTAAGCCCAATCAAATAGGCACCTTTACTGAAACAATTCTGGCTGCCAGACTAGCTAAGTCTTATGACTGGAAAGTTATGGTTTCCCACAGAGCAGGGGAGACAAAAGATGATTTTATAGCTGACCTGGCTGTTGGCCTGGGAGCAGATTATATTAAAGCTGGCGCTCCCAGCAGGCCTGAGAGAATGGTAAAATATAAGAGGCTCTTAGAGATAGAAAGAGAAATCAAAAAACATGGCTAAGTTAATCTTATTAAGGCATCTGGAATCTCGCTGGAATCTGGAGAACAGGTTTACCGGGTGGGTGGATGTTCCTTTGTCTCAGGGGGGAATTGCCGAAGCCGAGGAAACGGCCAGGAAAGTTTTTCAGTACGAGATTGATACGGCTTACTCTTCTCCTTTGTTCAGGAATCAGGACACTCTGGCTAGGATTTTGGATTGCGTTGGCAAGTATCCTGTTTTTATTCATCTTGATAAAGGAAGAATGAGGGATTGGGGGAAATACACTGATGTCAGCCAGTTTGATTTGCCAGTTTACATTTCAGAAGCCTTGAACGAAAGGTATTACGGTGACTTGCAGGGCTTGAACAAAGACGAGGTTGCTGGAAAATACGGCAAGGAAAAGGTTCGTCTCTGGAGAAGGAGTTTTGATAAGGGGCCGCCCGGCGGAGAAAGCCTAAGAGATACTATTAAGAGAACCATGCCTTTTTATAGAAGACACATTGAAAAGGATTTAAAGCGAGGGAAGAATGTTTTGGTGGTAGCCAGCCATAATTCTTTGAGGGCGATAATAAAACATGTTGAGAAGATAACTGACCAAGACATTATCAACCTTGAACTGCCCTACGGGGGGATAATAGTCTATGAGTTTGATGAGAAGTTAAACCTAAGGAAAAAAGAGATGCTCTAGAGCTTGACATAAGTTTATCTTAAGGTAAACTTAAAGTGTATGGAAAATATAGTTGGTTTAAAAGAGTTAAGGCAAAATATAGACAAATATATTGCCGAAGTAAAGAAAGGCAAAAGCCTTATTGTTTTTAGGCGCTCAAAACCTCTCTTTCGTCTTGTTCCTCCCGAGAAAGAAGAAGATTGGGAAGAGGTAGTTGATTTTACTAAAATTCGCAAAGGAGGAGTTTCTCTTAAAGAACTTCTTTCTCGCCTTTGATTTTTTATGGATAAAATCGAAAAGGCGTTACAAAGACTTACTAAAAAAGAACGAGAAAGAATAAAAAATATTTTAGAGAGAATTAGCCAGGGGAAGCTTGAAGGATTGCACCCGAGAAAATTAAAAGGACGTAATGATATTTTCCGCGTCCGTAAGGGGAATCTCCGTGTTATTTATCTCCAGAGAGGTGATGAACCTATCATATTGGCCATTGAGAGGAGAGCAGAAAAAACATACAGACATTTTAGTTAAAGAAATCGGATAGGGGCTTGACAGGGTTTTTTGATCTGCTAAAATAAAACCGACGAAATTAGTCGGTTTTTACTTGTGCTGAATTTATTGAAGTATGTTCAGGATTTCTACCAAATCGCAATACGGGCTGAGGTTAATGATTTTTTTGGCAGAGCGCCACAAAGAAGTTATCCCTTTAAAACAAATAGCCAAAAAAGAGGGACTTTCTTTTGATTATCTGGAAAAGATAGCGGGCCGGCTTGAGAAAGCCAAATTACTAAAGGCAAAAAGGGGAGTCCGGGGAGGCTACTTTTTAGCCAAAACTCCCAGCCGCATTAAAACAGCTGAGATTATTGAGGCTTTAGAAGGGAAAACAGGCTTGGTTAAATGCATAGCAGGGGGCAGGGAATATCATTGCCCCCTGTTCAGAAAGTGTTTGGCAAAAAATCTCTGGCAGAAGATTCAAAGGTCGCTCAATAGCGTTTTAAACTCAGTCAGCTTAGCTGATTTAATAGGTCGATGAAAAAGAAAAGAGTTTACTTAGATTATGCAGCCACCACTCCAGTTGATCCCCGGGTGGTGCGAGCGATGGCCCCTTATTTTACTGATAAGTTTGGTAACTCAATGTCTCTTCATTCCTTTGGCCAGGAGGCTAAGTTAGCCTTGGAAAAGAGCAGGGAAGAAGTGGCTAGTTTAATTGGGGCCAAAGCAGAGGAAATTGTATTTACCAGTTCAGCCACTGAAAGCAACAACTTAGCCTTAAAGGGAATAGCTTTTGCCGCTGAAGCGTCAGCGAGGCGGAAGAAGAGATTTATCTCTTCGCCCAATAAACAAAAAGGGAAGCATATTATTATTTCTCCAATTGAGCATCCTTGTATTATGGAGGCTTCCAAATGGCTGGCTGAACAAGGGTTTTCTATTACCAAGTTACCAGTTAATAAATATGGCCAGGTTGATCCCAAAGATATTAAAAAAGCAATTAAAAAAGAGACAATCTTGGTTTCTGTTTTGCATGCCTCAAACGAGATAGGCACCATTCAGCCAGTAGCTGCAATTGGCAAGATCTGCAGGGAAAAGGGAGTTTACTTTCATACTGATGCCACCCAGAGTTTTGGCAAGATTCCAATAGATGTAAATTCAATGAATATTGACTTGTTATCTGCTTCAGCCCACAAGCTTTACGGTCCCAAGGGAGTAGGGTGTTTATTTGTTAGAAAAGGAACCAAAATGACTCCTCTTTTACATGGGGGAGGCCAGGAAGCGGGTTTAAGGTCTTCTACCGTTAACGTGCCAGGCATTGTTGGTTTTGGAAAAGCTGTAGAGCTTGCCAAAAAGGAAATGGTAAAGGAGAGCAAGTGCTTAGCCGGGCTTAGGGATAGGTTGATTAATGGGATTTTGGGGGAAATAGAAGGTGCTCATTTGAATGGCCACCCCAAGAAAAGGTTGCCCAACAACGCCAACATCTGGTTTGAGTTTGTAGAAGGAGAATCTATGGTCATTCAGCTAGACATGGCAGGGATTGCCGCTTCTACAGGTTCTGCCTGTTCTTCTGCTAAACTTGAACCCAGCCATGTTTTGCTGGCCATTGGTTTGAGACACGAGCAGGCTCATGGCTCTTTGCGCTTTTCTCTGGGCCACTGGACAACAGAAAAAGAAATAGATTACTTGTTAAAGGTCTTGCCTGGAATCATTAAAAGGTTAAGAGAAATATCACCATTTAAAAAGAAATGAGTCAAATAGGTCCTTATACCAAAAAAGTCATAGAATATTTTAAAAAGCCCAGAAACTACGGCAGGATGAAGAATCCTGATGGAATAGGCAAGGTGGGAAATCCAGTCTGTGGCGATGTAATGTGGCTTTATATTAAAATTGGCAAAGATAAAAAAGGAAGAGAAATAATAAAAGATATTAAGTTTGAAACTTTTGGATGCGTTGCCGCCATAGCCACCAGCTCTGTTATTACTGATCTGGCAAAGGGAAAGAGTTTGGCAGAAGCCATGAAAATTGAGAGGAAGGAGATAGTAGACTCTTTGGGTGGTTTGCCACCTATTAAGGTCCACTGTTCGGTTTTGGCAGCCAGCGCCCTATCTGAAGCAATTTATGATTATTTGAAAAAGAATAAAAGAGATGTTCCAGCAGGGCTTGAAAAAAGGCACGAACTGGTAGAAAAAGAGAAAAAAGAAATAGATGAAAAATACAAAGAATGGATAGAGATAGAAGAAAAAATGCACCAAGGGTAGTAGCAGCCCTTTCTGGCGGGCTGGATAGCTCGGTGGCAGCCGCTCTTTTAAAAGGGGCTGGTTTTAATGTGACAGCTGTTTTTATGAAGTTTTGGTCAGAAGAGGGTGCGGCGGGCCCCAGCAATAAATGCTGTTCCCCAGAAGCTGAAAGAAGGGCCAGGAAAGTGGCTAAAATCTTGAATATTCCCTTTTATGTTTTGAATTTTGAGAAAGAGTTTAAAAAGAGAATTGTGGATAGGTTTTTGGCAGACTGCAGCTTGGGATTAACTCCCAATTCCTGCGTGGTTTGCAACAAAGAAATAAAGTTTGGCCTTTTAATGGAGAAAGCTTTGAAGCTTGATGCTGACTTTCTGGCTACCGGGCACTACGCCAGAATCCAAGAAAAAGGAGGAGGACTCCGCTTGTTAATGGCAAAAGACAAAGAAAAGGACCAGAGTTATTTCTTGTGGCAATTAAATCAAAAACAGCTGGGGCGCATTTTATTTCCTTTGGCTGGCTATACAAAAACTCAGGCAAGAAAAATGGCAAAGGACTTTGGCCTGCCAGTTCAGAATATTCCAGAATCCCAAGAAATCTGTTTTGTCCAGACAAAGGTTGATGCTTTCTTAAAGCGCCACCTCAGGCCAAAACCAGGCCCCATAGGAGAACAAGTTCACTACGGGGTAAAGAAAATTGTTGGGCAGCACGAAGGGTTATATTTCTATACTATTGGCCAGAGAAAGGGAATAAAGCTGGCAGGCGGTCCCTATTATGTTTTGGACAAAGACTTTAAAAAGAATCTTTTAATTGTCACTAAAAACGAGAAAGATTTATATAAGAGAGAATTAATCGCTAAAAACGTCAATTGGATTGGGGGGATAGGGCCGAAACTGCCCTTGAAAATAAAAGCCAGAATAAGATACCGTCACCCGCCAGCTCCAGCCACAATAACTAACACCCTAAACCCTAAGGCCTACACCCTGAAATTTAATAAGCCTCAAAGAGCCATTACCCCTGGCCAATCTGTTGTTTTTTACCAAGGCCAGGAGCTTGTCGGTGGTGGAATAATTTGCTAAACTATCAGAATCAACAAAGGTCGCAACTCTCTATTTCAAAACTTAAAAATATGCTCAATGAATCTAAAATTCATTTCGCCTCCAAGTTTAATTTAAAAGATAAAGTAGTAGTCATTACTGGAGCGAGAAGAGGGATGGGTAAGTCACATGCTTTATTATTAGCCAAAGCTGGAGCCAAAGTAGTGGTTTCTGATATTTCAGAAGAAGAATGTCAAGCTGTGGTGGAAGAGATCGAAAAGGCTGGCGGTGAGGCTGTGGCTGTCAAGTGCGATGTTACCAAAAAAGAGGAGGTGGAGAAGATGATTCAGACTGCTGTCAAACAATGGGGAAGGATAGATGTTTTGGTGAACAATGCCGGCATTTTACAGTTTAAACCCTTTCTTGAAATAACAGAGGAAGACTGGCAAAAAGTTTTAGATGTTAATTTGAAGGGTTACTTCTTGTGCGCTCAGGCCGCTGCTAAAGAAATGGTTAAAAGAAAGAAAGGAGTAATAATTAATATTGCCTCCATTGCCATGGGCCAAGTTGGGGTTGGTTTCCAAACCTTAGCCCATTATGCAGCTTCCAAAGGGGGGATTATTGCCTTTACCGAAACCATAGCTGCCGAGCTCGCTCCCTTTAATATCAGGGTAAATGCTGTCGCCCCAGGCGCTATTGAAACTCCTATGGTTCAGGACATTCAGTCAAATCCAAAAACAATGGAAGCTACTTTAGCTCGTATTCCAATGAAGCGAATGGGCAGACCAGAAGAGGTTTCCAATCTTGTTGCTTTCTTAGCTTCCGATGACTCTTCTTACATGACAGGCTCAACCGTTGTTATTGATGGGGGATATCTTTCAATTTAATGGAGAAAATTACCAGAGAGACAATCTTATCTGAGGTTTTGGAGGTTCCCCAGGTGGGGGAGGTTTTGCTAAAGCATAAAGTCCCTTGCTTGGGTTGTCCTTTTGCTAGTTTGGAAATGAACCAGCTGACTTTGGGTCAGATTTCTGAAATGTATGGCATTGACCTTAAACCTTTACTCAAAGACTTAAATAAGCTATCATCAAAAAATGACAAATAAGATTCTATTACCTGCCTCTATTGTTTTAGCCGGACTTATTGCAGCTGGTGCTTTTTTCTATTTTAACCAGGCAGGGGTTTTAGCTCCAGAAGAAGTGGCAGAAATGGCTATCAACTATATTAATGAAAACTTTGATATTGGTGACAACACTGCTTCTCTTGTTTCGGTGGTAGACGAAGGAAGTGTTTATAAAATTAAGCTTACGATTGGGGAGCAAGAATATGAGTCCTTTGCGACAAAAGATGGAAAGCTTTTATTCCCCGATGGTTATGAATTAACTCCTGCTGCTAAGGAGGAAACATCTAATCAGAATCAGACTATTAATATTGAGAAAAGGGATAGGCCAGATGTAAAACTCTTTGTGATGAGTTATTGTCCTTATGGTTTGCAAGCTCAAAAGGTCTTTCTCCCAGTTTCTGAATTGTTGGGAGATAAGGCTGACATGGGAGTTTACTTTGTTGATTACATAATGCACGAGAAACAGGAGATAGATGAGAATTTGAGGCAATACTGCATCCAGAAAGAAGAAAAGGGAAAGTATACAGCCTATTTGACTTGTTTTACCCAGACAGGGGATTATCAAGAATGTTTTAGCCAAGCTGGCATTGACTCTGGCCGGAATACCAATTGTTTCTTTGAAACAGATAAAGACTTTATGATTACCGCCCTCTACAACAACAAAGAGACTTGGTTAAGTGGCTTGTATCCACAATTTCCCCTTCAAACAGAGCTCAATGACCAGTATGGGGTTCAAGGTTCACCGACACTTGTTATTAATGACCAAGTAATAAATCTTGACCCGCGTTCTCCTGAAAACTTAAAATCTATTGTTTGCCAAGCCTTTAACTCCCCGCCAGAAGAGTGTTCTCAAACCCTTTCTGTTGAGGTTCCTTCAATAGGTTTTGGAGGAGGAACGGGTTCTTCTGGTGGCAGCTGTCAATAATATGGTCAAACTATACACTACTCCTGCCTGTCCCTACTGTTTCACTCTAAGAGAGTTTTTAAAAGAAAAGAATGTTGAATTTCAAGAAATAGATGTTTCCCAGGATGATAAAGCCAGAGATGAAATGATAGAAAGGTCAGGCCAGATGGCAGCTCCGGTTCTGGATATTGATGGGGAAATTGTGGTTGGCTTTGACAAGGAGAAAATATTAAAATTATTAAAGATTAAAGAGTAATATGGTAAAAGTAGCTATCAATGGTTTTGGCCGGATTGGCAGGCCAACCTTTCGAAGAATCTTAGACAAACACCCAAAGTTAAAGGTGGTGGCCATAAATGATTTGACTGATTTAAAAACCCTGACTCATCTTTTAAAGTATGACTCTCTTTATGGCGTTTATAATAAAGCAGTCGGTTTGGGCACAAAGATTAAGGTGCTCAATGAAACTGAGCCAGAAAACCTACCTTGGGAAAAACTAGGAGTGGATATTGTTTTGGAATGCACAGGCCATTTTACTGATTTGGAAGGAGCTTCAAAACATTTAAAAGCTGGGGCTAAAAAAGTTATAATATCTGCTCCTTCTAAGTCAAAAGAGATTCCTACCTTTATTTTGGGGGTGAATGAGGAAAAGTATGATTCAAAACGAGATAAAGTAGTTTCTATGGCTTCCTGCACGACCAATTGTCTGGCGCCAGTAGCCAAAGTTCTGAATGATAATTTCAAAATATTGAAAGGCTTTATGACCACCTGCCATTCTTATACCAATGACCAGAGAATATTGGATTTGCCCCACAAAGACTTAAGAAGAGCAAGGGCTGCAGCTTTAAACATAATTCCTACCACTACCGGAGCAGCTAGCGCCATTGGCAGGGTTATTCCAGAGCTCGAAGGCAAATTGGATGGTATAGCTTTGAGGGTGCCAACCCCAACTGTTTCCATTCTTGATTTAATCTGCCAGGTCAGGAAAAAGACTACAGCTAAGTCGGTCAATAAAGCTTTTAAAAAAGCTGCTCAAAGTAAAAGATTGAAAGGCATTTTAGCTGTAGAAACCGAGCCCTTAGTTTCTTCTGACTACAAAGGAAATCTTTCTTCTAGTGTAGTCGATGCCGAACTGACCATGGCCAAAGATGACCTGGTCAAAGTGGTTGCCTGGTATGACAATGAACTGGCTTATGCTGCCAGATTAGCTGAATTTGCTGAATACATCGGTAAAAAAAATATAAAATAAGGGGGGAGAACGGTTCTCCGTCGGCTGATCGGGGCTTTCCCCTGATTTTTATTTAGAGGCGATGAGGATAGAATCCTCATCTTAACCTTCGCCCTGCTTCGCGAGGCTTGGTAGGCGATGAAAACTCCATTCCGTTTTCATCTTTACCCTCTTTTTGTTCGGGTGTATGGCGATGAGATAAATCTCATCTTTACCTTCGCTTCCATAATATGGAAGCTCGGTGTATAATTAAAAAATGGGCGATGAGAATAAATTCTCATCTTAACTTTCGATTTTATTTATAAATAAAATCTCGGTATATGCAGAAGAATAAAGATTTGTATTATCCGAGCGAGGAATTCAAAAAATCAGCTTGGATGAATAATGAGAAAATTTACAAAACAGCCACAAAAGACCCGGTTAAGTTTTGGGAAAAATTTGCCGGGGAATTGCTTTGGAAAAAGAAATGGGAAAAAGGGTTTCTGCACAACCCCCCTTATTTTCAATGGTTTTCAGGGGGGAAAATGAATGTTACCGAAAATATCTTTGAGAGGAATTTAGAGAAAAGGGGAGATAAAACAGCTTTGATTTGGCAGCCGGAGCCGACCACGGAGCAGCCAAAGAAATTAACCTACAGGCAGCTTTACGAGGAGGTCAACAAGTTTTCCAACGCACTTTTGAAAATGGGAATCAAAAAAGGGGACAGGGTGGGAATTTATCTGCCCATGATTCCCGAAGTCATAATTTCAATGCTGGCCTGCGCGAGAATTGGGGCGGTCCATGCGGTTGTTTTTTCCGCTTTCAGCCCTACGGCCTTGCAGACGCGCCTCACGGATTCCGGAGCCAAGATTTTGATTACCTCGGACGGTTATTACAGAAACGGCGGATTGATTAATTTAAAAAATAACGCGGATGAAGGAGTAAAGAATACTTCGGTTGGAAAAATGATTGTGGTAAAAAGGGCTGCCAACGAGGTAAGCTGGGTCGAGGGCAGAGACGTTTGGTGGCACGAACTTGTTGAGGGGGAATCAACGGAGTGCCCGGCGGAGACAATGGATTCGGAGGACCCTTTATTCATTCTTTATACTTCGGGCTGTTGCCATAAAGATACTTTAGTGCAATTAGATACCGGAGAAATCAAGAAAATTTCAGAGTTAGTAGAGATGGGCGGGAGTAATTTGATTAATACTGACATAAAAACATTAGAGCAAAAAACAGATCCAATAATTGACAGACATAGATACCACGAATTTACCCCTCTTTTAAATATTAAGACCCCTCTTTCAAATATTAAGGTGACGCCCAATCATCACCTCTTTATTTTAAATAAAGACGGAGGATTAATGGAAAAAGAAGCAGCAGCCCTTAAAGAAGGAGATCATATTCTTCAATCTACTAAAATTAATATAGAGGGTTCAAAACAAAAACTCCCTTCTTCTCAGGGAATAGAATATTATTCTGAGAAATGCAACCATCAAAAATTACCCAATAAACCGAATATTCCAAGTTTCTTAACTCCCGCCCTCAGCCAAGTTTTTGGTTATTTGGTTGGAGATGGCGGATTAAGTAAGAGAAGAATTGAGGCGACAGATAAAGATAGAAATAACCTACTTTTCTATAAAAATCTCATTAAAAAAGAATTAAAACTAAGGTGTTTTATTAAAAATTATGATAGACAAAGGTTGGTAATAAATAGTACATTTTTATCTAGATATTTCAATAAATTCTTTCCGGAGCTGTTCACAAATAGTTATCAAAGAAAGATTCCCAAGATTATCCAAAAATCCAAGCAGGAATGCATAGGTGGTTTTATTCGAGGACTATTTGATGCCGAAGGTTGTGTTAACGCTGAAGGCGTAAAAATTACTAGCCAAAGCAAAGAATTAATTCAAGTTCTCCAAATGCTCTTTTTAAGATTTGGAATAGTTACAAATTATTTTGAAGAGAAAAGAACCACTCATTTCGGTAAGAATTATTATAAAATTTTAGTTCATGGGTTAAAAATTACTGATAGAGAATCCTTAAAAGTATTTAAAAGCAAGGTTAATTTTTCTTCTCAGGCCAAAAGCAAAAACCTTAGCCTTCTGTTTAAAAAATTGAACGATAAAAAAATAGCTAGCATGATTCGTCAGTTTCCCATTAATCATTTGATGCGCCTTTTTAGGAAAACCATTACTCTTCCCAAAAAAGAATGTAGAAGAATTCATTTAGACTCTTATATTTATACTAATCGCAGAATTAAAGCGAATAGGATTTCCAAAATTTCCGGATATATCCAAGAAAAAATTAATTTAATAGAGAATCTTGATTTGTCCAAAAAGAAAGGCGTAAAAACTGCCATTTCCTTATTCAAAGTTAGCCAAAAAGATTTAGCTAAACTTTCTGGAAAATCTGTTCATACTGTTCATCAATATCATCATCGTAGAATACCATTGGTATCGCAAAATTCCTTAGATAAATTCTACACCAATATTGTTCCTTATCTTGCAAAGCTTAAGGAAGAAAAACTAAAAATCCTTCGGGAGGTCTCTGAAAAGATTAAAAAATTAGAAAAAACGGGAAATTATGGTTTTTTTGAAATTAAAAAAATAACTCGGGAGAACAATGATTCCAGTTTCGTCTACGACATAACGGCATCTCAATATCCTAATTATATTGCGAATTCTTTCATTGTTCACAACTCGACGGGAAGACCAAAAGGGTGCCTGCACACCACCGCAGGCTATGCGGTCCAGGCCTACGCCACTTCAAAATGGATTTTTGACTTGAAGGATGAAGATGTCTTTTGGTCCACGGCAGATATCGGCTGGATAACCGGGCACACCTACAGCTGTTACGGACCCTTGCTGTGCGGAGCCACCTTTATGATTTTTGAGGGGCTGGTATTCTGGCCGGAGCC
>Ga0066637_10001338_pt1 | contig 15926 bp, 21 predicted proteins | sample CryGeyCG2014_020_FD_62737 | JGI IMG/M metagenome (GOLD analysis project Ga0066637, IMG submission 62737) | Groundwater microbial communities from aquifer - Crystal Geyser CG08_land_8/20/14_0.20 | ecosystem: Environmental > Aquatic > Deep subsurface > Groundwater | place: USA: Utah: Grand County...
GCGACCGAGCGAAAGATGTACTGCGACTGCCCAACGAACTACCAAGACGTGCCCCCGAACACTAACGTCTGCCCGATCTGCACGGGTATGCCAGGTTCGAAGCCGCTACCTCCAAACGAGCGAGCGGTGGACGCGGCGATAGAGCTCGCGCTGATGCTAGGTTGCAAAGTCATGATGGACAAGCCGACGTACATCCAGCGGAAGCACTACGATTACCCGGATCTGCCGAGCGGTTACCAGCGCACGAGTTTGCCGGTAGCAGTGGATGGCGAGCTGCAGGGGGTGAGGATCCGCGAGGTTCACTTGGAAGAGGATCCAGGGCAGTACGACCCGACCGTGGGTACAGTGGACTTCAACCGCTCGGGGGTGCCGCTCGTCGAGATAGTGACGGAGCCGGACATGCATTCGCCGGAGGACGCGCGAAGATTTTTGAGGCAGCTCATACGGGTGCTCGAGTTCACCGGAAAGGTCAGGCCTGAGGCCGGAGGGGCGATGCGTGCCGATGTCAACATCTCGCTTGAGGGTGGCGCGCGCGTCGAAGTCAAAAACATCAACTCTGTGAAGGGCGCTTACAAGGCGCTCAAGTTTGAGATCACGCGGCAGAAGGCGAAGTTCGGGAGGGGCGAGGCCGTGACCCGCGAGACGAGGGCCTATTTGGAAAGTCAGATGATTACGGTGCCGATGCGCTTGAAGGAGATGGAGGAGGACTACCGCTACATCCCAGACCCGGATATATTCCCACTTGTCGTCAACGAAGCAAAAGTTCAAAAAATCCGCGAATGGATGGTTGAGCCACCGCATCTAAGAGAGCAACGTTTGATAGAGCATTATGGTATCCCACAAGCTACGGCGAACGTTATCGTTAGTGAAAAGGCACTCGCGGACATGTTTGAGGAAGTGGCAAAGGGAGTCAATCCGGAGTTAGCGGCTACATGGTTCAGGACGAAGTTGAAAAAAGTACTTAACTACATGAAGCTCAGCGCGGCTAATGTCAAGTTCACGCCAAAGCAATTGACTGGCTTACTGCGGATGATCGAACACCACAAGATAACCCCTGAGCAAGGCGAACTCGTGCTTCGCGAACTAGTCAGAATGCCAAGCGACCCAGAAGAGCTTGTGCAGAGGCTGGGCTTGGAACATATCGAAAAAATAGACCTTCAGCTAGCGGTGAAAGAGGCCATTAGTAAAAACCAAAAAGCCGTTGAAGATTACCTTGCGGGCAAGCAGGAGGCGCTTAATTTCATCGCGGGTAAAGTAATGGAGCTCACGCGTGGGCGGGCTGACCCAAGGGAAATCATCAAACTCCTGCGGGCAAGACTCGAATGAAATCGCGGGAGTAAGGAACGATGAAGGTTCTCGTGCCCCTACTCGCACTTGCCATGTTCTCTCTTTGCACTTACAGCTATTTTGAGTTCGAGCACCATCTGCCCTATCCAACGCTCAAGGAGGTCGCGTCCAACTACCAATCCTACGTTGGGGAGAGGGTTTTCATCTTTGGGACGGTAGCAGGTGTGACTGAAGAGACTTGTGTTATCTCGGCGGGCAACCTAAACTTCACAATCGATCACATCCCCACCAGAGTTGGGGACAAGGTGGAAGTGCTTGGCAGGCTTGGGGAGAACTACCGCATAGCCGTGGAAAAAGTGCTGGTCTATGAAAGGATGAGCTATTTTATGGAATTCTGTCGCTCTTTGGTTGGCGCCGCTTTGCTCGCCTTCTTTTTCCTCATGTATTGGAAGTTCAAGATTAAAAAATTCAAGTTCGTAGGGAGGAAGTAACGGTGGACTGGATCGCGCATGTGCTGACCCCTTGGATCGGATGTAAACTCCTCCAGCTCAAGCTCCGCAAGCTAATGGATAGGGAAATAGCGCTGGTGATGCTTGGCGCTATCCTCCCCGACATCGTGGCGCTCAACTACCTGCTCCAAGCTCTGGGAATCGGCGCTGAAAGATTTATTATGCCATTCCATACTCCCGTTGGCGCGGCTCTTGTCGCCGCGATGATTTCGTTAATGTTCCCAAAATGGAAGCGGGCCTTTTTCCTGCTGACTGTGGGTTTTGCCACCCACTTCGCGCTAGATTCCCTCCTTTTGCATGCGGATGGGGGAATGGCCCTTCTCTTCCCATTCAATTGGAGGTGGGGTTTTCAGCTGGGACTCATCCCTCCTGACAGTTGGATCCCCGCGATCATTACTATAATCATCGCCGCGTGCCTTCTCTCAGCCCTAACGAAAAGTGCTATTTGCGCATTGAGGATACCACACTTGACAAAGAGCAGGGCCGCCCATGTGAGTGCAAGTTTTTGCGTGCCGAGCTTTCGAAAAACAGCTAATCGGAGAAGAGCGCCTTCAACAGAGTGTCGGGATTGAACTCGACCAAATCTTTGTATTCTTGCCCGGTGCCTAGGAACAAAATAGGTTTTCCCGTCACCTGAGTAATCGAAAGCGCCGCACCGCCACGGGCATCTGCGTCCATCTTGCAGAGAATCGAGCCATCTATGCCCACCGCTTCATCAAAAGTTGAGGCCTGTTCGACTGCATCGTTTCCGGTCAGGGCATCCCCGACGAATATTTTGAGGTCGGGTTTTGCCACCCGCACTATCTTCTTCATCTCATCCATCAGATTGACGTCGGTCTGCATCCTGCCAGCGGTGTCGATCAAAACAACATCGAAACCTCGAGCCTTGGCGTGTGCGATTGCGTCGAAGGCGACTGCCGCGGCGTCAGCGCCTCGCCTCTGCTTCACAACCTCAAAACCCAAACGCTCGGCGTGGATTTCGAGCTGCTCTATCCCGGCCGCGCGGAAAGTGTCGGCAGCTGCAAGAACTGGTTTGTAGCCGCGGTCAGCGAGATATTTCGCGAGCTTGGCTATGGTGGTGGTTTTACCCGTGCCGTTTATGCCGAAAAAGACTATTACGGCCGGTTCTCCCTTTGCCCGCTTCGTCTTGATCAGCTCTAGCACATCCACTTTTTTTTCGGTGGTCAGAACATCGCGAATGGCATGTCGCAGGATTTCTTCCACCAGTTTCTTCGGATCCTCTGTCAGCCCAAGTTTTCTCCCGGTCAGCAGCTCTTTCGTGCGGTCGATTATCCTGTCGGAAACTGGCACGGCGACATCGCTTTCGAGCAGGCCGACTTGGAGTTCCCAAATCACATCCTCGACATCGGCAGGGGTTAGCTCCCTCCGCGTGATGCGCGCCACCACCCGCCTAAGCACTTTTGGCTTTGCGGGGGGCAAAACTTTAGGTTTAGCTGGTGGCACTTCGGCTGGTGCTTTAAGTGGGGCTTTAGGTGGTGAAGGCAGAGCTTTAGGCGGGGCTTCCGGTTTGACCTCGGCTGGAACCTCAGGCGGAGCCGCGGGTTTAGCTTCGATAGAAACTTCCGGTTGGACCTCGGGCAGGGCTTCTGGAAGCGTTTCAGGCGGAACTTCAAGGGATTTTTCTGGCGGGGCCTCGACTGGAACTTCGGTTTTTTTTGTGACGCGCTCGACTACTCGCTTGAGCTTCTGCTTCAGCTTCTCGAACATCTACTTCTCCTTCGTCTTTGTCAGAATGCGGTCGGCCTCTGGTCTGAGCTCCTCTATCTGCTTACCGATCTTATCGAGCTCCTGCCTCGCCTGCTCAAGAACTCGGCTAAGCTCGGCGATGCGCGCCTCAAGCATCTGCTTTGCGCCATCCACGTTTTGCTCGGCTGAGACATCTGCCCCCAAACCAGTGATGACCTTGTCGGTCGTGGCCAGCTTTGCGGTGACGAAGGAGTCGGAACCTATCGGCACGAGGATCTCAGTTTCGGGCTTGAGCTCCTTGATGGTTTTGATCGTCTCAACCGTCATCGAAAGTTCTGCCAAGGAGTTCGCTATCAGGTTCATCTGCTGCCTCAGAAGGCCCGCCATGGCCTCATAGTTTTGGAGTTCATTGAATATCTGCTGAAGTTTCTGTTGCTCTTCTGGACTCAATTTTTCCATTTAACCCACCATCGCCTTTATCCGGGGATCCTTGGCCTCTTCCGGTTTGATCTCTGTTGCTTCCTCAATATGGATAAGGCGCCTCTTTACTTTATGTTTGCTGCCGACTTCGGAGAAGACGCGTTCGAGAGCTTGTTGCTCGGAGAGCGCTGGGAGCTCCTTGACGAACATCTGTTTCTGCCAAGTTTTCTGGAACCAGCCTTTTACCCGAAAAATTTTCATTGCATCACCTTATATGAAACCCAATGTGCTTTCTATTCGGCCAAGTTCCGGGCCCGTTGTGTTCTCGCCGGCGATGGCGCCATGGGAGTTTGCGACCACGCATGCACCGAGGTATTTTACTCCGCCACACGCAGTCCCCACATCTACCGGGACGCGCAAAACCCTTTCCACCACCCTCGATTCTTCCTCCGTGATGTCAGGATGCACGAGAACTCCTTTATTGGTTGCAACCGCAGCGGCCCCGACATTTTTGAGCCCAGCAATTGTGGCCCGCTCCAGCGGCACGCCCAAAGTCTCCTTTATGATCGGCAGCTCCTCGCTCGGGAAGTCTGGACTTACCAGGGCGCCGTTGTCGTTGGCAAGCACCATGTTCCCGATTGCCGTAAATCTCCCGGGAATTTTTTCGACCTTCAGACCGTTTTTCCTGAGAATCTCTTCCTCTTCAGGCTCAAGCATATCCGACGTTAAAAAACCATTTGAGTTAGCCGCCGCGAGCACCCCGATCAACGAGCTTCGGCTGATGCTAAATCTGATGACCGGCACACCCAACGCATCGAGCACAATTTTTTCTCGAACCGCGAACCGACTCGGTAAGATCGCGATTTTGTCCGTGGCAAGGGCGAAAACCCCGAGATACGGCAGGCGGCTGAAGTTGACCCTCGCGACTGGCATCTGCAATCCCCGCTACTCGGCGAGCGAGGCTTCCACCGAGCCGTCGTCCTGCTTGACCGCTTTAACCCGGATCCTCGGGAGAGTTTTTTCGATGCCGCGCTCCCAGAGCTTGCGGTTCAGATCAACGTTAATTTTTACATCGTCGGACTTCATGTGGCGTTTCAAGAATTCGCGCACGGTTTTGACGGCTCTCGGCGTTCGCTTGTGTCGCCGCGCCTTTTGGACAGCAACCCGGAGCGGGATGACGTATATGCGTTCTTCAGGCATTTTTCCACCTACGGTTTGATCCGCTGCCTGCGCCAACTGCGGCGCTTGGCGTGCGTGCGCACCCTGCCAGTCGTCTTGGCCATCACCCAGACAGGCACGCGCTTGGTGTGTTTGTGGGCCTTGCCGAGCCTCCGCTTGAGCGGGAGCGGTTTGTTCCTCGCCAATTCACGCCCTCCTTATCTTGATATCTCGCTTTCTCTCCTGAACCCGGCGTAAAATTTCTTTCAGTTGGGCGTCTGTGATTTGCGAGGCAATCCTGCCGCCTTGGGCTAGCTGTATGAGCTGGAGCTCGATCTGCTCCGCGAACTCCGGTTTGGCGGCGCGGATGTTCGCGAGCCTGCTGCGTGCCTCGGGGGTCAGTATCTGCTGCAGCGCGAGCTTTTTCTGAACCTCGTACTGCCTGCGGAGTTCCTCCTGGCGCTGTTGTTCGGCCGCCCTCGCCTGCAGCTCCAGCATCCTCCGCCTCTTGAGTTCCTCGATTTCGTCCTCGTTCTCCAATTCATTCACCCTCGGCTTTTGCCCCTTCGGCCCTTATTCGGTTGGCGAGTGTGGTCAACATGCCCGCCCCTTTGGGAGTCAACTTCCTCCCGCCGCGCTCGGTTTTCATCACAAGGCCGGCTTTCTCGAGCTGTTGCAGAATTGTGCGCAGGATCTTGCCGCTGGCCCTTCGGAAGTGCCCGGGGGCAACGCCGCGCTTCTTGCGACCACCGTAATAGCTCCGCAACCTTTGCACACCCACGGGGCTGTCGATATAAATCCGCCGTAAAAGCGAAGCCGCCCGCGTGTACCACCAGTCAGGCTGCTCGGGCGGGCGCTCCTTGTGCATGCCCGTTTTGACGAAGTGGCTCCACTCTGGAGGCGTGAGCTCCTTCAGCTTCCTCAGCTCCTCGCTCAGCCTCTTGATGAGTGCGCTTGCGGAAACTTCTCGGACCGGCATTTTATTCACCGTTGTTGTCCTCTAACCTTTTGGAGCAAACGATATTAACGCTTTTCCCACGCTTGACGTGGCTGTTTTCGCGATAGTTATTGTTTGTAGGGCAAACGCGTGACGTGATTGCAGCGTAAACAGGTTACGGTTACGCAACCCTGTTGAACACGCACGCGGCAGCTGACCCCCGGCCTCAAAAATGACAGGCACTTCCTGCAGAACCTGCGCTTCAGGGCCAAGGGGAATCTGATGTTGTACCTTGTCGCTATCTTCCACGCGAGCTTGACGTAGCGGTCAGCGAGTTCGGGATGTTTTTCAAACACCCCCTCCGCAAGCTCAAACAGGCGCGCTATCCTTTCTGCCGCGATCGTCTTGTAATCGTCCTTCACACGGTGTTTACGGGGCATTCGACAACCTCTCCAGCCTAGCTTTCGTGATGCCGTATGTGTCTTCGTAGGCAAAAATTGCGCGCATCATCACGGTCGGCGCGCGGAGGAGCTCGGGGTCTATACACACCCGTTCGTCGGAGAGCTTGGTGACATCGGAAAGAAAACTGCCGCTGGGAAACCCCCCAACGATTATGCAGACGTCGTCGTCCTTCGAAACGCCGCTGTAAAACTCCCCCCAGTGTTTTCTCTGCCCGCGCTCGCTGAAGGCTATTGTTTTGGCAGGTTTGATTTTAGAGACGATTTTCGCCAGCGGTGCATTCTCGAGGCGCAGGAGAGGTTTGTCTGGAGGCGCGGTGCCAGCGAGGAACAGATGCTCCATCAGGCCGACGAAGCGGTTGTGGGCGCGGGGCAGGCGTGCCGCTGGGTCTATAGTGATGAGCTTGTTGTGGCGGGTGTGAACGTAGGTCCTCAGCAGGCCCTCTCGGTTGAGCGGGGTGTCTAGGGCGAAGAGCAGGCAGGCATGCACGATGTCCGGCCTCCCGCGGCGGTCGGCATCCGGCAGCCCCTTCATCGCGGGGTGGTGGAGGTTGGAGTCGAGCAGCAGCTCGGTTGGGCGCCTGCCGCGGCGCCGAGCGTGCCATTTTATCACGCGGTGCTGTGAGATTTCTTTGGGCACGGTCTCAAGCTCGCAGTCTGCCAAAATCAGATGGAGCATGTTGATACCAATGAGAACTTGCGAAACGGCTATTTAATCTGTGGTGAACAATCCTTCTGGCGATGAGATGTTCGACCCAACGTTCGACAAAATTATCATAACCGTAGTCGTGGTCGCGGCGGTAGCGATTTTCAGGTTGACGCTTGGGGCGATTCTCAGGCGAAAGCTCCGCGAGCTTGCCGGGCATCAGCTCCTGGCGAACTTCATCACAGGTATTTTGTCGATCGCCCTTGTTTTCTATCTCTTCACCGTTTGGGGTATAACTCAAGCGCTCGTTGAATGGTTCGCCGCGTTGGGTGCAATAGCAGCAGTCCTCCTTTTCACGATGAAAGACGTCTGGATAACCAACCTCTTCGCCGGCATTTCGCTGATTGGCGACAAATCGATTGACGTGGGGACAGATGTAGAAGTTCAGGGCAAGCGCGGGAAAATCGTGGAGATGACTCTAACCATCACTAAGGTGAAGACGGCAGACGGGGACCTGATGATAGTGCCTAACAAGAAGTTCAGGGACGAAATCGTCGTCATCAGGGCTGCGAAGAGACGGCGCTAGGGCGCTTCAGATGTTTCCGATAAAGGATGAAAATCCGACGAAGGGCAAGCCGATTCTCACCATAACCCTGATAGTCGTGAACATAGCGGTTTTTCTCGCCACGTATTTCTCCGGACAGTTCAACCAAATTGTCGATTCCTACGGATTGAAGCCTGCGGAGATGTTTGCAGGGCAACGGTTGTATACAGTATTCACCTCGATGTTTCTGCACGGCGGCTTTTTGCACATCTTCGGCAACATGCTATTCCTTTGGATATTCGGCGACAACATCGAGGACGTTTGTGGCAGGGGAAGATTTTTGCTGTTGTACTTTGGGAGCGGGATAATCGCAGGCCTGGCGCAGGGACTTTGGGAACCCGGCTCTGTGATCCCAATGATTGGGGCATCTGGGGCGATATCGGGCGTTTTGGGTGCATACATAGTGCTCTACCCGCGGGCACGAGTTTACACATTGGTTGGATTTTTCGGAGTGGTCATGATTCCCGCGGTGGCATTTTTGGGCTTCTGGTTCGTGTTACAGGTGCTGAGTGCGTCGTTTACTCTAGTGGGCGCGTCCACGGGCGTCGCTTACCTCGCACACATCGGGGGCTTCGTGGCGGGGGCGCTGATGATTCTGCCTGTGAGAAGAGCTGCCAAAAAGCGGCACGCGCGATATTCCTACACCATAATGTACAGATGAGGTGCGGGAGGCGGGATTCGAACCCGCGTTACAGGCTTAACCGCGTTGCAATTTCATCCGCTTTTTACCAAGGATCTTTTCCGCTTCTTCGTTGCTCCTGCTCTCGATTTCTTCGATATATACCTCTGGGAGATTTTCCATCAGCCCAGCGGCGCGTTTTTCCAGATTTTCTGCTTCGCGCTCCCAATGCTTCCTGAGTTCAGGGCTTTGCTTGCCATACGTCTCAACTAGGCGCCTGTGAGCTTTCGCCTGTGCGAGCAAGGCGGTCGGTTTCTTTATCCTATTTTTCTTTCCCACTCACTTCACCTATTCTTTCCCTTACCTCTTCCCAAGTTACAATCGCAATGTCGATAAATTTATTGAGCGTGCGGACATCCACCACCACTTTTTTCCCCGCCCTGATTTCTCGGTAAGCCTCCCTTAGCTCATCGAATTCAGCGAATCTACGCGTGAACTCACGTTCGATTTCATCGCCCGAGAATATGCCCCCGTTTGCAAGACCGGCGAGCAGAACGAGCCGCACGCCCCTGATGACCCGGTAACATGCCAAGGCGTCCTTCCCTCTCTTTAAAAGGGCGATTCCCATCAGGATGTTTTTCCTCGCGTCCAAAAGTTCGTGTGCGATGTGAATTGGTTTCACCTGTGAAGCCCTCACCAGACCCATCAACCCAGAGTCGAAGATGATTTTTCCTTCTTGGTTCACCACCTTTAAAAACACCAGCGCTTTCCTTAGACAAATTTTGAACCCTTCCAAGTCGAGGATTTCTGGCGTAAACAGCGGATTCCTCTCTTTTATATTACCTAATCTGGCGAGCATCTGGTCTTTCGCTTTGGGTGAAGCAACGATGAGAAAATCCCAATCGCTGAGTTCACCCCACACACCGCGCGCGCGGGACCCATAAAAAATGAGCGATTCGATTTGATTCACCTGATCTCTGAGGAGCTCGTAAAGATTCCTGCTCACTTCTGGATATTTTGCAGAGAATAGGCCCAAGTTGAGCCACTTTTCTGGCGGGACTAACGAGTATCTTGCCCTGCTTACTCTATCGATGAGCAGGAGATTACGCATCTGGTGCAGCGAAACGCCGGCGTAGTTTGGCGATACGTGCCAGTAATTCAACAGCGCCGCTCTATCAAAGTCTTTACCGTAAAGCCCGCTGCTCTTAGCATACCGTTCAACTACCCATTCGGCTGGCCACACGCCAATCCCTATTTTTCTATAAAATTAATCATTTATTAAGTTAACTAATAGTTAAGTTTGAGGGGCCCGCTGTGGCTATTCAGCGTTGGTTAGAGAACTTGAGATGTGGTGCGGCCGCCGGGATTTGAACCCGGGTTACAGGCTTGGAGGGCCTGAGTCTTAGACCAGGCTAGACCACGACCGCACTATCCAGTATTTTTAGTTTTCGTGTAAATTAAGCTTCTACTTCAACAAAGCGAGCAAAGCTGAGGCCACGACTGAAAGGACAAAGAGGAGGATGATAATCAACACCAAAAGTTTTTCCGTGCTGTCTCTCATGCCATCTACCTTGCAGAATTTATATGTGGCGCGGATATAACATTGTGTGAACCGACAAAAAAGGTGAGGCCGTGCCGATCAAGGGATATGTGGAGTATAAGAGCAGGGAATTTTGCAATGACGTGAGATGCCCGGTGCAGCTGAAGATGAATGCCCACAAGCCGGGTTCGAAGGAGTACGAGAAAATAAGGGAAACTTGCAAAAAAGGCTGCGTGCACACGACGCGGGAGTTCCATTACTGGTTAATTGGAAAGGGCTATTTAATCGTCAAGCCCGAAAAGTGAGGTAGTGATGATTATGGATTGGGGAATGAAAAACCGGCTTGCGCAGCTGATTCAACCTGACGGGCACTGTCTGTTCCTGCCGATCGATCACGGGTATTTCCAAGGCCCCACGCACAAATTAGAAAAGCCAGGCGAAACCATCAAGCCGCTTCTCCCTTATTGCGACGCGCTTTTTGTCACGCGGGGGGTGTTGCGTGCGGTCATCGATCCAACGAAGACCAAGCCGATAATCCTCAGGGTATCCGGCGGCACAAGCATGGTCGGGGAAGACCTAGCCCACGAGGGGATCACAACATCTATGAGTGAGGCTATTCGCCTTAATGCGAGCGCCGTGGGTATCTCAATCTTCGTTGGCAGCAAGTACGAGCACGATTCGCTGTTGAATCTCTCGAAACTCGTCAACGATGGGGAAGAGTACGGCATCCCGGTGATGGCGGTCACGGCGGTCGGCAAGGAGCTGGAGAAAAGAGACGCGCGCTACCTCGCCCTGAGCTGCCGCATCGCCGCCGAGCTCGGCGCGCGCGTGGTGAAAACTTATTGGTGCGAGAATTTTGAAAAGGTCGTGAATGGCTGTCCAGTCCCGGTTGTCATGGCTGGGGGGCCCAAGGTAGATACCGAGCGCGAGGTTTTCGAGTTCGTTTATGACGGGATGCAGAAGGGCGCGATAGGTGTGAACCTCGGGAGGAACGTCTGGCAGCACGATTGCCCCGTGGCGATGATTAAGGCCTTGCGCGCCATCATACACGAGGGTGCCACAGCGAAGGAAGCTCAGCAGATATTCGATGCCGAGAGCAGCAAGAAAAAGTAGTTTGTGAGAAAACCGCCGAAAAATCCTTTAAGTCAAAACCATTAAAGCCGTTCATGCGCGTAGCAATGTATTACAACAATAAGGATGTTCGTCTGGAAGAGATGCCGAAGCCAAAGATCGGCCCGGGCGAGTTGTTGGTAAAAGTGATGGCGAGCGGCATCTGCGGCTCAGACGTAATGGAGTGGTACCGCATCAAGAGAGCCCCCATTGTGCTGGGCCACGAGATCACCGGAGAGATCGCGGAAGTCGGAAAAGGCGTGAGGCGTTACAAGGTGGGCGACAGGGTTTTCGTCTCTCACCACGTCCCCTGCAACAAGTGCAAGTACTGCTTGGACGGCCAGCACACAGTGTGCGAAACCCTGCGCACTACTAATTTTGACCCCGGCGGCTTCGCTGAATACGTGCGGGTCCCGAAAATAAACGTGGAAAACGGCACGTATCTTTTGCCAAAGGAAATCTCGTTCGAGGAGGGGACGTTTATCGAGCCTTTAGCCTGCGCCGTGAGGGGACAAAGGATCGCGAACGTGAAGCCAGGCCACACGGTGCTCGTGATGGGCAGCGGCATCGCAGGTCTGCTCCATATCAAGTTGGCTCGTGCAATCGGAGCGCGACGGATAATTGCCGCAGACATAAACGAGTACCGCCTCAAAGCTGCAAAGAAGTTCGGGGCCGACGCGGTCATAAATGCAAAGGAGGATGTTCCAGCCAAGCTTCGCCAGCTCAACGAAAACAGGCTCGCCGACCGCGTGATAGTCTGCACTGGAGCCCTGCCGGCGATTAACCAAGCGTTGCAGTCTGTGGACAAAGGCGGGACAATATTGTTTTTTGCCCCAACAGACCCAGGCGTCGGCGTTCAACTGCCTTTCAACGAAATCTGGTTCAAGTGTGCAACGATGACGACTTCCTACGCCGCAGCCCCCGAGGACATAAAAAAGGCCATAGAATTGATTCGCGCTCGCAAGGTTCGCGTGGACGACATGATCACCCACAGGCTGAGCTTGACGGAAACTGGTCTTGGGTTCAAACTCGTTGCGGAAGCCAAGGATTCTCTCAAGGTAATCATCGAGCCCCAGAGATAGTTTTACCACAGCATTAGCCGGCATGTAGTGATGATCTTGCTCGGCGGCTATCTTTTCAAGAAAATAAAAGCGTAGAAATGGTGCGGGAGACGGGATTTGAACCCGCAACATTCAGATGCCTGCCGGAGACTTCAGTTTTGTCCCTCGCGAGTCACTTCAACGAGGTCTGACACTCTCCCAGGTTGAGTTACTCCCGCACTATTCAGTTTTATCTTCGTTCAACTTAAATTGATTTGCTCTAGAACACTGGGTGATAGAACGATAAAAATCGGCTGTTGCGGATGGGGATTTTCAAACCCAATTCTCCCCCGGCTAAAGCAGGAGGTCTCTGGGTGTTTCATATGAAGACGCAAAAAACCATACTTCTTCTTTTCATCGCGTTTGTCGGCTCATCGGTGGCGCTCGTGTACGCAGCCCCCAGCGAACACTATATTTCTGATTTTTCAGGAGGTCGCCACTACTACGTGCAAGAAACATCGTACAACTGTGGTCCTGCAAGCATCCAGATGGTTTTGGACTGGCTTGGCGCCCAGCCGCTCCCTACACAGGTGGAGCTTGCAACGGAGCTCAACATACCGGTCGGTGGGCCTGCCCTCATAAACATGATGTCGTTGCCGTTTCAGAGCAGGGGCTTCGAAGTAGAGGCCAGACAAGGGCTCGGCATCGATAACCTCAAGGAGAGCATCGCCAGCGGCCACCCAGTGATAATCCTGATGTACATCGATGCGGGCGCAGTCTACGGGCACTACGTAGTCGTCGTGGGGTACAACGAGACCGGCGTGTTCGTTCACGACCCGTACTCCCAGAACTTCGGCACCATCAGCCGAGAGGTGGGGGCGAACGTTTTCATCTCATACGATTCGCTCACGACGCTCTGGTCATACCCGCCGGGCAACTGGGGGATGATTATCAAGAGCAGTCCCTCAAGCGTAGGCTCCTTGGAGTTGGTGATTGGGTTTGCGGTTATCGTGCTTGGAATAGCGGCGGTTCTCATCATCATGAAGAAGAGGATCTGATGGCGGGCCCGCCGGGATTTGAACCCGGGCCAGTGGCTTTTTGCCTTCACGACCGCAGGCCACTGTCCTATCCAGGCTAGACTACGGGCCCGAATTATTGTCCACATCTGTCGAAATAAAACCGACTCAAACTCCCACCAATTGCTTCACCATTCGTTCATATTCTTCTCGTGAGATCGGCGCATACAAGCTAGCGCGGCGTCCCTTGCCAGCAGCCAAGCGCGTGAGTAGCCCAGCCTTCCACATATGGCGCAACGATGAACAGGCTGCCATTGTTTGGGCTCGTTTGTTCCCAGCGTAATGAACGACATCCTCACGGAGCAAATCGTTGTGGGTGAACTCCCCGACATCGTTGGACCAGGCCCACTCCAATATTTCACGCCAAGTTCTCTCACACTGTCTCCTCACACACCCCACCTCCTTGTTGTAGTTTGTACTGACATTACAAACTATAGAAACATTGTGGCGAGAGCAAGCCAAGAGATGCGACAAAGTGTTTAAGTATGAAAGGGCAGAGTTTTTGTGATTACCATGGCGAACGTCTGTACATCATGCAATCGCGAGATAGCGCAGGGCACGCGGGCGGTCAAGTTTCCCTGCCCGGGCTGTGCCGAGTTCGAGATATGGCGGTGCGAGCACTGCCGCGAGCTCAGCAACGTCTACGTCTGTCCCAAGTGCGGATACACGGGGCCATGAAAATGGGCGAGGTCGCCGTTACCCTCAGGCTCATGCCGGAGAGCGCCGATGTTGACCTAGCGCACCTTGAAGCGGACATAAAATCGCGCGTGAAGGTCCATTCCATCTCTCGCGAGCCGATAGCTTTTGGTCTCGAAGCCCTCCGCGTGGTTGCCGTCGTGCCAGACGCCGCCGGTGGGACCGAGCCGCTTGAGAGGGAGCTTTCAACACTCGCGGGCGTGGGCAACGTTCAGGTAGTAGATGTTCGACGCTTGTTGTGATCCCGATGCGAAGGCGTGGGCCGGTAATCCTCGGCAAGTTTAGGTTAGGTTGGTGCAGGCGCTGCAATCTTCCACTGCTGGGTCGAGCCTGCGATAGGTGCGGGTCGAAGGCCGCGGAAGTCGCGTTGACCCCGCCTGGCGATGCGAGGCCGGCTTTCAAGGGGGATATCGAGCTCCTTCGTGCAGTGATCGTCAAGCAATTTGGCGCGCGGGCCGCTGCAGAACTTTTCCCAGCCGACAAGGTGATTGTCTTAAATAGGACACCGGCACTCGATCGGGCAGATGAGGTTGTGGTGGACGGCTTCGTGCTCGGCCTTTTACATTTCAACTTGCGCAGGATGCGGTTAGAATTCTCACTCAAGCTCGAAGGCGCGCGGAGGGTGGCAAGGGCGGGCGGCGCGAAATGGGTCCGCGTCGACGAAGGAGCCGTTGAGCCGATCATCAACGGTTCGAGCGTGCTCGCCCCTGGCGTCACGGCTGTCGACAGCACGATAGAAGCAGAGGATGATGTTTACGTCGTCGATCCCAGCGGCCAGGTGATTGCGGTCGGCCACGCCAAGATGAGCGCTGGCGAAATCACATCGCAGCGCCGCGGCATGGCGGTAAGGGTGCGGCAGAAGGAGCGACCGCGCGATGCACAAATTCTGCAGGGCGGACAGAGCTGGGCGAATGCGATCGAGGCGAACCGCTCGGCAATAAAAAGCCACGAAGATCGGGCGAAGCGATTCATAGCCGATGTCGTGGAAAGGCACCCAGATAGGCCGTGCACCGCGGCGTTTAGCGGGGGGAAGGACAGCTTGGTGACGCTGTTGCTCGTCAAAGATGTCGTGAAAGATCCCAAGATACTTTTCGTTGATACTGGGTTGGAGTTTCCAGAGACGATCGAGCACACGAAGCGCGTGGCGCGTGACCTCGGGGTTGAGCTCATCACCGAGCACGCCGGCGACGCTTTCTGGCAGGCGTTCGAATATTTCGGGCCGCCGGGTCGCGATTACAGATGGTGTTGCAAGACGTGCAAGCTCGGCCCCACGGCGAAGCTCATACGCGAGCGCTTTCCAGAGGGCTGCATCACCTTCCTCGGCCAGCGCAAGTACGAGTCCGACCAGCGCTTCCGCCAGCCGCGCATCTGGGAAAATCCATGGGTACCCGGGCAAATCGGCGTGAGCCCGATAAAGGATTGGGCGGCTATGCACGTTTGGCTCTACCTCCTGTCCAAGGGCGTCGAGGCGAACCAGCTTTACCACGACGGGTTGGAGCGCATCGGATGCTGGCTTTGTCCCTCTTCTGAACTCTGGGAATTCGGTTTCGTGGACAAAAAACACCCGGAGCTCTGGTGCAGGTGGAAAAACATGTTGAAAAAATGGGCGCGGGAGGCCGGTTATTCTAACGGGTGGGTGGAGCACGGCTTCTGGAGGTGGCAGGGGCTTCCGAGCGGGCAGCTCGGGCTTGCGCAGGAACTCGGTGTTGGGGTGGCGCCGACCAAGAGAAAGACCGCCGAAAAATTGGGCTACAAACTCGTCGCCGGGTTCAGCCCGTGTAAGGACGGCCGAACATCAGCGGAAGGCAGCTTCGATGGCTCGCTTGATGTGGCGCGCGTAGGGAACATGCTGAAGACGCTTGGAAAGGCGATGAGCTCCGCCAAACTCGGAGTTGCGAAAGTCAGCATGGATGGCGTTGAGGCGCAGGTGTACGGCACGGGGAGATTTAGGGTACTCGCGCAAGATGAAAAGGAAATCACGCGGGGAGTTGACTGGCTGGTGAAGGCCGTCGTGCGGGCGGAGCGCTGCGTTGGGTGCGGGGTCTGCGTGGGCAAGTGCAAGCCCGGCGCCATCTCGCTTGTTAACGGTCGCGCGTACATCAGCGATGCTTGCACTCGC
>Ga0066637_10001343_pt1 | contig 15899 bp, 9 predicted proteins | sample CryGeyCG2014_020_FD_62737 | JGI IMG/M metagenome (GOLD analysis project Ga0066637, IMG submission 62737) | Groundwater microbial communities from aquifer - Crystal Geyser CG08_land_8/20/14_0.20 | ecosystem: Environmental > Aquatic > Deep subsurface > Groundwater | place: USA: Utah: Grand County...
TTTGCGCCGAGCTTATCAAGGCCTCAAATCTGAAATATATGCACTATAAATATATGCTTAAAAATTGTTATGAATAACATAAAAAAATTTTGATATTGCAGAAATTCTTTGAAATTGTATAATGGAAACTGAGATTACACATACGAATAAAAATGCGAATTCAATGCGAATAATGCTGATATGCGAATTCGCATATTCGGATGATTAGCATAAAATTCGCATAGATATTCGTATGGAAGCTATGCCAAAATTTATTCTTTGGTTTGAAGAAATTTCAAAGGGCGATGTGCCGATAGTTGGCGGGAAAAATGCTTCTTTGGGCGAAATGTACCAAAATCTTTCGGAGCGAGGGGTAAAAGTTCCGCCGGGCTTTGCGATTACCGCCGAGGCCTACAGGCATCTTTTAAAAATAGGCAAAATTGAAAATAAAATAAAAGAAGTTTTGGCTGATTTAGATATCCGTAATATGGAGAATCTTCAAAAACGCGGAGAAAAAGTCAGAAAGCTTATTGAGGGTGCGGCATTGCCGGCCGACCTTGAAAAAGAGATTGTTGAGGCCTACGAAGAATTGGGCGAAAGACTGGGCGTAAAAAATCCCGATGTAGCTGTTCGCTCTTCGGCAACGGCCGAGGATCTTCCCGACGCTTCTTTTGCCGGCCAGCAGGAAACATACTTGAACGTTGAGGGGAAAGAAGAGCTGCTAAAAAGAGTGAAAATGGCTTTTGCCAGTCTTTTCACCAATCGGGCCATTTCTTATCGCGAGGACAAGGGGCTTAGCCACTTTGATGTTTATTTGTCAATCGCTGTTCAGAAAATGGCAAGGTCGGATTTGGCCTCCTCGGGCGTTATCTTCACTCTGGACACCGAAAGCGGTTTTCGCGACGTTGTCTATATCACCGGTTCCTGGGGTCTGGGAGAATACATTGTTCAGGGCACGGTTAATCCCGACCAGTTTTATGTTTTCAAACCGACTTTAAGACTCCAAAAAAGAGCTATTATTGACAAGGTTTTGGGCGCAAAAGACAAAAAACTTATTTATTCCCAGGAGGGAGCCAAGACAAAAGAAGCGGCCAACTCAAAAGACGAGAGAAATAAATTTGTTCTGGCCGATGAAGAAATTCTGAAACTTGCCGAGTGGGCCTGTATTATTGAAGAACACTACGAAAAACCGATGGACATTGAATGGGCAAAGGATGGCGAGACTAGCGAGCTTTTTATCGTCCAGGCAAGACCGGAAACTGTTCACTCCCAGAAAAAGGAAAATGTTTTGGAAACCTATGTTTTGGAGGGGAGGGAGGAGGGAAGAAAGCTCCTTGTAAAAGGCGAGGCAGTCGGCAACAAAATCGGCAGGGGAGAGGTAAATGTTATTTTGGAAACAAGCAAGATTTCAAAGTTTAAGCCCGGCCAGGTTTTGGCAACCGATATGACAAATCCCGATTGGGAGCCAATAATGAAAATTGCCCAGGCAATTATTACCAATCGCGGGGGTCGCACATGTCACGCCGCAATAGTTTCAAGGGAGCTCGGAATCCCATGTGTTATCGGAAGTGTTAGCGCAACCCAGGTTTTAAAATCTGGCCAAAAAGTGACTGTTGATTGTTCGGAAGGAGTTGGCAATGTTTATGAAGGGATTTTGGATTTCAGGGTTGATAAATTGAATCTTGGAGATTTGCCAAAAACAAAAACTCAAATTATGATGAATGCCGGCATTCCGGAAAAAGCTTTCTCGCAAGGTCAGATTCCCTGCGAAGGAGTGGGACTCGCCCGGGAAGAATTTATTATTAATTCCCATATTGGAATCCACCCCCTTGCTTTGATAAATTACGCAGACCTGAAAAACTCTCCTGATGAGAAAATAAAAAAAATAATTGAGAAAATTGATGAAAGGGCAAGGGGCTATGAAGATAAAGTGAATTTCTTTATTGAAAAACTGGCTTTTGGAATTGCCAGAATCGCTGCGGCTTTTTGGCCAAATGATGTTATTGTCCGTTTTTCCGATTTTAAAACAAACGAATACGCCAATTTAATTGGCGGCGAGCTTTACGAGCCCCGGGAATCAAATCCAATGATTGGCTGGCGGGGAGCTTCAAGATACTATGACCCCAAATTTAAAGAAGCTTTTGGTCTTGAATGCAAAGCCATAAAAATAGTTCGGGAAGAAATGGGCCTGACCAATGTGAAGGTAATGGTGCCGTTTTGTCGGACAGTGGAGGAGGGCAAGAAAGTCATTGAAACAATGAAAGAATTTGACCTTGCGCAGGGAGAAAACGAGCTTGAAGTTTACATGATGGTTGAGATTCCTTCCAACGCTATTTTAATTGAAGAATTTTCTAAAATTTTTGACGGTTTTTCAATCGGCTCCAACGATTTAACTCAATTAACTTTAGGATTGGACAGGGATTCAGAATTGGTTTCCCATATTTACAATGAAAGAAATCAGGCAGTAAAAGATTTAATTAGAAAAGCTATTGAGGGCGCAAGAAAAAACAATCGGAAAATCGGAATTTGCGGTCAGGCGCCATCCGACTTTCCGGATTTTGCCGAATTTCTGGTTGAGTGCGGAATCAACAGCATTTCTTTGAATCCCGACACGGTAATTAAAACAAAACTTGATATCGCCAAAAAAGAGAAGGAACTGGGAATATGACTTTTTGACTTGGAAATTTAAAACCAGACAACCCCAATTAATATTGGATTCTCTTCCGGAATTCTTGACAAGTTTCTTTGGTTAGGGTAAATTGGGATGAGTACCTTAAGAACAAAATATGTCAGTTAATCAAGGAAAATTGGAGGTTAAAAATGACAGAGAAAAAAGACACTTTGAATGATGGAAAAGAGAGAAAGGAAGAAAAATCAATGAACGGAGAGACCATAATCGTCGATAATGAAAGATTGACTTTTCACGTTCAGGAAGTTTTGAAAGGCAAAAGGCTTTTTGAAAACGCCGCCCAGTCAGTTTCCAGAATGATTCTGGAAAGGCCGATTGAAAAAATTACCCGCGCCGGAAAAACTGTGTATGATTATACTTTTTTCCGCGAAGGGGAAAAACACATTATCGGATGGTATGACGAGATTAATGATTTCGTCAGCTTCATTAATAATGCTGCCCGGGGCGGCTCCGCAAAAGAAATGGCCTTTGTATTTGTTGGGGAACCCGGAAACGGAAAAACCTTTTTTATCACCTACGTTTGCGATAAATACAGGGTGTTTATCGTCAAGCCGGAAAACCGAAGATTCACTTTCAGGTTTATCAGTTTGGATAAGGCCTTGGGTTACGACCCTAGGGTTGCAGAAATGAATTCAGTGACATTTGAAGATCCTATGATTCTTGCGATGAATCTCTTTGAAGACATTAAGGACAGCAGAAAGTTTCTCGCTAAAGAAGGCTTTAAAGATGAGGCGCTCGAAACATTGTATAAGAGCCGCAGACCTTTGGGAGCTTCCACGGAATATCTGCTGCGGAAATTAATGTCAAAATACGGCGGCGATGTGCAGAAAGTGCTTGAATACATAAAGGTTATGCCTGTTCCTATGATGGAGAGTTTGGGAACTACCACCGGAAAGTATCAGTCAAAAGATAAAATTACTTCTTCGGCTGTTGACCTTGTGGGAGAGGAGTCGTTGACGCGTCTGCTTTACCTGCCCCTGGACGACCCGAACAAATTCGATTTGCAAAGAGGCGCTTTGGCCAGAGTGGCTGGCGGCGGAATCCATTTTTCGGATGAAATATTCAAGAATAAAACGGACCTGGTAAAGATTTATCTGGGCGTTGTTCAGGACAGAAACATACAGCTGGATGCCTTTAGCTGGCCAATCGATACCCTCATTATCGCTACCAGCAATAATAATGAATACAATAAGTTTGTTTCGCAAGGAGAAGAAGCGCCGATAAAAGACCGTTGCCGCATTTGTTACGTTTCTCATAATACCGATTACAGGTTACAGTTTGAATTAACTAAGTATGCTCTTGGCGCTCAGGAAAAGAAAACTATTATGGGAAAGCCGATGCATCAGGACCCGAATTTGATATTTGCGGTTTCTGTCGGGGCTGTTTTAACCCGTCTTCTTGAATCGGAAAAGTTGGACCCTGTTGAAACGATGAAATTGGAAGCGGGCGAGGCAGCCGGCGAAAAAAGTCCCGGCGCTCTGGCAGAAGTTAAGGAAGCCGCCAACGAGAGTCCGGACGTCATCCAAAGATGGGGACAGAAAGGTTTGGGCCATAGGGATGTTGGTCGCGCTTTGCAGATAATCGAATCTATGGTGGAGAGCAACGAAGGCGAATGCATGTTTGCCGAAGACGCTTTCAAAGCGCTCAAGCGCATAATCCTTGATTATGTCACGGAAGCTAATGACCGCAATAAATATTTAGAAGACCTGAAAATCGCGAGACAACTTTATCGCCAACAGATAAAGACCTCTATTTACAATGCTTACAGAGAGGATCCGCGAGCGATTCGCAAGGACGTGATGGCCTATGTTAACATGATCATCGGTATAGGCGCGGAAAGCTTGGGCAAGGACAAAACGTGGAGATATAAAGATCCTCAGACCGGGAAGATGATATCGCTTAAGATTGAAGAAAGTTTTATCAATGCAGTTGAGAATAGGTTGGGCCGCAGGAATGATGAAGTAAAAAAGGCTTTCAGAGATAGAATTAGGAATCTTTACGGTCAAAAGCTTGCCACCGATCCTAATTATGATTTCATGGACGAACAAGACCTCGTAAAGGCCGTAACCGAGGTGCGGTTGGAGTCAGATGTGGGCACAGCCAGCAGTCTGATTGGAGCATTGACAAATAGGACCAATGAGGAGAATTTGGCCCTCTATAACAAGATGCTCAAAATGATGGTGGAAAAGTTGGGTTATTGCCCAACATGCGCGCAAAAGACAATCCAGTATTACTGTGAAAAAACGGATGAAAGTTAGCAGTAATACTGGAAAGAATGAGCCGGGACGTTTTATGTGTCCCGGCTCAATTAATAATAAAGCAATAAATCCTTGATTTTTTCTTGGACGCAAGGTTCCGGGAAAAAACTTTAAATAAGCGAAGAACCAGAAAAGTAAAGAAAAAGTTCTCTTTATAATTGGCAGCGAGGGAGAAATGGGTGAGTCTACTCGCACATTACGACCGAGCGAACCAATTATATGGTAGCAAGAACTCGTTTTCTTCCTACTTTATTTTTCCGGTTCTTTGAAAACCCAGCTTAGCTGGGTAAAAAAGCGCAAGGCATTAGGGAAGTCAGACTTCCTTATCATGAAGCGCCGATGTTGTATTTTTGAACAGAATTTTAGAAAAAAAGAAAGTCCGCCTACGCCTTTTTGGCTACGGCGAGACAAAGGAGGCAATCAAAATGAAAAAAGAAATGTTTATGACAAAGGGAGACATTCTTGGAATGGAACGCAAAGCCCAAGATCAATTTATAAAACAGAACGGCATTTTCGTCCCCTCTTCTTATGCCCATAGCCCGATATTATCCCTTCAGTCTTTTGAGGACCTCTTAAAAATAGACGAACAAAGGGAGAAAGACGGTTTTCCTAAAAAAATAAAAATCAGAAGAATACTGGCAGGTCCCGGAAAAATCATCATGGTTCCTTATGTGGAGGAAGAAAAACTTATTCATGGAGAATTTGAACCCAAAACCGATGAAACTGGCGAGGAGGGCGAAGAGGGCCAAGAAGGCGAGGAAAGTGGAGACATAGGAGAAGCGCCTGGCCAAGGCGAGGGCGAAGTGGGGGAAGTAATCGGCGAAACACCTCTTCACGGTGAAGGTGATGGTGAGGGTGAAGATCCGCGGGCAGGACAGGACGAGGGCGAACATGGGATTGAAGCCGAAGCTTATAAGTTGGGAAAAGAGCTTTCGGAAAAATTTCAGCTTCCCAACTTGAAGGATAAAGGAAAGAAAGTTCCCACTGATGAATACACTTATGATTTAACCGATAGGCATGTAGGGTCAGGTCAGCTTCTGGACAAAAAAGAAACCCTAAAGTCAATCGTAAAAACCAATGCCGTTTTGGGCAGGCTCAATAAGGATAATATTGACACGACAAAATTCGTTGTCGGCCCCCAGGACAAAGTTTACCGGGTTCTTTCAAGGGAAAAAGTCTGGAAATCTCAGGCGGTGGTATTTTTCTTAAGAGATTATTCCGGTTCCATGTATGGTGAACCAACTGAAGTTATAGTCACACAGCATCTGATGATTTACGCTTGGCTCCTGTTTCAGTATGAGGAATTGGTCGTTCCGAGATTTTTTGTTCACGATACGCAAGCCCGTGAAGTTTCGGTTGAAGATTACTTCAGATTAAGCGCCAGCGGCGGCACCTTAATACCTTCAGGTTATAAGGAAATTACCAAAACAGTTGAGGGCGAATCGCTTGCCCGAGATTATAACATTTATGTTTTTCAGGGCACTGATGGTGAAGATTTTGATGATGGCAGAGAGGCAATTCCGGAAATCCAAAAAATTCTGGGCTATGTCAATCGCATGGGCGTCTGCGTGTTGAAACATCCTTATTACGGGGAACAAGAAAGCGTGTTTGAACAGTACGTGAAAAAAGGAAACATTTTGGACAGAGAAGATGTTTTCAGAATGCATGTGATGTCCAGCGTAGACGTAACCGAAGAGGACAACATAGAAGCCATTAAGGCGCTGATTGCTCAAGATTAAGATAAACAAAGCGACTCAATAATTTGAGCCGCTTTTTGGTTGGGGGCTTGCCCCAGTACTAGAAACTTCGTTTCAGTACAGGGCTGCGCCCCGTTAGAAGAATTTTGAATAAAATTTTTACAAAATTTTTTCTGTTTTTAATAATAGTAAACCCGCTTTAATTTCGTGTCTGAAAGAGCAACCTCACTGAACTAGGGCATGCACCAGACTTCTAACGGGGCTTGACTTCTCTTTTGAGATTTCGTAGATTAAGGAGAGGACATTGAAAATTAAATACAGGAGGTAAAGACCAATGGAATTAATAAGTCAGCATACGAAAAAAATCATGGAAGAATGCAAGGTTAGGGCGAAAGCCGCGGGATTAGAGATTAAAGGAGAAACGCTGGAATATATCGTTACCAACCAGGACCTGATAGAACTTTCCGCGAAGATTATGATTCCGACTCTTTACGACTACTGGGTTCATGATGTGGAAGTTATCAGGGACAGATGGATGTACGAAGTTTTTCCGCACAATCCCTATGAAACAGTCATAAATACAAGGCCCGCAATATCGTTCTATAACGACAATAATCCGGATTGGTTGAACGCCATGATTTTCTATCATGTTTTGGGCCATATAGATTTTTTCCAGAACAATATTTTTTACAGAAACACATGGGATGATGATTTTTGCGGCCAGGCATTGGCAGATAAGCGGCTCCTCAACAGAATCCGTGAGGAAAGAGGCCAAAACAAAAGATGGGTTGATTATGTCATAGAATTTGCCAGGGGAGCCGATAATCTCGTGGGTTATTATCAAGAGCTTGAAGCAGCCGAGAAAGATCAAATGCGGGAAATTTTCGGAACATTTTCCGAAAAATTAGATTTCTATTTTGGCGAATTTTTCAGGCGTCTTCGCGAAGAGGAAACAGTCGAATCGAAATTTTACTATGACGAAATAGAACGCTACAATTCCTGTTTGAAGCAATTCGGCCCGGAAAGAGTAGAAGAAGCCTTCTTCAATGACCCCAGTTTTAAGAGCAGGTTTCCGGAATTCAACAGCGTTTTTGAGAAAAACAAGAAGGAAAAGAAAGTAAAGACAATAGATATTTTACAGTACTTGATAGAACACTCCGAGTTCATGAACAAGGATAAAAACAAATGGATGAAAGACGTTCTCGGAGTGGTGAGAAAAACCTCGTTGTACTTCCAGCCTCAGCTCAGGGACCATATTTGCAATGAAGGGTGGGCAAGCTTGTGGCATGAAAGATTATTCATAACGGACGAAAGAATCAATGGCCATCGAATAGGCTACGCCAAAGTTAACTCCGATGTTTTGGTGAATCCAAGGGTGGGGTTCAACCCTTACGTTATCGGTATGCGCCTTTATGAATTTATTGAGGAGCTGGCGAAACGCGGAAAACTTTCTTATGGTTTCCAGCTGATAAATGATTTGGAAGCGAGAAAACGTTTTGACCAGAAAATGGGCGATGAATACGCGAAATCGGTTTTGTTCGAAACAAGGAAAAATTTCAACGATTATATGCTGGTGAATTTTCTTTCCGACGACGATTTCCAGGATTTTGTAAACAAGTATAACCTGTTTGTCGCCGGAGTCCGTCTTAGTCGAGAAAAATGGGGCTTTGCCGAAGTTTACATCAAGTCAAGGTCGGGCAAGGAATACCGCAAAATGCTCAATAAATCTTTATACCATCCTCCGTACGTAGTGATTTCGGAAGAGAAGGCCAGAGAAGATGAATTGTATCTTGACCACGTTTTTGAAGGGAGAACTCTCGTAACAAGATATATCCCGGCGGTTCTGATAGGCCTTGCTTATATTGCCGGCAGTAGAGTGAAGCTTGAAACAACGGAGTTTGAAGTGGAGGAGATTGATTTTCGAAAAATGTTTTCTAATCCGGACGAGAAGCCGGAATACAGAAAGCTCCGCGTGCTTTACATCTGTGAAGGGAAAAATATCAAGAGAAAAATTCTTTCCCAAACGTAAAGGCCCGTTAAGGCTTGTTAATAATATTGACAAGCCTTTTTAAATAATGTAAAAAGATAAGAGTTCATTAAAAAGTTAAATAGGCAAGCCCCGTTAGATGTTTAATATCTAATGGGGCAAGGAGATGTGGTTATGGAAGAGATAAAAAAAGCTCTGGAATCTTTAAGAGCCGAGATTGAAAACAAAGAGAAGAGAACGATTTTAAGTTTTGAGGATTTCTTGGAGCTCACAAGACGCGAGCCCCGAAGAGTTTTACGAAGCATTTTCCAATTGTTTCACGACATGGTTAAAAGCTATGTCGGCGAGGGAAAAGACGAGTATCCGGACGACCCCGAATCCATCGGTTTTATTGAGTACGACTGCTCAAGGCTTTTCGTTGATGGCGCGGATAATCCTTTTTTTGCCGACAGACTTTTTGCCAACAGATTCATAAGGCAAGTGGAGTCATTAAGACAGGGATCCCAACAGAACAAGATTTATGTTTTTAAGGGCCCGCACGGATGCGGTAAATCCACTTTCTTGAATAATCTTCTTAGATCATTCGAGGGATATACAGATACGAAGGAAGGGCAGAGTTTTGAAATTTTTTGGGAGATAGATGAGAGCCAGTTTCCCGCCAAAAACGGAGGAGCTGGCGCCAGTCCGTCTTTCCAGAAAGTTGAAATTTCCTGTCCGAGCCACGACCACCCCATATTGATTATTCCCAAAAATTATCGCGTTGAATTTCTGGACAAATTGCTGTCCAAAGATGAATCCGAAGAGATGCCTAAAGAAATGTCAGCAAAGATGGCGGAAATCAGATATAAGATTTCTCACGAAAAAGAGTATGAATGGATATTTAAAGAGGAAGCTTGCACAATTTGTAAATCTCTTTTCTGGGCTTTGTTTGACAAGCTCGGTTCTCTTGATAAGGTTCTGTCAATGGTTAAAGCCAGGGCTTACAAATTTGACAGACGTTTGGGCGAAGGCGTTAGCGTTTTCAACCCTGGCGATAAACCGACGAGGGAAATCTGTTTAAGCGATAAGCAGATTCAAGAGAAACTGGACCAAATTTTCGGAGCCAATCTCGTCAAGTATGTGTTTTCGCCGCATGCCAAGACTAACAACGGCATTTATGTACTTGCCGACATCAAGTCCGACAATAAGCCAAGATTATTTGAGCTTCACAACATTATGAGTGAGGAGGTTCACAAGGTGGATGGGATTGAGGAGCGGATAAAATCACTCGTTTTTGTCCTGATGAATCCTGAAGACGATGAAGGGATAAGAAAGGAAAAGACATTTGATTCTCTGCAGGGGAGAATTCAGCCCAATCAGATCACTTACGTGCTGGAACCACAGACCGAGGTCAAAATTTACCGCAGTATTCGCGGGGGCCATATTGATTCGTATTTCCTTCCGAGGGTCTTGGAAAATTTCGCGAGGGTGATAATTTCCTCGCGGATGAATACCCATTGCGATCCGCTTAGAGAGTGGATCAGGGATATGAGAAAATACGAAAAATACTGCGATGAGTGGGGGCTTTTGTTGAGGATGGAAATATACAGCGGGATTATCCCGCCCTGGTTGTCAGAAGAAGATAAGAAAAAATTTACAGCGCAGGTAAGAAGAAAGCTTATCGCCGAGGCGGAAAAGGAGGGGCAGGAGGGATTTTCCGGCAGAGAGTCTATCGACAAATTCGGCGAATTTCTTAGCCGTTATGGCGGAAAACCCGCTTTGATTAATATGGGTAATGTAGTTGATTACTTCAAGCGCCAGATAGGCAGCGGGCAACGCGACGCGCATATACCGCCAAACTTCATTGATTCGCTTGTGGGCTGGTACGATTACACGGTTTTAAACGAAGTGAAAGAAGCCCTTTATTTTTACAATAAGAAGCAAATTAGAGAGGATATTTTGAACTATCTTTGCGCTGTCAGCTACGAACCCGGACGCAAAGTGAAATGCCAATACACTGGCAAGGAAATAGAGGTTACAGTTGAATTTTTCAAGATGCTCGGCACTTATATTGCCGGAAGAGAGATGTACGATAGCGACGCTTTGGATTTCGCTCAGAATGTTCAACAAAGGTACATTGAGATTGTCGCGCAGGATCGGGACAGGGAGATTACCGAAACGGAATTATATAAAGAACTTTTTGATTCCTATGTCAGGAATCTGAAGGAGAAAGTACTTCAGCCGTTTATTAGAAACGATAGTTTCCGGGAAGCGGTTAAGTCGTTCGGAACCGAAGAATTTAAGACTCTTGACCCGAGGCTTAAAGAACATGTCGCTTTCATGATTAAAAACCTGATGAAGAAATTCGGTTATACGGATCAGGGGGCAAAAGAAATTTGCCTCTATGTGATAGACGGAAAACTGGCCGAAAAGTTTTCTTAAAAATAGCACATTATTAACAAAAAGCGTGGATAAAAATCCACGCTTTTTTGCTTAGTAATTTGATTCGTTTTATTCCAGGTGAATTTTCTTTTTGAATTTTTCTATTCTTTCTTTGAGCCAAGGATATTTTTTTAGTTGGATATCCTTTTCCAAAATTGCCACAGCTTCTTTTTTTGTCGCCTCAATCAAATTCAAATCCGAAAGAGAGGCCATTGCAAGATCCGGAATGCCCCATTGCCTTGTTCCGGATAAATCCCCGGCTCCCCGCAATTGTAAATCTTTTTCCGAGAGTTTAAAACCATCTTCAGCTTCAATCAGGGCCTTGAGTCTTTGGCGAGTTTTTTGGGCTGAAGAATCAGTGAATAAAAAACAATAAGATTGAAAAATGCTGCGTCCCACCCTCCCTCGGAATTGATGAAGCTGGGCCAGGCCGAATCTATCAGCTCCTTCAATGATCATTATGGTGGCATTTGGCACATCAATTCCCACTTCTACCACCGAAGTAGATACTATAATATCCAGCTTTCCGGCTTTAAAATTTTTCATTATTTTTTCTTTTTCTTTGGTTTTCATTCGGCCGTGCAAAAGACCAACTTTTAAATCAAGGAAAATCTCGCGGGACAATTTTTCGTATTCTTTTGTTGCGGCTTTGACCCGTAATTTCTCCGATTCTTCAATCAGGGGGCAGATAACAAAAGTTTGGCGGCCTTCTTTTGCTTCCTGTCTGATAAATTCAAAAATTTCCATTCTTTCTTTCGGCGGGACGATTTTAGTCATAATTTTTTTTCTGCCTTTTGGCAGTTCGTCCAGCAAAGACAAATCAAGGTCGCTGTAAATAGTTAGGGCCAAAGTTCTCGGAATTGGAGTGGCGGTCATGGACAGGAGATGGGGGATGGTTTTTGATTTTGTCAATTTTGCCCGCTGTTCCACGCCGAACCGATGTTGTTCATCAACAATAGCCAGAGCTAAATTTTTAAAAATAACTTTATTTTTGCTATGTCCTTCCCGACCCTTTCTGGTAGAAGGGGAAATTAAGGCATGGGTGCCAATTAAAATGTCAATTTCGCCATCGGCTGCTTTTTTCAAAAGTCTGCCTCTGGAGATTTCCAGAACCTCGCCTTTCATTTTTTTGGAAGCGATTTTGTTTTCTTTACCGGTAAGCAGGGCGATGGAAAATTTAAAATCTAAAAGAAGTTTGGGAATTTCTTTGAAATGCTGTTTAGCCAAAATTTCCGTTGGCGCCATTAAAGCCACCTGTCCTTTTTGGGAGGCGCAGTTTAAAGCGGCGATTGCCGCCACTACGGTTTTGCCTGACCCGACATCGCCTTCCAAAAGCCGATTCATCGGATAGGGTTTTTCCAGGTCTTTTAAAATTTGCCAGGCTGATTTTCTTTGGGCGTCGGTTAGTTTATAAGGAAGGGAATTTATAAATTTTTGAATTTTGGGCAGATTTATTTCAAATTTTAAAGACTTTTCTTTTTTTAATCTTATCTTTTCCAGTAAAGCCCAAATCTGGATTAAAAATATTTCCTCAAAAGCAAAGCGGCGTTTCGCTTCTTCGGCCTTTGTTTCTGCGTCGGGAAAGTGAATTTGCCAAAGTGCCCTGTTAACTTCCAAAAGCCCTTGGTTTTTGCGGGTTTCTTCGGGAATGGGGTCGGGAATTTTGTTTTCAAAAGAAGCCAGAGTTCTTTTCAGAACATAGCGGAAATATCTTGGAGAGACTCCTTCGGTCGCCGGATAAATCGGCACCAGTCTTCCGGCATGAGTGAACTTTTTTGTTTCAATATTTTCAATATCGTCAATTCTTTCCCATACCGGATTTGAAAGATAAAGATGGTTTTTCTGTAAACTGATTTTTCCGGAAAATAAAAAAAACCGCCCTCTTTCCAAATTTTTTGCAAGGTAGGGCTGATGAAACCAGATTATTTTTATTGTTCCGGTTTTATCCTCAACCAACGCCTCGGTTAAAGAAATTCTTTTTTTCCAAGTTCTTGCGTTCTTAACGTCCAGAATTTTCCCGGTTATCGTCACCATTTCCCCCGGTCTTATTTGGGAAATTGGGATGATTTTGGAAAGGTCCTGATACCGACTTGGAAAATGATAGAGAAGGTCTTTTACGGCTTTGATTCCAAGTTTTTTCAATCTTTTTTGATAAATCGGGCCGATTCCCGGAATTTCTTCAATTGGAGAAAATAGATTCATTTTTTTTTGTGCGCTCGACAGGGCTCGAACCTGTAACCTTCAGCTCCGCAAGCTGACGCTCTATCCAATTGAGCTACGAGCGCATATTTTTATTCTTCCTTTTCCGGCAGAAATTTTAAAATGATTTCCCTGATTTTTACCGGATCGGCATCACCGATAGGAATGGAAATTTCCGGCATAAATCTTTTTTTGCTTATTAGTTTTAATTCCTTAACTCCGCCAGCCTGATAATTTATCCAGAAAATTTTTAAATCCCCGTATTTTAAGAGTTGATTGTTCGCCTGAATCCCCTCATTTTTAATCGCAAAATGAGATTCTTTTGGCTTTTTTCCATAGTAAAGATTAAAAACAACAAAACAAAGAAAAATTACCAAAGCTCCAAAATAATTTTTTAAAAAAACGAAATAAACAATAATTAGAAAAGCCAAAACGCCAATCAAAATAATTTTTTTTCTTGGAATTTCAGCTTCTTCTGCCCTCCATTTAAGCATAACGGGCTTATTTACCCCGTTTAGAGATAAATCTCTAACGGGGTTTATTTTTATATCAACAAATTTTTCTTCGGACATGCCACCCAGCCCTCTATGCTTTATTGCGCCATTAAAACAATTTTAAACACAGAGAGCTTTTTATTACTTTTATTGCTCATCCAGCCAGCTTAGAGGGCTGGGTGAGCACCCCGCCCTTTCTAAAATCCTCATAAAGATTAGTAACTTAAATAATTAGTAAATACAAATAAAAATTTAGAAACTTTGGAAATTATAGAAAGGGCGGGGTAAAGGACTTTGTAACGCAAAAACTTCGCTTTCAGCTCGTTTTTGCTAACAAATTCCTTTACGGTGGGGGTGAGATTCTCCGCCCAAGGCGGATGCGCCTTTGGCGCAGAACCACGGTCCCGAAAATCGGACTAACGGTTTTTCCGCAGACCCCGTAAGAAAGCGGAGAGGGCGAGATTTGAACTCGCGATACCATTTCTGGTATAACGGTTTTCAAGACCGTCCCTTTCAACCACTCAGGCACCTCTCCGCTTTCTTACGGGGATAAACCTGTCGCCTTTTCCCCGCCCAGGGCGGGGATCCCGCCGTAGGCGGTGGCCTTTAAGAGATTTATAGTATGAAGGGGTCTCTGGGTATGGTGAGGCAGCCGGCTTGGGTGTCGCTAAGACCGGTATAGAGCGTGGCGGTGCCATTTTTGTGGCGGACTAGTCCCCCGGGGAATACTATATCTTCAAGTTCCGGAGAGCGTTTTGCCGGCCCGGAAGGAAAATTCTTGCGCGATGCAATGATGCGCATAGGCGAAACAGTATTTGTCGCCAACTCAAGCGTAAATATCATAGCATAATAGTGTTTGCGTCTTACGTTGTCGGACGAGAATTCCTCATAGGCGATGTGTCCGAGGGCTCCAATTTTGCCATCTTCGAGGAAATACAGCTCATCGGCTCCACCCCATTCTTTATCGCGGAATTGGCCTTCAATAATTTTGGCGTTGAGAATGTTTGTTGCTGTCAATGCTTCAAGTTTAGGAAGGATTGTCATACCGATTTTGCCCCAGTCACCTCCAGATACCCACGGACTTTGGGGTCTTGTAAGGGCGAGAATCTTATTATCGGGAAGCGCGAGTATTCGGATATTTTTCATTATATCTGGACCGGTGGCAAAATGGGCGAGTGTCTGGAGCGTCTTTCCGCGAAAAAAGAGGGTGCGGTAGCCGAGGCCCCCGGAATAGTGGGCATCAGGATGCGGGAAAGTTTCCACTCCTCCAAAGATTAACTCCTGACCTATTTTGGTTACGAAAGGGTCTTGAAGGTTAAAAATCGGCGTCTCGGGCGAAAGAAGCCACGCCCCATTTTTTTTCTCAAAAAAGCAAACCTGCGAATCATGTTCGGTACCGCGTGGCTCTACGCGGCCGGCAATGTAGGTCCGGCCCTCACTTTCAAAAGGCGCGGTGATGTTGTAGACATCTTTGTCGCCAACGCCTTCAAATGAAAGAAGCTCGCCCGCGGGTAACTGCTCGCGTCCTTCAAATTCTTTAACGAGTTCCTCCGCGCTTTTAGGAGGTTCTTCGGCAGCCTCTAAAGAATCTATTGATTTTTTGTCCGGGGAAAAATCTTTTTCCATAAATTTTTGAAGATAAAAATCTTATTATTATAAATTATTATAGAAAATTAGTAAACTGGCGGTGTGTATTTGAACCTTTCTCCAATTTTACCTTCTAATTTTTGTTATTCGCCGCGTAATTGAAAGCCAGGAAATATTTTTTCCAAATCTCATCATTTGAATTATAGACATTGTCAAAATAAAAATAATCGGCTAACATTTCGCGCACTCGTAAAAGCTCTTTTAATCTTTTTTTATTTTTAGGGTCATCAATTGTTAAATCCAACAATTCTAACCCTCTCTCCAGAGCCATTTTACTATCATTAACATTTTTTGCGTGCCAGTTTATGGCTCTTCCGATTTCTGTTCCTATATTCGCCATCTGTTCCAATAAAGAAAATCGAAACCACCTGCCACTAGCTAATTCTTTGTGCTGAATATTCATCTTTTAACTAGATTGTTTACTATTTTAATTATTTTTTCTCTTATTTCAGAACTTTCGATGCCCCTTGTACGATTATCAAAAGCAGGTTTCAAATTAATCATTGAATCAAACTCAATAAAATCATC
>Ga0066637_10001351_pt1 | contig 15858 bp, 15 predicted proteins | sample CryGeyCG2014_020_FD_62737 | JGI IMG/M metagenome (GOLD analysis project Ga0066637, IMG submission 62737) | Groundwater microbial communities from aquifer - Crystal Geyser CG08_land_8/20/14_0.20 | ecosystem: Environmental > Aquatic > Deep subsurface > Groundwater | place: USA: Utah: Grand County...
TAAACGTAAGGCCTACGGGTTTCACGATGACGAATACTTTTTGTTAAAGATAAAACAGGCTTGCAGCGGCTATACATAGATACATTGATTATATTATGCAACAACATTTGGAGAAGAACCCTTAAATTTAACTATATAATCTAAATATCTATCGTTTTTAAGATAGAGCTTCCTGTAATCGGGACTGATTGACTCATAGGCCCATAAGGCCGTAGAATTAAAGATGAGTAATGTTAAAATATTCACTATCAAGATCGAATAAATTTTTTTTTGCATTTTCTATCACTCTCAATGGTTTTAAAAATTAAACTGGAATGCACCAATTAAATTACAGCTTTCTGAAAATACGATTAATTAGTTTGCGTGCCTTGTTTAATATGATAATCAATCTTTTTTTGTCTGCAGAATTTTATCACAAAAGAAGCGGAGCTGTTATAAAATTCTTTCGTATATTTAAATTCCGAGGATTTTACATTATAATTTAACCGGCCGAAGATGATCTTGTTAACGAAAGATACAGCATCCAATATTTCCATCAAATCCTGCTTAATTATATTCGGTGTAGGATATGGTTCCATGCTAACCCATGTTTTAAATCCCTTTTCATGCAAATGCTCTAATGCTTTTATTCTTTCTTTAAAACTAGCCGAATTGGGTTCGTAGTTTCTTTTAAAACCTTCATTAAGCGAAACCAGTGTAATTCCATATTCATTATTTCTGCTGAAACCGTTCATATCTCCTAATTCTTTTGGGAAGATTCCCTTTGTTAAAACAGTGCAGCGGATATCATTGGAATTTAACTTATTAATGATTTTCAAGCTTAAATCTTTCACTTCATCCTGTTTATACATAAAGGGATCTGTTGAAAAACAAAGATGCACGTACTTTATCTTTTTTCTATATTTTGGAATTTCTTTCTCTAAAAGATCTAAAGCATTTGAAACTATCTTAGGGTCACACCATTCTTCATAGGTTTTAACCGTGCCGCATCTTTTCTTCATCATAAAGGCATAACAGGGATACTTGCATCCATGAGAACAGCCTTCAATGTGATTCAGGCAGAAATCAGCGTATTCTACTCCGCTCTTATACAAAAGTGTCTTCCGTTCCACACGCTTTAATTTCATCTAATGCTCTATTAACTTTATCTTAAATCCTGTTTGTCCGAAGGGAAGGTGTCAAAATGAAATACCGATAGAAAAATTAAGATTTCCAAATTTTTGTCTGTGTAAATTTAACTCTATATTTTTTAAAAAAATTAAACAGTGCTTCTTCTTTGCTATAAGGTATTATAATGCAGCCAGGGGAAACTTTTTCTCCACCCAATTCTTTCAGAAGTCCCTTATATGTATATTTCCCCTTTGTTTGCTCATACAATTCTCGGTTAAATACAGCTTTTTGTTTTTGGTTGAGACCATTAAGGTTGAATGAGAAGATAATATAGGGCTTCTGTTCCAGTAAAGACACCGCTGGAATTTCCAAAGGTTCTTTTGTATAAAGGACTTTCCCTTCCTGGAATACATTTTGCAATAGTCCGGAATCGGTTTTTTCTAATTCCTCCATTGTCCTTATAGTTGGCTGAATATCATTACCTATCTCTCGTTCTAACCGAACAATCTCTTTTTCTACTTTTTCTATTGTATCTTTTTTACCGGTAACTATGAACAAATCCATATCAGACTTCGGCCCAAAATCACCGCGTGCAAAACTGCCATAGAGCACGATTGCCCTGACATCGTTGATTTTTAACAGAGATTCTGTTATCTTTTTAGATATTAATTTCAGGTTCAATTTTTTCATCGAGTCTTTCCTTAAAGAAAGTGACAACACTCTTTAAATTTTCCATTACTGTTCTTGCCCTTTTTCCGTTTACTCCGTCATAACCTAAATCTCCATAGGCAAACCAGACTTTTCTCATACTCTCGTTAATCTCGGGTGGAAAATTCTTATTACAATATTCATGTCTTTCCTTATGTGTCCCAAAATGCTGGTTTTTCTTGGCTGCCTCTGCTTCTACAAGTTGTTCAACCACTTTAGTAGCAAGATCGCCAACAACCGTGTGTTGTTTATTTTGATAAGCAGTTACTGTTGCCTGTAATTTTTCCTTTGCCAGCGCAAGATGTTTTTTAAAATTTCCCATATAAATCCTTTTCGATATCATAACGAAAAATACCCCGAATCAGCCACTTTTTCGTTATCATAACGAATTAATATTATACTATATTTTTCTTCAAAAGTCAATTTCCAGGCCGATGCCCCTCTTTGTTTTTAAAACCGGCATTATTCTGCCTTAATAGATTGCTTCGTCGCTTTGCTTCTCGCAATGACAGCTTTACGGTTTTATTATGACTTTAATGGATTCGCCGGCGCTTGCCACAAGCCGGAACCCTTCTCCTGTTTCCGAAAGGGGCAGGCGATGGGTTATCATGTCCTCTACAGGGACCCTTTTCGCTTTCAGGAGCTCAAGCGCGATAGCGAGGTCGTTAGGCGCTGCGCCGTAGGATGTCATCATTTTAACCTCGTTGCGCCACAGATCGGCTATCGGGACAGGGATGTCGGTCCCGGGCTTTGGGACAGCGAAGAACAGTATGGTGCCGCCAGGCTCCACGCATTTCAACGCGGTCGCGCACGCGGATTCAGCTCCGGTACAGATGATAACGATATCCGCAAGCCTTCCCTCGTTTAAATTTTTCAGCTGTTCAGTGACATTTCCCTTCGCGCTGATAACATTATCCGCTCCGGATTCAAGGGCTTTTTTCATCCTGTATTCACTTATGTCGGATGCTATTATCCTTCCTGCGCCCATAACCTTCGCAAGCCGGAGGTGTAGAAGGCCGGATATGCCGCTTCCGATTATTAATATGGTTGAACCGGGAGTTATACCTATCTGCCTCTGGCCCCTTGCAACGCACCCAAGCGGCTCTATGAACGTTGCTGTTTCGTAGGACATATCATCCGGGAGCAGGAAAGTTCCCCTGTCAGCGTTTATCGCCGGTATCCTTATATATTCCGAGAACCCGCCCGGGTCATAGTTCGTGTGGTGCAGGGTATCGCAGGCTGTGTGGTGTCCGTTAAGGCAGTAATGGCAGGTGTTGCACGGCACGTGGTGGGTCACGAACACCCTGTCGCCCTTTTTGTATTTCTTCACATTCGCGCCTGTTTCGGTTATTTCCCCGGCCATTTCGTGGCCCAGCACCCGCGGGGCTGTCTTTATGCGGTACCATTCAAGCACGTCGGTTCCGCAAACGCCCGACGCTTTTACTTTGACGAGGAATTCATCCGGCCCGATCCTGGGCACGGGTTTTTCTTCCAGGCGCACATCCTTATTATTATAGTACATCGCGACTTTCATTTTTTTCTCCTTAATGATTACGGTGATTTTAAAAGATGATTACGGTGATTATTTTTAGTATCAAGCATCAAGCAGAAGAGAAATCCGTGAAAATCCGTGTTAATCCGTGGTTAACTCTGCTCAAGCTGCTGGACCACGAATTTTGCTATTTCGTCAGCGCCGGATTTCAGGCCCAGCTTCTTCGTGTTTTCCTTGTATGTTTTGAGTATATCCGTGTTCTGTATTTCCCTGATTATGCTGAAGAACGTTTTTGCGTCCGGCGCGTACCAGCCCGCCTTGTTGTCCATCGCGAATTCCACGTTCGTCCATTCGTTGCACGCTGCCCAGTCCGTGTAAATTATGGGGCAGCTCATTATCAGGGATTCCATTGTGGTGGAAGCGCCGGCTTTCGCTATGGTGAAGTCGGAAATGGAGAGGAGCTCGTTCATGTTGTTAATGTACCCGAACGGCACAAGCACCGTTCCCGATCTCACTTCCTTTTTCAGGCTGTCAAAATGCGCTTTCAGGCCTTCATTCCTCCCGCAGACAAAAAGCACGTTGAACGGCATGTTTTCCCGGTAGATCGTTTCCACGTATTTCGCGCTTGAGGCGCCTATGCCCTGGCCGCCGGCGCTTGTGAGTATCGTCGGTTTTGACGGGTCAAGGCCGTATAGCTTCACGAGCTCTTCCTTTGATTTTGTTATGTTGAAGAAGCTGCGTCTGACAGGGAACGGCATGATAAGGATCTTCTTCTCTTCGATACCGAGTTTCAGAAGCTTCTGTTTCGCTATTTCGGACGCCACGATTATCCAGTCCATCCTTTTTTCCGCCCACCAGGGGCAGGCGTCAAAAGGGTCTGTGATGTAGCCTATAAGCTTTATGGGCAGCATTAATTTTTCTCTGATATAGGCGCAGGTGAAGAAGGAGAACATGTGTGGCGTGAAAACGATATCAGGCTTATAATTTCTGAGGTACTCGGTCCCTTTTTCCAGCCATTCCCTGGCAAAAAGGCTCAGGTATCCCTCTGAATCGTACCTGGTCGCCCACATTATCTTGTAGCCCAGCCGCGCCAGGACCGGGTATCTCAGAAGGAATTCCCAGCCGCCCTTGAGCGCCTTATCGTCCTTCAGGGCGCCTGATTCCTTGGCGAAATCCACCACGTCTATCTGGTACTTACCCGGGTAAAACGCCTCTATCGATTCCTTCACCGCCATCGCAGGGATCTTGTGCCCGCTTCCGGCTTCGATATGCGGCATGAATATCTTCTTCATAATCACCTCAGAAATATGAATTTTAACCACGGATTAACACGGATTTTCACGGATTTCAACTTTTAACCTTTAACCTTCAACTTTTAACTCTTTGAATCTGGCAAGCGAGGAAGCTATGATCGCGTCCATGTTGTAGTACTTATACTGGGCAAGCCTGCCAAGGAATATCACGTTTTTATTGTTCTTTGCTTCTTCCTCGTATTTTTTATAGAGCTTAACGGGTTCATCCGCAGGGATCGGATAATAGGGGATGTCGGTTTCCTTTTCGCACGCCTTTGAAAATTCCTTGATGATCGTTGTTGAATCAGCCTTCTGCCAGGTCAGGCGTTTGAACTCGGTGATCCTGGTGAAGCCGTAGTCGTTTGGGTAGTTGATAACAGAGGCGTCCTGGTAGAATTCCTTCTTATGGTTCTCGAACCCGAAATCCAGGGAGCGGTAAGGGAGCTTCCCGAACTTATACTCAAAAAATTCATCCACAGGTCCCGTGTAAATAAGTTTTTTGTATTTCAGCTGGCCCCGGACCTTCCTGTAGTCTGTGTTAAGGTCCACCCTTATGTTCCTGTTCGAGAGCATCTTTTCGAATACCGGCGTGTAGCCTTTCACTGGCATTCCCTGGAACCTGTCCTGGAAATACCTGTTGTCCCTGCTTACGAAGACCGGTACCCTTCCCGTGACTTCGGGCGAAAGGTCTTCGGGTTTCATTCCCCACTGCTTTTCCGTGTAATGCAGGAAGACCTTTTCATATACGTAGTCCGCCAGGAACTTCAGGTCCGCGTCATCCGCCTTGCGCAGGTCAAGTATCGGCACCTTTTTGTTGAACCCGAATTTCTCAAGCAGTTTGTTTTCCAGCTTCTGGGCGAAGGATCCGGGGAAAAGCGCGCGGATAGAGTTAAGGTTGAACGGGACAGGGGCGTAATGGCCGTCTATGAACGCCAGCACCTCGTGCTGGTAAAGGTTCCATTCAGTGAAATTGGACACGTAATTCCAGGCTTCTTCGTTCACCGTGTGGAAGATATGAGGGCCGTACTTGTGTATGAGTATGCCGTGTTCGTCAGGGCAGTCATAGCAGTTCCCCCCTATATGGCCGCGCTTGTCAATGACAAGCACCTTTTTATTGAGAACGCTTGCTATTCTTTCCGCCATCACGCTGCCGGCAAATCCCGCGCCGACTACAACATACTCTGCGTCCATGTTAACTCCTTAAACATAGTCCATAGTCCATTGTCCATAGACCATAGTATGCTTGTAAAATAATAAGTTTTAAGTTTACAGAGTTTATACAGTTTACAAAGTAAAAAAATTCGTGAGAATTCGTGCTAATTCGTGGTTAAGAATTTAGTGGTTAGGTCAGACGGAATTGAATGTAAGGAAAAAGATAATTGCGGCCGGGATGCCCAGGTAAACATACATAGAGGGCACAGGGCCTATCCAGGCCTTGTGCCACCAGATCCCGCCTTTCCTGAATTTCCTGATGCCGTAATCCGGGTTCAGCGCGAACCACAAAAAATCTTCCGCGAGGAACAGCTCTATTATCAATCCCGCTGTGAACAATTCCCTCCGAATGTTCCACCTGGCAAATAAAAATGTTATGTGTATGAAGGTTATTACGAAAAGCGCGAGGAATATGTGGTAGCCTGTGAGCGGCCTTCCGCCCATGGAAAATTTTTCGTTCCTCCAGCAAGGGAGTTTTTCAGCCCACCCGTTCTTGCCTTCGATCTGGATCTCCCACAGGGCGAGAATAAGGGCCAGGAACAGGACGTATACCATGAGCCCGAGCGCCGGCATGTGCCTCCGCAATAATACTGTTAAAAGTTAAAGGTTGAAGACTAAATCCGTGCTAATCCGTGGTTATTCTTTTCTCTTTTTGGATTTTAAATCATTGTACATTTCAAGGGCTTTTTCGGGAGTAAGGTCCTTATGCACTACCGCGCTTACCGCTTTTATCATCGCGACGGGATTTTCGCTCTGGAAAATATTCCTGCCCATATCCACTCCTGACGCACCTTCCTGTATCGCCTTGTACGCCATTGTCAGCGCTTCAAGTTCGCCTATCTTTTTGCCCCCGGCCATGACTATCGGCACCGGGCAGGAAGATGTAACCGTCCTGAATCCTTCCGGCACGTAGTATGTTTTGACAAAGTGAGCGCCGAGTTCAGCGCATATGCGGCAGGCAAGCCTGAAATATCTGGCATCCCTGACCATTTCCTTGCCGACCGCGGTAACAGCCATCACCGGAATGCCGTACCGCAGGCCCGCGTCCACGAGTTTCGTCATATTGTGCACCGAACGGGTCTCAAATTCGCCTCCGATGAAGACCTGTAAGGCGATCGCGGACACGTTCATGCGTATCGCGTCCTCGATATCCACCGCTATTTCCTCGTTTGAGAGCTCCTTGAGTATGCTGGGCCCGCCGCTTGAGCGCATAACAATTGGCTTGTTCGAGTCCGGCGGCACAAGGGAACGCAGTATGCCGCGGGTGAGCATCAGGGCGTCCGCGTAGGGTATCAGCGGCACGATGCTTATATCCATGCGCTCAAGCCCGGTTGTGGGTCCCTGGAAATATCCGTGGTCTACCGCAAGCATTACCGTGTGGCCAGTTTTAGGGCTGAATATCCGGGAAAGCCTGTCCTTCATTCCCCAGTCCAGAGAGCCTGAGCCTTTTAAAGAGAACACGGGGTTCTTCTGGGGGACATCCTCGTAAAACTTTTTTTCCTCTTTGCTTACGTCTGTTTCCGGCATAATCTACCTCCCTTTAAAGACAATTATGAGTTATGAATCAACGGCATGGAGTTAAATTTAAATAAAAATCCTTGTTTTTGACTCATAATCTACGATCATTCATAATTCATCATTAATCTGGTTTAACAACAAGAAAGCCTTTCTGGATGAGCCAGTGATGGAATTCGTAGGTCGTGTGGACGCAGGCCTCCTTGCATTTGTTCCTTACCTTTTCGTATTCCTCAGAGCCTTCCTTTTTTGTTTCAAGCTCCGCCTGCACAGGGCATTTTATGTCCCTGCAGTATTCACGCCGCTTATATTCAGTATATCCGCTGATCAAGAAACCCCCTTAATATATTGTGAGATTGTGAGATTTACCCCCTGCAGTCCCGATATAATCGGGACTAGACGCGGGGATTCCTTATGAAAGATTGTGAGAGTGAACTGAAGTTGATTTATTTAAATAAAATCCTTGCATCATAATTTTGCAATTTGCAATTTGCATTTTAACTTTTGCAATAAGTAGTTATTTATGTTACTTTATTATACTAATAATTTAAAATTTGTCAAATTTCATTACCTGCCAAAACACATCCTGGCCGCGATAACAAAAAGGAAGATGCCGAAGATCCTTTTGAGCATCACATCGGGTATGGGCTGTGCAAAGACAGCTCCTAAAAGCCCCCCGAAAAAGAATCCGGCCGCGATTATCAAGCCTATTTTTAAGTCAGCGCACCCGTTCTGATAGTATTTTAGAAAAGCAAGAAGCCCAATGGGCGGTAAAAGCGCGGCAAGAGAAGTTCCCTGCGCCTGGTGCTGGGTTAAACCGAACATATAGACAAGCACCGGAATGATTATAACCCCGCCGCCTATGCCCAGAAAGCCGCTTAAAACTCCTGCCGCAATCCCCAGAATTATATAACCCAGAATTTGCATACGTTCCTCCTTAGTAGATTACTGTTGGATACGAATTTTTCTCCTTAAGCTTTGTGGCCGGTTATTTCAAGAAGGTAGATTTTGCGCGGCTCAAGCGTAAACCTTATTCTGCCTATGGGCTCAGCCATTTCCCCCAGATGCGCGGGTTCCTTGTTACTCGACACAAGGGATAATTTCCAGGGCCCTCTGGGTATTGCGTATTTCCGCAGGTCCAGGTCCACTATGACTATCTGGGATTTCCCGTAGAGGTTCACAAAAAGCAGGCCCATGGTTTTGTCCTGGTGGGTCCACGCTTCGTGTATCACGGCGGGGACCGTCTGGGTCCCGCTGTCCCTGCGGCTCGCGGAACCGCTGTAATGGTACCAGTCCATCTCCACGTATTCTACTTCGGAAATAAGTTTCGCGGGCCTTGCCATTTTCCCGTAGGCAAGATACGGTTTTGCGAACCCGGTGCGCGCCGCCGCTATTTCCCTGAGGAATTCAAGTTTTTCCGGGTCAGCCTGGAAAGGATTTTCGTCTTCTATAAAAGTGCGGTCGTGCGTGATGTATACGCTTTTCCCGGACATTTCCGGCAGGAGTTCCGGTGAGGAATATTCGTAGTTGAGTTCCACGATGCTTCCTTCAAGGCATACCCTTGAGGCAATGTAGTAAAAATAGTTCCCGAAGTCCTTTGACAGCTTGCACAGCCCGTCCATGCAGACAGGCCCGAACTCGTGATAGACATACGGCCACATAGGGATGCGTCGGGCAAAGCCGTTTTTCAGAAGCTGGAGGAACTGCGCCCCCTCCATGTCATTCTGCACCTCGGCGCCGGAGCGGCAGTGCGCGAAATCAATGACGTTTATGAAATTCTCCGCAATGGCCTCTGTCCCGCGCGGCACGCACGCGCGGGCGGCTTTCATCGTTGCTTCTTTGCTTGCACTGTAAACCCTGCGGTATGCCTCGATAAGGTTCCTGCCTTTGCCCGCGGGGCAGCCGAGGTCCGTCCTGTCTGAAAAATTTCCCAGGCTGGAGGCGGAAAGGTCGTAGTAATTCGCGTCAACGCCGCATTGCTTCACCGCTTCCGCGTCGCGCAGGGCGTGGAAGTCCTGCCAGTATTTCGAGGAAGGGTGCATCCAGTTGTCCAAGAATTCGGAGGCCAGGTTTTCCCTGAGTTCCCTCGAGAGCAGCCCGTATCTGTCCAGGTTGTGCCCGTAGGAAAGAAAATCAAAAAGAAAAAGCGCGAAGCGGTCACCGTTCTTCTTTACCGCCTCGGAATTCTTAGGGTCCATGTTGGAAGGGAACCACTGTGCCGGGTCGGAGATATCTTCAAATTCGGGCCTGAATCTTTGATACAGCCTGAACGCCTCCCGCAGGTCTTCTATGCGCGAAGCGGATATGTCAACCCCGATCTCCTTCATGGCGTTTTTAAGCCTGGTTTCATCCGTAACGTCGTGGGGCGCAAAATTTTTCAGTTCCGCGTGCATCCTGATAAGCGTTGCGTATCCGGGTTTAAGCCCGATCTTCCCAAGTATCTCCCTTAGTCCAGGGAGGGGCCCCCGCTCAAGGCGCGACCATCCGGCCCAGTCATAACCCAGGACGTGGAATACGGGTGTTGAAGCGACGCCGTGGAACGCTTCTATCCATTTCGAGACGTCTAAGGATGAAGGCATGCCGAAAGTGCAGAAACCGGTTTGTTCTGCGAGCCATTTTGCTGCCGTGCCTTTCTTTACCCTGTCCTCAAGTTTTCCCTCGTTGCACCAGGCGGGAGAATCTTTTTCCGCGCCGGCAGCCCAGGCCCTGTAGCGGTCAGCGGCTTCGCGCCAGTCGCCTTCGTTTAAAACTCCGATTATCACGGGGTACCCGGGGTCAAGGGCATTACCCGGTTTCAGGTCCCAGGATTCATGCATTATTGACGCGGCAAGCGCGCCGGCATCCCTGAAGAAATTGAATTCTTTGGCTGTGTTTTTTGGGTCCCGGCAGATGAAATAAAAGCCGCCGGCGTCCTTAAGGTAATAAGCGAAGAACTGCATCGTGCTGCCGGAGCCGCTGGGGTAGGGAACATGGCGCAGAAGCCCGGGATCCGCAAGGGTCTTAAAAGGCGCGCGGAACAGGAAGCCGCGGGCTACGGGATGGGCAAGATACGTATTGTTCAGCTCATTGCCGAGGATACCTATACCGCTGATCAGGGGGAATTCGAGGGATGATATTATTTCTTTTGTTTTGTTCTCAACCCTGAAGACCAGGGTGAGTTCGGGGCTGTCCTTGGGGAGGCTTGCCGTTGCTTTTATTGAAAGTCCTTCTTTTATCTTCCAGGTAAAATCAACGTCCTTTCCGTTCGTCCTGGGCATAACGTCGCAGCTTTCGAAAGATGATGTCTGCCTGGGAGGAGCTGAAAGGTTTTCCTTCATGCGGAGGATCCAGGGGGGTGAATCGGGTTTGAATTTTTCCGAAACGAGATGCAGGTTGGCAGGGCGGTTCAGTATTTCCACGAACGCGCCATGCCAGGTGTTTATTTCAACATGTATCCATTTATTTTCAAGCACAACCATGATTAATCCATAAACAATTATGAGTTATGAATCTACTGCAAGGTATTAATTTAAATAGAATCCTTGTTTTTGACTCATAATCTACGATCATTCATAATTCATAATTATATTTTCAATCAGCGGATAAGTTCCTGAAATTCAGGTTTTTCCCTTATTAGGCCAAAGTCCTCGTCCTGCACGGCGTCTTTTTTAAACGCGGGATTTTTTTCTATCGCCTTCCTGAGCCACTCTGTGCTGTTTTTAACATCGGCTTTTTTCGCGTAAGCGCAGGCTATGTTATACATAAAACCCGATTCCTCCGGGGCAATGTCAAGGCCGTATAGATATTCTTCTATCGCGTTGTCATATCTTCCGGTTTTTAAATAACTTGTGGCAAGAAAATAATAGAAAAACGGATCCGCTTCATATCCGGGCCTTGCCCTTTCGAAATTTAAAGCCGCGCTTTCAAAATTATTGTGTTTGAAATAGATCTGGGCGAGGAAGTAGCAGTTTTGGTCATAGGCTATTTCGGTTTGTTCGGAGCGCATTACCATGTAATACTTTTCTTTCATCTCCCGGTCTTTCAGTTCTTTGAAAAAGGCATATTTTTCAAAAGATGCGATAGCACGGGAATCCTCGCCCCTTGACATCTGGATTATGCCCATGATCCCCCACGCGCCTAAAGAAGAGGAGTTTATGTCTATAGCTTTCCCGCATTCGGCTATAGCTTCGTCAGATCTTCTCATCCTGTTGTATGTTTCCGCGCGGTTCAGGTACGCGGCTTCAAGCTTCGGGTCCAGGGCAATGGCCTTTTTCAGGACTTTCAGCGATTCCGTTGTATTCCAGGTGCGGCAGTAAGCCCTTCCGAGTTCGGAATATGCTTTTGCATTTTTGGGTTCGAGCCTTATTACTTCTTTCAGGTACAAAATAGCGGTTTCATACTGTTCCCTTGCCAGGGCGGCAGCACCCATGCCGTGCAGAAGCATAACGTTTTCCTCAAGCGGTTTTTTGCTCTTGGTTTTTGCTTTGATCTTGGCGGTTTTTGTTTCAGCCGCTTCAGCGGACGCAGCACAGATGATCACCATAAGGATTGTGACGAATATTTTTTTCATCTTTATTTACCGATTTGTTTTAAGCCATCAGCTACCGAAGAGCCATTAACCCAGCTCTGGCTCGTAGGTCCCTGCATTGAGTGCCGAAGGCACTGCAGGGATGAGCCATGTTACGGGTTCATGGTCAATATTTTACACGCTATATCAGGATGGCTTGCGATGAATTTAAGCTCATCCTCGACCAGGGGTTTCTGTTTCGCGACGTTTGCATACCTTACGAGCTCCAGGACCCTGCGCGCCTCGTTGTCGTTCCTGAATTTTACTTCCATTTTTTCGTAGACGTTGCGGAACCCCTTTATGCCGCTGTATTCCCCGGCGATGATCTGCCTGCCGGTTTCCACGACTTCCGGCTCGCCCCTGCCCAGGGCCTCGAAATCGTAAAGCTCGTAGTTGCGGCGGTCTTTTAGGGCGCCGTCCGCGTGTATCCCCGAAGAATGGGCGAATGCGTTGGACCCGACCCCTGGCTGGTTTATCGGTATGGGAACGCCAAAGGCATAAGAAGCGTATTTGGCGATCTTCCACGCTTTGGACAGGTTCACTCGTTCTTCCAGGTGGTATCTGCCGTGGAAACCGCTTGAATGTTTCAGCGCGAGTATGACCGATACAAGGTCCGCGTTCCCGGCTCTTTCGCCCATGCCGTTCACGGTCGTGTTTATGTAGGCATCCACTCCCGCGTCTGCCGCCGCCTTCGCTCCCGAGATGGACGTGGCTACCACCATGCCGAGATCATTGTGGCAGTGCAGTTCAACCGGCATCTGGATCTCCTTCGCGAGTTTTTTCACGCGTTCATAGATCGTGAAAGGATCATCGTAACCGAGCGTGTCGCAGTAGCGTATCCTGGCAGCTCCGGCCTGTTTCGCGGCTTTTGAAAACCTGATCAGGTATTCCATTCCGGTCCGCGAAGCGTCTTCCGCGTTTACGCCTATGGATTCAGCGCCGCACTGCCCGGCTTTTTTAACGGCGTCAACCATTTCTCTGATCACGCCCTCGTGGTCTATCTTGCCCTTGAATTTATTCACTATCATCTGGTCTGATGTCGAAACCGAAAGGTTTAAGTGTTTGAGCTTCGGGACTTTCGCAAAAGCTTTCTTTACGTCTTCTGTTGTCGCCCTCATCCAGCCGCTGAGGCGTATAGGCGAAAGAGTTCCTGACCTTGCGAGTTCCAGGTTGGCGTTAAGGTAGTTTGTTTCGTGTCTGGTGACCGGGAACCCGAACTCGCTCTGGAAGATCCCCATTTCATTGAGGGAAATGTTTATCATCGTCTTTTCCAGTTTTGCCAGCCCGAGTTTCGCGGTCTGCACGCCGTCGCGGTTCGTTACGTCAATTATGTATATTTTGTTCTTTTTCATTTCTACTCCTTAATTGTGATTACGGTGATTTTTAAATGATGATTGCGGTGATTATTTTTAGTATCAAGAGTCAAGTGTCAAGTATCAAGTTAAAACCAAAATATTTCTCTGTGTCTCCGTGCTTCCGTGGTTATTCTTTCGTGCTTTCGTGGAAATTATTGTATCTTCACGGGTTTATTCGTTTTGGCGGATTCAAGCGCGGCGAAAACCATCCCCAGGCTTTTCAGGTTATCCGCGCCGTTTGTCTGGGGCTGCCTTTTTTCTCTGATAGCCCGGACCATTTCATGGAACGTGTATTGTTGCCCTGCCAGGGGGTACTGTTCCGGTATTATCTCCGCGGGCGGATTTTCAGCCCCGGCCGATAGGAATATTTTATCATCCCTTGAGAGCAGGACGCCTCCGCCGCATTCAAGCCTCCACTCCCCGTTCCACGGGGTTTCAATGCCTTTCGCGGCCCAGGACCCGTTATAGGAGCATACGGTCCCGTTCTTGAAAGTGAAAATAACATTCGCGGAGGGGTCGCCTTTGAACCATGACCAGCCGGGCATATACGATTTCGCGTATACCTCAACCGGGTCGGAGCCGGTAAAAAATCTTATAAGATCGAAATGGTGGATGGACATGTCTATCAGGAGCGGGTAGGGCATCTCCTCCCTGAACCCGCCGAACCTGGGCCCTTTCTGGAACAGGATCGTAACGTAACCTATGTTGTCCGCGAATTTTTCAGACAGGATTTTTTTAATTGTCCAGGCCCACGGCGAAAACCTGTAATTCTGGCTCACCATGATCTTTTTGTTGTATTTTTCCGCCTGATCAACGATATCCCTGGCGGATTCCATGGTGTCTGCCAGCGGTTTTTCAGTGATCACGTCCAGGCCCGCCCTGAAACCCTCAGCGCACACCTTCCTGTGGACCTGCGGCGGAGTCACGTTCACCAGTATGTCGGCTTTTTCCTTTTTCAGCGCTTCCGAAAGAGACGCGTAGCAGTGTTCAGCGGGTATCCCGCTTGCCGCAGCCTGCTGTTTCAGTACTTCGGGATTTGTGTCCACAAGCGCTATGATCTTTCCTTCAGGATGGTTTTTGAGGGCGTTCAGCCATGCATTGCCGAACCCTCCAGTCCCCACCTGGATCACTTTCAGCTTTTCCATCATGATTCCTTAGATTATTTAATTATGAATTATGAGTTATGAGTCAAGGAATCAGGGCTCCCTCCCAACAAGATTGGCGGGTCTTCGAGAAGCCCTGAGTTTCAATAAATTCCTTGTTGTTGCGTTGACACGTTGACACGTTGATACGTTGACACGCCTGCTACGCTTTTATTGTCTCTTCAATGCGCTTCAGGCCTTCCTTAATATTGTCCATGGAAGTCGCGTAGGAAAGCCTGATGTACCTGTCCGCGCCGAACGCTAAACCCGGGATAACAGCCACCTTCGCTTCATTCAGCAGCACTTCGGTAAGCGACATCGATCCTGTTATTTTTTGGCCCCTGATCTTTCTTCCGATCAGTTTTGATATATTGGGGAACGCGTAGAACGCCCCTTGCGGCTTAAGGCAGGATAAGCCGGGTATTAAATTCAATTTATCCACCATATAATCCCTTCGGGCCTTAAATTCAGCGACCATTTTGTGCAGGTCAGCGTCTTTTCCCGCAAGGGCGGCAAGAGCGGCTTTCTGAGATATCGATGCCGGGTTTGAGGTTGAGTGGTCCTGAAGGTTGGCCATCGCCGATATGATGTTTTTGGGCCCGGCCGCGTATCCGATGCGCCATCCGGTCATTGAATAGGACTTGGAAACACCGTTTATTACGATCGTCAGGTCCTTTATCTCTTTTCCGAAGGAAGCGATGCTGGTATGAGTTCCTTCATAAATAAGCTTCTCGTAGACTTCGTCCGATATCACGAGGAAGCCGTTCTTGACCGCGAGTTCCGCGATCGTCCTGAGCTCGTCTTTTGAATAAACCATTCCCGTGGGATTGGCAGGTGAGTTCAGAATAAGGCATTTCGTCCTGGGAGTGACCGCGTGCCTGAGGGTTTTATGCAGGAGCTTGAACCCGTGTTTCTCCTCTGTTTCTATGATGACCGGCTTCGCGCCGGATAATTTTATCTGCTCGAGGTAAGTTACCCAGTAGGGCGACGGGAGTATTACCTCATCACCTTTGTCGCACGCGCACATTATTGCGTTGAAAAGCGAGTGTTTAGCCCCGCACGAAATAATAACCTGTGAAGTTTCATATTCAAGGCTGTTGTCCTGTCTGAGTTTCTGGCATACGGCTTTTTTAAGCTCTTCGGTCCCGGAGGTCGGGGTGTATTTGGTGAAACCGGCGTCAATCGAAACTTTCGCCGCTTCCTTAATATATAAAGGCGTGTCGAAATCCGGCTCCCCGGCGCCGAAGCCTATCACGTCGATCCCCTGCGCTTTCATCTGTTTTGCTTTCGCGGTTATGGCAAGCGTCGGAGAAGGGCTTATAAGGCCGGTCCTTTTTGCAAGTTTCATATTCTTCCTTTTGAACATAGATACTGGATCCTAGTGTGGTGTCTCTAACAGATCTTTACATTTGGGCTGTCATTGCGAGGAGTGTTAACGACGAAGCAATCTCGACCTAAAAATCGAGATTGCCACGCTCCCTTTGGT
>Ga0066637_10001355_pt1 | contig 15823 bp, 9 predicted proteins | sample CryGeyCG2014_020_FD_62737 | JGI IMG/M metagenome (GOLD analysis project Ga0066637, IMG submission 62737) | Groundwater microbial communities from aquifer - Crystal Geyser CG08_land_8/20/14_0.20 | ecosystem: Environmental > Aquatic > Deep subsurface > Groundwater | place: USA: Utah: Grand County...
CTCCCATGCCTCTTACTTTTCCAATACTATCAATTTCATCAATAAAAATTATCGCTCTTTTGGCTTTTCGGGCTTGCTCAAATAAATTTCTCACTCGACTATTATGTAATAAAATGGGTTTTTCTCCGCCGAAAAATGCCTCATTTTCACAACCACATAGGTCGTAAACGTAGCCGCTGTAAGGTTTTATTTTAATTTTTTTAATGATTGGCCTTTTGAAAAATCTTGCGGAAAGATTAGAATTGATAAGCGGATTTACCAAAGTAGCAACAGTTATTCTCCAATAAGTTGAGTCGGGCAATGGTTTTCTACCGTTTTTAATTATTCGTCCACCCTCTTGGTGATATTCGGTTACACTACAAGGAATTCCATGCATATTCAAAAGCCATCTTAATTCTGAAATGAGCTGTTTTGAACAGGAACTAAATTCAATCATATTTCTTTTATTTATATAGCCGTCTCCTGCCACTAAACCGTCTAAATAACTCACAAAATATTCTCTTGGCAAATCCCAAATAAATTCAGGAACATGCTTATTGAAAGCACCTCGGCCACATTGTTTTGCAAAAAATTCTCCTATTGATTTTGAATAGAACTCTATTTCCAGGGCGTTATTTTTCGTTGGATAATACGTCGGCTTTAAATTAAAGACCTCCTGCATTAATTTTGCGCAATCAAGATGTAATTTTTTCTCGTGCACATCAAAAGAAAATCGGATTTTACAACCATGGTAATCACCCTCGGCAGCGTAATAACCTAATAATTTCATAAGAAAGGGGGTAATTTGAACTCTATAGACTAAGTTTTGGAGTTTTTCAGGCAATAGGGTTTTTAGTCCAACAGGTTGTCCATTAGACAAACCTAATATTTTTGCAATGGAACCCGGGACGCGCTTGACTATGGGAGATTGAAAATTATCATTTTCAAAGGACCAAACAGTAATTTCTTCAAAAGGTAATTTTTCTGGAAACTTATGAGCTTTTGCATAATGAAGCTGGCGATGTCCGAATGGAAACTGAGAATCGTAGCCTCCTTTTATACTATAAGGAAGCCCAACCAAAATATCGCCTTTTTTAAGTTCACTTGCTTTTTTGCAAACAATGTGATTCCAATTTCTAATAAAAACACTATGGTCGCCTGTAACTTTTATCTTTCCGCCGATAAATTGAATTTCATAAATTTCATCAACTTTATGACGATAAACAGATTTTACTTTTTTCCAATTACTTGACTTGAAAAACTTATTGCCTCTGGCAAAATCAACTCCTAAAGTTTGAACATATTCAACATTTTTTAATCCTTCTTCATCTTCCGTATAAAATTGGTCAATAAATTTTCCAATTGGTGAGAGTTTTGTAGAATTTCCTTGGCGAATTAAAATATTTGTGTCATAACTTGAACTTGAACCGACTCCGACAAATAATTCAATAAATTCTGAACCAGAGACCGAAAAGAAAGGAACATTGGCTTCGTTGGAAACCGCTTTTGCCAACATTGTTTTTCCGGTTCCCGGGGCTCCTATCAAAATTACTCCCCTCGGGATTCTCGCTCCCATTTGTAAATATTTTTTGGGATTTTTTAAAAAATCAACAATTTCCAGCAGTTCTTGCTTTGCCTCTTTTAGACCGGCAACGTCTTTAAAGGTAGTTTTTTCTTTTAACTGGCTTTCTCCTCCAAATAATTTTGCTCTGGCTTTCGTAAAATCAAACGCCTGCATCGCTCCGCTTTTCGCCTGCTTGAAAATCATAAAGAAAAATAAGCCAAAAAGCAAAAGGGGTACGATAGAAAATAAAATCGGTCCCAGCCAAACCCAGCTTCCTCCTTTTTCCTTGGATTCAATTTCTAATTTAGATAATTTTTCTTTTTGGACGCCATAATTGAGCAGGGCTTCAGACAAAGATATTTCGGTTTCCTTTCTTGATTTTGCTTTCGTCTCGTCTAAATATAAAATTGAAAGTTCAGAATCGAAAACAACGATTTTTTTAACTTTTTCTTGATTTATATCCTGAATCAACTGAGTTAGAGGTATCCTTTTTTCTTTCTCAGACGGCGCTCGGAAAAGAGCGAAAAAACTGGAGATGAGCAAAAAAATGAGCAAAACTAAAAGAAAATTTTTAGCCAAATTTTTCATACCTAATTAACCTAAGAACGTTGAATTGGCAGGGACTTCTTTGAGCGCTTTTAAAATTAGTAATTTCGTTTCAAAAAGACTTCGTCTTTTTGAACACTGCTCCGCAATTAGTAGATTAAAGACAGATAAACCTTATCGTTAGAAATGTTTATAATTTTTGCTTTTGTCTTTTTGCCTATTTCTAAATTTTCTGAGCCGTTTAATTCTAAAGAAGAAATTAATCCGCTCAAATTTTCCTGACCAAATTTTATAAAAGCGCCAAAGTCGGTTAGTCCGGTAATTTCTCCCTCAACAACGTCTCCCACCTTATAATTTTTTAAGAGATTATTTACCGTTTCTGTTTTCCCGAGCTTTTCGGAAAGAATAACCGATTTATTTTTGTAATCTAAGGCAAAAATTTTTACCGTTAAGTCCTTGCCAATAAGTTTTTGGAGTTCTCTTACTATTTTTATTATTTCCTGGCCTTTAACGTTTGAATAATGTTCAGACGAGAGTTGCGAGAAAGGTAAAAAGGCGGGCAGAGAAAATATTTTAAACAATAAACCGCCCTTATTTATCCCTAAAACCTTGACAGCTATATTTTCCCTTTTCTTCTTTTTTTCTCTTAGGGTCTCCCAAGCCAAGTCATCGCTTGCTTTTTTTATTGATAGCTCAACGTATCCGTCTTCGTTTTCCAACTCAATTATTTCGGCCAAGAGTTCGTCGCCGATTTTTAATTTTTTCAACGACTCTCTTGCTTCCTGAAATTCCCTTCCGTAAATTATTCCCATTTTAAAATTGCCTAAGTCCAAAAATAAAGAGGACCTTCCCTTCTGGATAATTTTTCCTTTAATAACTTCTCCAACTTTGGGCGGCCTGAAAGAATTGTTTTGTTCTAATAATGTTTTCATAATAAAATTTATTATAACAAACCCTTGAGTTTTTACAAGGGTCGTGATAAAATAAAATAAATCAATTTCTAATTTTCAATTTCTAATTTCTATTAAATTTTCAATGAACTAATTTTTAAATAGAAAACAATAAAAAGAAAGTTTGAAAATTGAAGAATTAGAAATTAAAAATTTTTAATATGCAAATTATATGGCACGGTCAATCTTGTTTTGAAATTATTACCACGCCGGCTAAAAATGGCCAGGTGAAAATTGTCGTTGATCCTTTTTCAGAGGAAATTGGTTTGCGGCTTCCTAAACTTGAAGCCGATATTGTCTTGGTTACTCATTCTCATTCAGGCCACAATAATGTCAAGGCGATTTCCGGAACCCCTTTTTTGGTTGAAGGTCCGGGAGAGTACGAGATTAAAAACGTTTTTATTCAGGGAATCGCCTCTTTTCACGACTCCTCCCCGAGCGAAGCGAGGGGCGAGAGGACAATTTATGCCATAGAAGCGGAAGAAATGCGTCTCTGTCATCTGGGCGACCTCGGCCAAAATGAACTAACCGAAGAGCAATTAGAAAAAATTGGCGAGTGCGACATTTTAATGCTCCCTATCGGCGGAACTTTTACTATTTCAGCCAAGGAAGCGGTGAAAATAATGTCCCAGATTGAACCCAAAATAACAATTCCTATGCATTATCAAATTCCAAAGTTGAAGCTGAAATTAGATGGTCTTGATAAATTTCTAAAACCCTTGGGAATAAAATCAATTGTTCCGGTGAATAAATTGTCGCTCAAAAAGAAAGATATTCCGACCGAGGAGGCGAAAATCATTGTTTTAAACCCCTAGAATTGACGGGGGACAGCCCCCCTGTAATTTATGCCGAAAAATATTCAAAAAACAAATCCCGCCGTTGGTCAGATAAAGCCGCGAGAAATCACCGATGAAATGCGAGAATCCTACATTGATTACGCAATGTCGGTTATTGTCTCTCGGGCTTTACCCGATGTTAGAGATGGATTAAAACCGGTTCACCGGAGAATTTTATATGTGATGTTAGAAGATGGTTTAAGGCACGATGCAAAATATAGAAAGTCGGCATCGGTTATTGGGTCCGTTCTTGCGAAATACCATCCACATGGCGACATGGCGGTCTATGATGCCTTAGTCAGAATGGCTCGGGACTTCTCTTTACGATATCCTTTAATTCAAGGCCAAGGAAACTTCGGCTGTTTCACTAAAGACACTAAGGTGAAACTTTGTGACGGAAGAGATTTAAGTTTTGAAGTGCTAATTAAAGAGCAACAAGTGGGCAAAAAACATTGGACGTTTACTTTTAATCCTCAAACTAAAGAAATTGAAATTACCGAGATTAAAAATCCTCGGAAAACTCGATTAAATGAGAAAATCATTGAGCTCACTTTAGATAATAGTGAAAAAATTAAATGTACTTTAGACCACCAATTTATGATGAGAGATGGTGATTACAAGCAAGCCAAAAATTTAAAACCAGGAGATTCATTAATGCCACTTTACACTAAACCTTACGATGGCGAGAAAGACCAGAATTTAAAAGATTACGAAGTTGTATATCAACCAATAAGAAATAATTGGCAATTCGTTCATCATTTAGCTGACCAATGGAATTTGAAAAATGGGATTTATAAGAAAAGCGCTGGTAGGATTCGACATCATAGAGATTTTAATAAATTAAACAACAATCCCGATAATATTTTAAGGATTCAATGGGGAGATCATTGGAAATATCATAAAGAAATTGCTTCAGCAAGACACAAAAATGATCCAGAATATGTAAAGAAAATAGCTGAAGGTAGAAGAAAATTTATAGAAAATAACCGAGAAGTTTTTTCCCAACGGGCCAAAAATTTGAATAAAAAGCTTTGGGCAAACCCAGAATACTGTATTCCAAAAATTGAAAATGCCTTAAATTATTTTGATAATTTTCCCGAAATTTTAATAGAGTCTCAAAAACGCAATCATAAAGTAGTTAAAATCCGAACTCTTCCCCAAAGAGAAGATGTCTATGACTTAACCGTTGAGCCATGGCATAACTTTGCTTTAGCTGCCGGAATTTTTGTCCATAATTCGATAGATGGGGACAGCGCTGCGGCCTATCGCTACACCGAATGTCGGCTCTCAAAAATTGGCGAGGAGATGCTCAAAGACATTGAAAAAAACACGGTTAATTTAATGGATAATTATGACGGAACGAAAAAGGAACCGAGTGTTTTGCCCTCGCCGGCTCCTCAACTTTTATTAAATGGTTCTTTAGGCATCGCCGTTGGTATGGCCACCAATATCCCGCCCCATAATTTATCTGAAGTTTGCGATGCTTTAGTCCATTTAATTGAAAATCCCAAAGCCGATACCGAAGACCTTTTTAAATTTATTAAGGGGCCGGATTTTCCAATCGGCGGCGAAATTTTTGACCAAAAAGAAATCATTGCCGCTTACTCCCAGGGAAAGGGCCCGATATTGACCCGAGGGAAATCCGAGGTCGTTGAAAACGAAAAAACCGGTAAATTCCAAATCATTATCACCGAGATTCCTTTTCAGGTCCAAAAATCGTCTTTAATAGAGAAATTCGCCGAGCTGGTCCAGGAAAAAAAAATTGAAGGAATAAAAGACATCAGAGACGAGTCGGACAGGGACGGAATGAGGATTGTCGTTGACCTTTCCCGTGAAACCCAGCCCCAGCGGGTTTTGAATCGACTTTATAAATTTACCGATTTACAAAAGGTCTTTCATTTAAATATGCTCGCTTTGGTTGATGGAATTCAACCCAGGGTTTTAAATTTAGCCGAATTATTGAATTATTTTATTGGACACCGCAAAGAAGTTGTTTCCAGGCGGACAAAATACGATTTGGAAAAAGCCAAAGAGAGGGCCCACATTTTAGAGGGATTGCACAAGTGTCTCGGCAATATTGACGAAGTGATAAAACTCATCAGGGCTTCGGAGAACAGGGAAGACGCCAAGAAAAAATTAATGAAAAGATTTGGACTTGACGATATTCAGGCCAACGCTATTTTGGAAACCAAGTTGGCGGCTTTGGCTAAATTGGAGAGGAAAAAGATTGAAGACGAGCTGAAAGAAACATTAGACAAGATTAAAGAATTTACGACTATTTTGAAAAGCCCTCAAAAAATAAAAGAAATCGTTAAAAAAGAGCTCAAAAAATTTAAAGATGATTTCGGCGACGAAAGAAGGACAAAAGTCACGGTTCAAAAAATCGGCGAAATCTCAGAAGAAGACCTGGTTCCCCAGGAAGAAACAATCATTACCCTGACCCAAGGAGGTTATATCAAACGGCTCAATCCAAAAATTTATAAAATTCAAAACCGGGGAGGGAAGGGAATTTTAGGAATGAAAACCCTGCAGGAGGACATTGTTGGACATTTTATTTCGGCCAATACTCATGATTCTTTGTTTTTCTTCACCGATTCCGGAAAAGTTTTCAAGACCCCGGTTTATGAAATTCCCGAGGGACAAAGAGTGGCTCGGGGCAGAGGAATATTAAATTTCATTGAGATTACTGCCCAGGACAAGATATTGTCCCTTTTCCCCTTAGGAAAAGAAGACAAAGAGAGCGGGGTAAAATATTTAGTAATGGTGACTAAAAATGGTATAATTAAAAGAACATCTCTGAATGAATTTGACAATGTCAGGAAAACGGGGTTAATCGCCATTAAACTCAAGAAAGACGATATTTTGAGACGGGTTTCCAAAAGCGTCGGAGAAGATGATGTTATTTTAGTAACAAAAAAAGGCCAAGCCGTTAGATTTAAAGAAAAAGACATCCGAGAAACGGGAAGGACGGCCGCCGGAGTTAAGGGCATGAGAATGAAAAAAGGAGATGAAGTAGTGGGAATGGACGTAATAAAATTAAAAATGAAAAATGAAAAATTAAAAATTAACGAATATCTGTTGGTTGTTACGGAAAACGGGTATGGCAAGAAAACGGATTTGAAAGAATACCGGTTGCAAAAAAGAGGAGGTTCCGGAATAAAAACGGCTAAGATTACGCCCAAGACCGGGGCGCTTATCGGCTCAATGCTTTTAACCGGCCGGGAAGAGGACTTAATTGTCATTTCTCAAAAAGGACAGGTAATTAGAACCGCAATTTCTCAAATTCCGAAACTTTCAAGAAGCACCCAAGGCGTAAGGATGATGCGTCTGGGAGAAGGAGATAAGGTGGCTTCGGCTACCTGCATTTGAAATACTTATGGAAGGTTTCTTAAGTCCATCAGAAGTATTAAAAAATTTGGAACTCCGCAAAGATATGGTTGCAGCTGATTTTGGTTGCGGGTCTGGCGGCTGGGTAATACCCTTGGCAAAAGAGTTGGCAAAAGGCAGGGTTTATGCTATAGACATCTTAGAGGAGCCGCTTTCGGCTTTGAGGGCAAAACTCAAAGCGGAAAAAATTTCCAATATTGAAATTGTTAGGGCCGACGTGGAAAGCGGTTCAAAGATTCAAGATAATTCCTGCGATTTGGTCTTAATGACTAATCTCTTATTTCAGGTTGAAGACATTAAAAGGGTCTTGGAGGAAGGGAAAAGGGTCTTAAAAGGAGAAGGGAAAATTTTGGCCGTTGATTGGAAAAAAGATAACCCCTTGACACCAGAAATAGAATTTGTTTCAATAGAAGAAGTGAAGAAAAAAGCCCAAGGAATAAGTTTAAAAATAGAGAAAGAATTTACTCCCGGTCTTTACCACTGGGGATTAATACTTCGGAAATCTCAGTATTAACCCTGAGCGAGTGCCGAAGGATTAATTTTGGTAAAATAAGGAAAAGGTCGAGAATTTTCAAAATTCATTAAAAAATGAAAAAAACTTTTGCAGTTTTATTCTTAATCGCTTTTTTAACTGTTTTGGCTGCGCCATTGGTAGCTTCAGCCCAGGTCGCTGATTGTTGCAAGATTAGGAGAACCTTTAAGTTTGAGACCGAATCTTTTACTAAAGATACTTGCTACGGAGCGACGGCTGATGTTTGTCCGGGATGTACCGTTGCGACAGTAAAAACTTCATCCTGGGGAATGGCTTGTATTCTGAACACCATCTATCGGGTGGCTGACTTGGCTTTCGCTATCTTAGTTGCCTTTTCTGTCCTGATGATTCTTTTGGCCGCTTATACCTTTATGACTGCCGCCGGAACGCCGCAAAAAGTGGAGCAGGCAAGGAATTACGTTTTATACGCCATAGTCGGCTTGGTAGTGGCGTTTTTGGCCAGGGCGATTCCCTCCATTGTGGGAATGCTGATGTAGATTGCCGGAATCCCTGCCAAATTGCCGAGGTGGTGAAATTGGGAAACACGATAGGTTTAGGACCTATTGCCGAAAGGTTTGTGGGTTCAAATCCCACCCTCGGCATTTCAGAATTAAAAACCCCGATTTAATCGGGGTTTTTCTTCACATTGCGCGAAGCGCGTCCGTTCATTCCTTCTCTACTTCAAGTTTTATTTTCTTTACTTTTTGAATTTTCGGTATTCTAATAAGCAAAATCCCTTCTTTCATTATTGCTTTTGCCCGAGAAGAATCAATTTCAACCGGCGAAATCATTTTTCTTGAAAAAGGACCAAAATAGCATTCTCTTGAAAAATAGTCAATTTTTTCTTTTTCTTCCGGTTCCTCTCTGATTCCGGATATGGTTATAACGTCATCTTCAACCAAAATATCCAACTTCTCCGGTCTAACGCCGGCGATAGCCGACCTGATTATCAGTTCTCCCTCGGTTTGATAAACATCAACTGCCAACTCTCCTTCCTCCTTGTTTAAGTTTTTCAAAGAAAAACCTTGAACTAATTTCTCTTTTTTAACTTCTTTCTCTTCTTTTTTCTCTCCGCCAGTTGGCGGATTGACTTCCTGTTGTTTTTCTTCTTTAATTTCAGAGCTTTCCTCTTTAATTTTTTTTAGTTTTGAGTTTGGTTTTTTTTCCTCCTTTTCCACCGCCGTCAATTCAAGCCCCATTCCTTTTTTAATTTTTTCAAAAAATGATGACATAATTTATCTACGAAGTGTTATTTTTTTCAACCTTTTAAAACCTAAAGAAACAAAAATTGCCAGACCGACCAAAATAATTATTGGGATGACAATCCTGAGATTTCCTCCCATCTCCATTATAGAGAAATTGTAAAGTCCATGCAAGAGGGTACTTATCCCCAGCCCAATGATTATTGTTTTCAAACCGCCTTTTTGCTTGAAAAATGAAAGGGCCAAAAAATAGCCGACGATTCCCGAACTTAGGGCGTGCAAAAAAGTGGCGGAAATAAAGCGAAAAATAACCAGAATCAGGGTTTCTTCAAGCGGTAAAAAAAATACTTCCGGAGATAAAAAAACCAAAATATTTTCCAAAGCCGCAAAACCCAGAGCCGCAATCATCATATAAATCATAGCGTCAATCGGTTCGTCAAATTCCGGGTCTCTAAGGACTTTATCCCTTACAACCAAATATTTTAGAAATTCCTCAACCAATGCCACCCCTAAAAACCAATAGACAATTTTAATGAGCAGGGAAGAGGAAAATCCGTCTAAAAAATCCCTGAATCCCGTTTCCAGCAAAATGACCGGCAAGGTAGCCAGCATTCCCCAAAAAAAGACCCTTAAAATAATTATTTTGGGTTCAGGATGAACGTCCTGGCGTAAATAAAAAAGCAGCCAGATAATACTGGGCAGGATGCCAAAAATGATGTAAAGGGAGTAAGACATTGTCAAAAAATTTCTAATTTCTAAACCGGCCAGTTCTCAATCATTAGGCATTGTTTTTTATTTTTCAGGGGTAGATTTTGATAAATTTCTTCGGTGATAAAGGGGACAAAGGGATGTAATAATTTTAGATTGGTATTTAAAATTTCCAAAAGCAGATATTGGCCGGTTTCTTTCTCTTTTTTATCATCGCCCCAAAGCCGTTTTTTCTGGTCTTCAATGATTTTGTCGCAAAAAGTGTGCCAGAAATAATGATAAACTTTCTCGGCCGCTCTATAAAATTTAAAAGATTCCATTAGTTTAGTAATTTCTTTATTAAATTTTTTTAAATTTTTGAGGATTTGCTTGTCTTTGATTTTTAATTTGGGATTGGCTTTCGGCTCATAATCTTTCAAATTCATTAAGACAAAACGGCTGGCATTCCAAATTTTATTGGTGAAATTGCGATAACCCTTGATTTTCTCTTCATAAATAACCGGGTCATTACCCGGAGCGTTGCCAACGAGCAAGGCCATTCTTAAAGCGTCGGCTCCATAGAGGTCAATAACTCCCAAGGGGTCAATAACATTTCCTTTGGACTTTGACATTTTTTGGCGGGTTTGGTCGCGGACTAATCCATGTAAATAAACATACCGAAAAGGTATTTTTCCCGTCACATACAATCCTATCATTGTCATTCTGGCTACCCAGAAAAAAAGAATATCCCAGCCGGTTTCCAGAACATCGGTCGGGTAGTATTTTTTAAAATCTCCTTTCTTGGCGGTCATTAAAGTGGCAAACGGCCATTGTCCGGAAGAGAACCAGGTGTCAAAAACTTCGCCGGAAACATTTTCCTTGTCCGGAATTTTAATTCCCCAGACAATTTGCCGTGAGATATTCCAGTCGCGGAGGTTTTTCATCCAGTGAAAAAATATTTTTTCAAATCTCTTAGGAATAAATTTTATTTTGCCGTCTTTAACGGCTTTTACGGCTAAATCCCTTAAGGAATATTTTTGACTTTTGGGCTTGGTTGTCATTTTGATAAACCATTGGTTGTCTAAAATAATGGGTTCGATGAGAGAGCCGCATTTATAGCAGGTGGCTATGTTGTGCTTGTAATTATGGTTAGTTTTTGCGGGGTCCAGCAGTCCTTTTGCCGCCATATCTTCTGCTATTTTTTGTCTCGCCTCCTGCACCTTCATTCCTTGATAGCGCCCGGCATTCTCGTTAAGCCTTCCAAATTTATCAATTATTTGAATAGGTTCCGGCATCTCTGATTTATGTCTTTGCCATATTTCAAAATCAACAGGGTCGTGAGCGGGCGTTACTTTTACCACGCCTGTGCCGAAACTAATGTCTACCGCTTTATCGGCAACAACCTTTATTTTTCTTTTTCCTAAAAGAGTGTCAATTTCCAGTTCTTTGCCGATATAATGCTTGTATCTTTCGTCTTTCGGATTTACAGCCACAGCCGTGTCTCCGAACTTGGTTTCAAGCCTAACGGTTGCCAATTCTAAGGGGCCGTATTTTATAAAATAAAGAGGGTCTTTCCTTTCTTGGTATTTTACTTCCAGGTCAGAGAGCGAGGTTTGGTGTTTTACGCACCAATTGACGATTCTTTTGCCTTTGTACAACAGTCCGTCTTTTTTTAATTTTTCAAAAGTTTGCTCAACAATTTTGACGATGTCCGGGTCTAAAGTGAATTTTTCTCTTGACCAGTCGCAGGAAGCTCCCAATTTCATTAGCTGTTTTTCCATTATTTTTTTATTTTCCAAAATGAATTGAAGGATTTCCTGATAAAGTTCTTCTCTGGGAATTTTAAATCTGGTCCGGCCTTCTTTTTCCAGTTTTTTCTCAAAAACGACCTGAGTTTCAAAACCGGCGTGGTCGGCTCCCGGCAGCCATAGGGCTTTTTTCCCGCGCATTCTTTGGTATCTAATCATAACATCTTGCAAGGCAACAAAGAGGGCGTGGCCAATATGCAGGGAGCCATTGGCGTTGGGCGGCGGCATAATAATGGTAAAAACTTTTTTTCTTTTTCCCGGCAATTTATCGGGATTAAAAAAACCCGACTTCTCCCAAAGTTTGTAAATTCTGTCCTCAACATTTTTTGGTTCGTAAATTTTTGCTAAATCTTTCATATACATAGTTATTTTATCCTATTTCTTGATTTTTTTCAATTTTTTGGTTAAGATATTTAGTAGTTAAAATACAGCATCCCATATCGGAAAGGGGTTGGGCGAATACCCTTCTTTAGGAAGCACGCATTCAATGCTTTTAATAATTTTTAAATTTCAATCTGTAATTTTGCATTTTTATTTTTAATTTTTTAATTTATTTAAGGCCCCATCGTCTAGTCCGGTCTAGGACGGAAGATTTTCATTCTTCTAACACCGGTTCAAATCCGGTTGGGGCCGCTTTCAAATGCCTCAAGAAGAACAAATTCTTACTAAAGAATATTATCTGAGGGTGGGCAGAGCGTCTGACTTAGAAAACCCGAGAGAACGAGCTCTCTTTCGGCTCTTTGAAATTTTGCCGGGGCTTCTTAGTTGGCTTACCCTCGGAACGGCAATTTTATTTTCTTGGCTTTTTCCCTTTCTAACCGCAGTTTTCATCATTGTTTTTATTATTTATTGGCTTGTCCGAACAATTTATTTTTCTTTTTATCTTCAGGCCGGTTATAAAGAAATGAGAAAAAACGAAAAAGTTGACTGGCTTGGAAAACTAGACAACTTACAAGTTGAAAGCTGGCGAGATATCTACCAGTTGGTTTTAATTCCTTTTTACAAAGAACCGCTCGCCATCTTAAAAGAAACCATATCTTCTTTAGAAAGAAGCGACGAGCCAAAAAATAAAATAATGGTCGTTTTATCTTACGAAGAAAGAGCTGGTTGGGAAGCCGAGAAAGCGGCTGAGGAGATGAAAAAAAAATTTGAGGATAAATTTTTTAAATTTTTAGTAACCTGTCATCCTTCAAATTTGCCCGGTGAAATTCCGGGCCACGGCTCTAACGACGCCTGGGCCGCTAAAATTGCCAAAGAAACGTTCATTGACCCATTGAAAATTGCCTACGAGAATATTATTGTTTCTTTTCTTGACGCCGATACGGCTGTTTTTCCAAAGTATTTTAGCTGTCTTACTTATTATTATTTGACTTCAAAAAATCCAACCAGAACCAGTTTTCAGCCGATTCCTCTTTACATCAATAATATCTGGCAGGCGCCTTCTTTCTCGCGGATTTTCGCTTTTTCTTCCACTTTCTGGCACACGATGAATCAAGAGAGACCGGAAAAATTAATTACCTTTTCTTCCCATGCCATGAGTTTTAAAGCCCTGATTGACGTTGGTTTTAAGCAAAAAGACGTTGTTTCTGACGACTCTAGAATCTTTTGGCAGTGTTTTTTAAAATATAATGGCGATTACCGGGTTCAGCCAATTTTTTATCCAATCTCAATGGACGCTAACTGCGGCAAAAATTTTTTTAGAACCGCGCTTAATGTTTACCGCCAACAAAGAAGGTGGGCTTATGGAGCCGGTGAAATTCCTTATTTTCTTTTCGGCTGCCTTAAAAATAAAAAAATTCCTTTGCTTAAAAAAATATCTTTGGGATTTGAACTTATTGAAAGCCACTGGTCATGGGCAACGGCCTCAATTGTGATTTTTTTATTGGGCTGGCTTCCCGTTGCCTTGGGGGGAAGCGAATTTTCTCAAACCTTGATTTCTTACAATCTTCCTTTGGTAACAAGCCGAATTTTAACCGTCGCTATGCTCGGATTGGTCCTTTCCTGGTATTTTAGCATTCTTTTACTTCCGCCGAAGCCGCCGAATTATGGAAAATATAAGTATTTATTTTTTACTTTTTCTTGGCTTTTTTTGCCGGCCTTAATGATCTTTTTTACTTCCTTGCCCGCCCTGGACGCCCAAACACGGCTGATGCTCGGAAAATATCTCGGATTTTGGCCCACCGAAAAAATTCGCAAATAAACGACTAATATTATTCTAAGTGGATTTTTTCTCTAAATGCCTCTAACCGTTTTTTTAAAAGGGGGTAATTTTTAAATCCCGGGTCCTCGCCCAAAATTTTTTTTGCTTCGTTGCGGGCATTGGAAACCAAAATGGCGTCTGCCAAAGACGACATGGCCAAGTCGGGAATTCCCCACTGCCTTTGACCGATGAGATTTCCGGGCCCTCTGATTGCCAAATCCTTTTCCGCCAATTCAAAGCCGTTTTCGCAGGTAATCAAGGCGCGTAATCTTCTATTATAAACTATGCCAGGGGTATCGGTGAATAAAAAGCAATAAGATTGAAAATCCGAGCGGCCCACCCGGCCTCTGAATTGATGGAGCTGGGCCAAGCCGAACTTTTCCGAACCCTCAATAAGCATCACCGAGGCATTAGGCACGTCCACTCCCACCTCAACAACGGAAGTGGAAACCAAAATATCAATTTTTCCGGCTTTAAAATTTTTCATTATATCTTCCTTTTCCTGCGATTTCATTTTTCCGTGAAGCATGCCGACTTTCAAGTCAGGAAAAATTTCCTCCGATAGTTTTTTATATTCTTGTTTTACCGCTTTGACATCGAACCAGCTCAAAGTTTGAAATGATAATTCTCCCCCCCATAAATTTTCCTGCGAGACCTTTGGGGGCTCTATTCGCGGGCAAATTGCAAAAACCTGCCGACCCTCTTTAACCTGTTCTTTTATAAATTCATAAGTCGCTTTTTTGTTTTTGGGCTGAATTATTTTTGTGATTATTTTTTTTCTGCCTTTTGGCATTTCATCAATAACCGACAAGTCAAGGTCGCCGTACAGGGTCAAAGAGAGTGTGCGGGGAATGGGGGTGGCGGTCATAGAAAGTAAATGGGGGATAAAATTTTTTTGCTGGCATAATTTTGCCCTCTGCTTCACGCCAAAACGATGCTGTTCATCAACCACCACCAAAGCCAATTTTTCAAATTTCACCCGCTCTTCAATCAGAGCGTGAGTGCCGAGTAAAATATCAATCTCTTTTCCCGCCTCTGGCGAGGTCCCGTCGCAGCGGGACAATTTTTCCAAAAGTTCTTTTCTCGTAATTTTTTTATCTCGGTAATAATTTTCTTTTCCGGTGATTAAGCCGATGTTAACCCCCCACCACTTTCTATTTTGCTGATTTTTTTCTTCACCTTCTTTTAAAAGTGGTGGGGGGTTCAGAAGTTCGCTTATGGTTTTATAATGCTGTTTAGCCAGAATTTCCGTCGGGGCCATAAAAGCGACCTGATAACCGGCTTTGGCAACATTAAGCGCGGCCATAGCCGCAACCACTGTTTTTCCAGAACCGACATCGCCTTCCAGAAGCCGATTCATAGGCCTTGGTTTTTCCAAGTCCTTTAAGAGCTGCCAAGCGCACTTTTTTTGGGCATCGGTTAATTTAAAGGGCAGTCTCTTTGTAAATTCTTGAACCGCGGCTAAATTCAAAGGGATAGCAGCCGCTTTTTCTTTGGCTAATTTCATTCTTTCTCTTAAAACAAACAGGGAAAGGTTGAATAATTCTTCAAAAGCAAACCTTTTTTTCGCTTCTTGGGCCAGTTTTAGGGAATCGGGAAAATGAATTTGCCAAATGGCTTTTGACAGGGGTAAAAAATCGTATTTTTTGCTTATTTTTTCTGGCAAGGAATCCGGGATTTGGTTTTTTAATTTTGCCAGCAGGGGCTTGACGATAAATCTCAGCCATTTTGACGACAACCCCTCGGTTTCCGGATAAACGGGAATCAATCTTCCCGTATGAGTTAAGTCGGAATTTTCAATTTTCAATTTACAATTTTCAATTTTCTCGTAAGCGGGATTTGATAAATATATTGATTTTCCTTTCCCAGTAATCTTCCCGGCCAAACAAACGAAAGTTCCTTTTTTGAAAGTGTTTATTAAATACGGCTGGTTGAACCAAAGCGCTTTTAATTTCCCGGTTTTATCCGCCAGGGTTGCCTGAGTCAACATCATTCTTTTTCTGAAAGTTCTGATATTTTTTATGTCCACGATTTCCCCCTGAAAACAAAAAGGGCCGCCTAATTCGGCTTTAGCAATGGGAATCAAACGCGAGAAATCCTCATAGCGATGAGGAAAGTGAAAAATAATATCC
>Ga0066637_10001359_pt1 | contig 15807 bp, 18 predicted proteins | sample CryGeyCG2014_020_FD_62737 | JGI IMG/M metagenome (GOLD analysis project Ga0066637, IMG submission 62737) | Groundwater microbial communities from aquifer - Crystal Geyser CG08_land_8/20/14_0.20 | ecosystem: Environmental > Aquatic > Deep subsurface > Groundwater | place: USA: Utah: Grand County...
TACACCGAGCACATAAAATCTATTTTATGTGCTTCGGTAAAGTCAGAGCACTAAATTTTAGTGCTCGACCGAGCACACAAATATAATTTGTGTGCTCTGGGTTTTCTAACAAAATTTCCTGCGCTTTACAGCTTGGAAATTTTGAGAAAGCCCTTTATTTCAGTCCTAATCCGAATTTCTTTAATATCCTTTTAATCTCCTTAAGTCCCTTTTCTCCCATACCTTCAAAACTTAAAATGTCTTTTTCTGATTTTCTTAAAATCCCCCCGATTGTCTTAATATTATTCTTCAGTAAAGCATTCTTGGTTCTTTCGGAAACTTTTAAATCCTCAATTTTCATTGCTCTCATTCCTTCTTCTTCTTCGGGGACCTTCTTTTTCTTTCTTTCTTTTTTCTTCTCCGCCTCTTCTTTGGCTTCCTTCTCTTCTTTTTTTTGACCAAATTTAGAAAAGAGTGAGAAATGCTCAAGCAAAATATCAGTAGCGCCGGAATATGCCTCTTCAGGCGAAATGGTGCCGTCGGTTTCAATTTCTAATTCCAATCTCTCAAAATCCGTTCTTTTTCCTACTATTACATTTTCTATTTTGAAACTTACTTTTTTCACCGGAGTAAAAATAGCATCGATAGGAATAACTCCTATTGTTGCTTTTTTCTCCTCTCTTTCTTCGGTCGAAAGATAACCAATCCCCTTTTCGATCTTAGCTTCTATTTGGAGCTCCGCACTCTTCGATGTCAAAGTGGCAATATGAGCCTCGGGATTAGCTAATTTAACCTGGGGAGTTAATTTAAAATCTCGAGCTTTGACCTCTTTCTCTCCCTTTGCTCCCAAGGTTATAATTTGAGGTTCATCTGACCAGTTTTTAAATCTGAGCTTTTTTAAATTTATCAAAATCATAACTATATCTTCTAAAACGCCGGGCAAAGAGAAAAATTCATGAGTAACTCCTTTAATCTTAACCTCGGTTATAGCTGCCCCTTCCAAAGAAGAAAGTAATACTCTCCGATAATTATTACCAACAGTCATCCCATAACCGGGATAAAAAGGTGTTATTTCAAAAATAGCTTTATTTCCTTTTTTTTCAATAACCTTTGTTTGATTGGGTAAAGGAATCATATATTTATTCGTGTAACATGAAACCTGTAACGCGAAACCCAAGAAAAATAAATTTTATTATCTTGGGTTACAAGTTTTAAGTTACAAGTTACAAGGTTTTAACGTGAATAGAACTCAAAAATTGAAGGAATTTCGGCTGGAACCCCGGAATCTTTAAACGAAGGTTCGCCAACCAATTCTCCCTTTATCTTTTCCCTGTCTACTTTTAACCAAGAAGGAGGTTGAGTTTTTTTTAAAGTTAAAGAAATTTTTTTAAAAAACGGCTTTCCCTTTTTCTGCTCACGGAAAGAAATTACATCACCTTTTTTTAGCTGGTAAGAAGGGATGTTTACCGGTTTTCCATTTACCAAAAAATGACTATGGCTAACAAGTTGTCGGGCTTCCATCCTTGAAGAAGCCAATCCCATTCTAAAAACTACATTGTCTAATCTTTTTTCCAGTTTTTTAACCAACTCCAGGGCGGTATCTTCAACCTTTCCTCTTCTTTTTAAAATATTCTTAACATAGGTTTTAAACTGTCTTTCTGAAATTCCATAAAAATCTCTCATTTTTTGTTTCTCAAACAATTCTTTTCCATAATCAGAAAGTCTTCTTTTACCTCTTTTTCCTTTAATTCCCGGAGGATAAGGTCTTTTGATAAGAGGACATTTAGGTGAAATACATTTTTCACCTTTTAAAAAAAGTTTCTGACCTATTCTTCTACAAATTGTACAAACATCTTTAGTCATAATTTGAAAAATTAGCAATCACCCCGTGTTGGAAAATAGAAGCGAACGAAGTGAGCGACGTAAGAAACCGAAGGTTTCTTAAGCTGGGGGTCGGGGTGATTGCTTTTTTTATACTCTTCTCGGCTTCCGCGGTCGGCAGCCGTTATGAGGAACGGGTGTTACATCTTTAATACTTTGTATTTCCAAGCCCTGACCACCTGCTAAAGTTTTTAAAGCAGTATCTCGTCCTCCGCCAATTCCTTTAATAAAAACATCAATTTCTGCTATCTTTAATTTTTGACACAAAGCGACAATTGCCTGAGCCACCTGGGAGGCAGCATAGGAAGTCCCCTTTTTTGTTCCTTTAAAACCAATATTGCCTGCTGACCGCCAGAGCAAAACATTTCCTCGAAAATCAGTTAAAGTCATTATGGTATTGTTATAAGTTGAAGAAATATAAACTCTTCCTCTTCTTAATTCTCGCGAGGGCCCAACAGAAATTTCCTTTCTCAAAATCTTATCAACTTTTTCTTTTTCTTCCAAAAGCTCCTTTTCAGTTTTTTTTATAACCCGTTTTTTCCCCATGTTATTTACTCAGACAATGGCTTGCCGAAGGCAAACATTCAAGGTTCTGCGAAGCAGGTTCTTATTACTTAGGTGCCGGTGCCGCTTTCCGACCCGACCCCACCGTCTTCCTGATATTACCTCTAACCGTTCTTGAATTTTTTCTGGTTTTTTGGCCCCGAACCGGTAATCCTTTTAGATGACGAATTCCTCGCCAGCATTTTATCTCGCGGAGTCGCTTGATACTTCCCATAATTTCTCTTTTAAGGTTTCCTTCTACTTTATACTCACTCTCAATAATTTTTCTTAACTCTCCGATTTCCTTTTCGCTTAGCTCTTTAGCTTTTTTCCGAGATTCAATTTTAGCTTTCTTTAAAATTTTTGAAGCTGAAGACTTCCCTATGCCGTAAATATAGGTTAAAGCAATTTCTATTTGTTTGTTTTCTGGAATATTTACTCCAGCAATTCTTACAGCCATATTAGAAACTGTTAATGACCGAGCACATAACTTGTTATGTGCTTCGGGGGTGTTACAAGGGTAATTATTATGAATCTTCTTTACCCAGTAATACAACTTTGATTGAGCATTCGCCCAATACTTGTCACCGAAGGTGACAAGTCGAAGTTGATATACCGGGTTTACTTACCCTGTCTTTGTTTATGCTTAGGATTTTCGCAGATGACAAAAACCTTTCCTTTTCTCCTGACAATTTTACATTTTTTACAAATTTTTTTAACTGATGAACGAACTTTCATATGTTAGAAGCTCTTAACGACCCCGTTAGATAGGCGAAGCCATCTAATGGGGGGAGTTTTAGAGATTCTTACACCGAGCACATAATTTCATTATGTGCTCGGTTGGACTAAGCCCTTTATTTTCGGAATATATAATTTACCTTACCGAAATCAAGATTCTGCGAGTGAAACGAGCAGGTTCTTATTTTGCTCTATACACTATTCTTCCTCTTTTTCGGTCATAGGGACTCAGTTCAACTAAAACTTTGTCGCCGGGTAAAACTTTAATCCGATAAAGCCTCATCTTTCCTCCAAGATGAGCTAAGACAATCTCTCCTGATTCTAATTTAATCCTAAACAAAAGACTAGGTAAAGCTTCGACAACCTGGCCTTTTTCTCTAATTTTATCTTTTTTCATTATCAAATGTGTTTTCGCAGATATTCTTAAAATAGCAAAATCAATATAAAAAGTCAACTTCATCGCTTCGCTTCTTAAGGTTGAAGTTCTATTCTTATTTTGTTTGAAGATTCAGGAGCTTTTCTAACCCAAAATGGCCAAAATTTGAATTCTACTTTTTTAACCTGAGGACAATCTTCAAAAACAATCTCTTTTATTTCCTGCTCCGGTCTTCCTTTAATTTTAGAAATTAAAGCCTCTTTTGAAATCTTCTCGTAAATATTAACTCTAATTTTAAGGCCTAAAATCATCTTTCCCTGATCTTCGAGTAAATTTCTGGCGGAATATTCCAAAGATAAACTTTTAAGGTCAAAATCTTTCGAAGAAGAAATATTAGATTCTATAAAGTTAATCGCTAATTCTTTTAAATCAGATAATCTGAAAGCGAGGGTTCCTATTTTTATTTTTCCCTGGCAATTAAATTCAGCAACTTGGTCCCCTGCTTTTTCAATACAAGAAATTTGGACATCTTTTGTAAAATCAGCTCCTTGAGAGGAAACAAAATCTTCCGGTAGTTGAGTTTTTAAAGAATTTTTAGCAATGTCTTCTATGTCTTTTTCCAAATTTTTCTCTGCTTCTTCTAAATCTTTCTCTGTTAGGATTTTAACTTCTTTTTTGAAACCACCTTCCATAGATTTATCTGATTCCGCCCAAACAGTATAGTAAAGAGAAGTTCCCGTAAGTCCGGGGACTGAGAATTTGGTGGAAATGATATTGTATTCTTCCCCTACTTCCTGGGCTTCTACTTTTACATCCTTGAAGCTTGGAACAGTTTTTCCTCCTTTAATTTCTGCCGGCGGTAAATATATTTTTTCCGGAGCTCTAAAAATTTTTCCTCCTTCAGCTGAAAGAAAACGAGTGGTAGCTTTTAAAGTTATTGACCTTGGAGGAGTATGGGAATTATAAACTCGAATTATTCCCTGAGCTTTCTCTCCGATAGAATCTTTACCAGTGGCTTCAAATTTCTGCCATTTTTCTTCTTCTCCGGTAAAGAAATTTCCCGGAATAATTTTTTCTTGAAAATCCGGAATTGTCTGAGAAATATTAATTTTAATTTCACTTTCAAAGACTTCTGGTTCCGTCCCGGGTACCAAATATAAAGTTAATTCTGAAACAAAGTAACCGCCGATATAAATTACCAAAATTAAAAAGAAAGTCAAAATAAAAGCGAATAAAAATTTCAGATTTCTCTTTTTCAAAGTGGGCTTTTCAGAAGTTTCTTTAAGAAATATCTTTTCTTCAAAAGTTTCTTGACTCTGCCTTTCAGTAACTTTTTTTGGCGGTGAAATATCAATAATCTTTTTTTTCATAAATCTCTTTGGATAACGTTAATAAAAGTGACGATGTTTCTTGAGGGGAAAAAGAAATTTTTGTTTTGTTTCTCAAAGGCAAATCATCTGCTAAGAGAAATTTTACTTTCTCTACTTTAAGTTTCTCAGTAATTATTTTCTTAATCGGAGGCATTAAGCCCCCTCCTCCAAAAAGATAAACTTCGCCGGAAAAAACAAAAAATTTGACCTTGTCTTTTATTTTCTCTTCAAAACTTTTTTCCCAAAGATTTAAAATCGGCAAAATTATCTCTTCAACTCTTTTTTCTATTTTAGAACTTAATTTCTTTTTAGAAAAGTCCTCTTTTAAAACTTCAGCATCATTTTCCCGCAAACCAAGCTTTTTCGAAATTTCCTTTGTAAAATCATAACCGCCGATTGAAAACTGGTCTATAAACTCAAGCTCTTCTTTTAAAAAAACAACCAAAGTATTTTCAGCTCCTATATCAAGAAAAATTTTAGGGTTTTTATCCCGTGAGTCCAAAAAATCAACCAGTCCTTCCACCGGATGGAAAATTGCGGCAGATTCTAAACCTAATTCTTTTTTTAAGAATTCCACAAAATTAAAATGAACTTTCGGAAGGAAAACAAGTAAAACTTTAAAATCTAAATTTTTACCTTTAAAACCTAAAATCGAAGGAACGCCGTAACCTGAAATTTTTTCTTTGAGGATTTTTCTTTTTAAGATTTGAATATCTCTTAATTTCTCTTCTTTAAAAAGTTGTTTTTCACTTTCTTTGAAAATAAATCTGTAAATTTCTTCTTTTTCTTTCTCATCGATTCTTTCTTCAATTTTTTCCCTTTTGAAAGAGATATTAAAAACTTTAGCTTTGACTATATCCGGGGAGAATCCGAGTATTTTTCTGAATTCAGAGATTTCATTTTTAACTCGAAGTTTCTCAATAACCTTACTGCCGGCTTTCTTAACGATTTCTAACTCAAAATCTTTTCCATCATAAACTCCGAATCTGTCTATCTTTTCAGTTTGAAAATCTTTAATGATAACTTCTTTTCCTTTCGGCTGATAAACTATTCCTTTAACCGAATTTTTTCCAAAATCCAAAACTAAAAAATCTTCTTCTTTTTTTGGTTTAAATAATCTGGAAAACTTCATCTTCTCTATTTTATCACAAAAATTATTTTAAAACAGCGCGAATTCTTCTTACACCTCGGCTTGATGATTCTTCTTTTTTTATTTTGAACTCACCTAATTCCGAGGTTTTCTTGACATGGGGACCGCCGCAAATTTCTTTGGAGAAAACTTCCTTGGTTTTTGGATTGAAAATCGTATAAACAGAAACTCTCTCTGGATATTTTTCCCGGAAAAAAGCCAAAGCACCGGATGTCAAAGCTTCTTTTAAACTCATCTCGGTTTTTTTCACTTCCAAATCTTCTTTTATTTTCTGATTAACTAAATCTTCAACTTTTTTAATTTCTTGAGAAGTCATTTTTCTATCAAAAGAAAAATCAAAACGCAGTCTTTCCGGCGAAATATCAGAACCCATCTGTTTGACTTTCTCTCCTAAAATTTTTCTTAAGACGCTATGAAGCAAATGAGTGGCAGTGTGTAAGCGGGTTGCTTTTTCTCGAGCTTCTTCATTTCCCAACCGGTCTATCCCCACTCCGCCGAATTTCCTTTCAGCTCCGGCTCTTGAAATTTCTTGATGTTTTTTAAAAGCTTTATCAAAACCCTGTTTATCTACCTGGAAACCTTTCTCTCTGGCTAATTCTTCAACCATTTCTGAAGGAAAACCATAACTTTCATAAAGAAAAAATGCTTCTTTGCCAGCAATAACTTTCTCTCTACTTTTTTCAATTTTCTTCTCAATCAATTTCTCAAAATACTTTAATCCTTCAGAAAGAGTTTTTTCAAACCTCTCTTTTTCTTTCTCAATGATAATCAAAATATCATTCTCTTTTCCGCTCAACTCAAGATAAACTCCTTGATATTTTTTAACGAGCCATTTTACTGCCGGAACTTCCCAGCCATTTTTTAATTCTAAAATTTTACCAACTCTTTGAATTCTTCTTAAAACTCTTCTCAAAACATATCCCTTATCCAGGTTATTTGGAAAAATTCCTTCGGCAATTAAAAAGCAAGAGGCCCGTAAATGGTCAGCTATTATTCTAAAGTTTCTTTTCTCTTGGAAATATTTTTTAATAGATTTTTTTTCTATCTCTTGAATCAAGGGTAAAAAAAGGTCGGTTTCAAAAGAGGAATTTTTTCTTGCTGAGAGAGCAACCAATCTTTCAAAACCAATTCCGGTATCAATATTTCTTTGAGGCAATTTTTCATAGATATATTCGCCGTTTTCTTTCTTTACCTTCTTAAATTCCATAAAAACAAGATTCCATAATTCAATAAATCGCTGGCAGTTTGAACAATTTGGCCCGCAATCTTCTCTGCCGCAGCCAAATTTTTCTCCCCGGTCATAATGGATTTCAGAACAGGGTCCGCAGGGACCAATTTCCGTGACCGGACCCCAGAAATTATCGTCAATGCCGAACTCTCTGATGCGCTCTTCAGGAATTCCTTCCTTCTGCCAGATTAAAAAAGCTTTCTCGTCTCTTCGAATGCCTTTTTCTCCTTTAAAGATTGTTATCCAAAATCTTTTTTTGTCTAATTTAAGAACGTCACAAAAAAACTCCAGAGCTAATTTAATTGCCCCCTCTTTGAAATAACCTGTTTCTGAATCCTCACCTACTGACCAGTTTCCCAACATTTCAAAAAAAGTATGATGGCTTTCATCTCCGACCTCTTCAATATCTCCGGTCCGGAAGCATTTCTGGCAAGAGACCAAATGCCTCGTTCCGAAATCTCTCAGGACATCTTTCTCTCCGCTTAAATAAAAATTAAGCTGTTGCATGCCAGCTGAAGTAAAAAGAGAGGTTGGGTCAGCGGGAATTAGAGAGCTTGAAGGAATGATTTTATGTCCTTTCTTTTCAAAAAAATCCAAAAATTTTTGCCTGATTTTTTCAGAGGTCATATTCACTTAATTTAAGTGAATCTGTCGGCGACGATTGAGGCGGCGAAGGCCTCCGGTTTTATTTTAGCTTCAAAGCCGTTGCTTTTTATTAAACCGACTACTTCTTTTATCATATCTTTGGTTCGTCCATTTTCACCGACGTCAGCGTGAATGTATTGAAATTGGTATTTTAAAGGATTTTGAGATTTCTCAATTTTCTCCCGGATAGCTTCTCTGAAAACTAATGCCAATTGACAAGACAAAATTACCTCCTCCAGAATTCTTTGCTGAAAATTATAAAATCTCTTTTTTTGAGATTCACCATATTTAATTCTCGTCAGAAAAAATCTTCCTCCTTCACCCTTCCTTAAAATCACCAAGGCTACCGGGAAAGCTGGTTTTTCATCGGATGAAGAATCGCAGCCGACAACAATCTCATAATTCTTCTCCGGTTTTTCAGTTATGTAATCAAAAATTTCCTCAATCACTTTTTCGAAATTGAGGTTTCCTGAAGTTGGATTATAAAAATTAAATTTATGATGGTCGCTTGTCATATCCTTGATTATCATGGAAAAGTATCAAAAAGTCAAATTTTTTGAGCAATTTTTAAAATCTTTAGAAATTCTTTTTTCACGAGCGAAGCTCCGCTAACTAAAAGTCCATCTATCCATCGTTCTTTCAAAAAATCTCCGGCATTTTGAGAATTAACACTCCCGCCGTATAGAATTCTAATAGTCTTTCCCGCCCTTTTATTGAAAGTTTGAGAAATAATTTTTTTTAAAAACAAAATGGTAGCTACCGCATCCGGGACCGAGCAGGGATCTCCCGAACCAATTGCCCAAATCGGTTCGTAGGCTATAACTATTTTTCCGATTTTTGTCTTTGGTATTTTTTTTAAATCTTCTTTTATTTCTTTTTCCAAAATTTTGTAGGTTTCTCCCTTTTCCCTTTCTTCTTTGGTCTCACCAAGACAAAGTATTGGTTGAAGACCAAATTTTAAAGCTTCCTTTATTTTATCGGATATTGTCTCATCGGTTTCTTTGAGAATCTGACGTCTTTCAGAATGACCTAAAATAACATACTTTACTCCTAAATCTTTTAACATTTTCGGAGAAATCTCGCCGGTAAAAGCTCCTTTCTCCTCCCAAAAACAATTCTGAGCTCCTAATTTTATCTTTGTCGCTTGTCGCTTGTCGCTTGTCGCTAAATAAACAAACGGTGGACAAATTACCACTTCAACATTTCTAATTCGTTTGCTCCCTTTTTTAATTAAATCAGAAAGCCGCTTAGCTTCAGCTAATGTTGTAGGGTTCATCTTCCAATTGCCGACTACTAATTTTTTCATTTTATCAATTAAATAAACAAGGGTAGTTTCCGAGAGGAGTATCTCGCAGCCAAGCTCCAGCCAGAACTTTATATTTCAGATAAAAGTCTTTAAAGCTTGGCGAGAGTAAGCTACAGCTGGGTAAAAAATGTATTATTACCACTGACAGCTGATAACGGCTCCTCGAGGAAACCTACCCGAGTGATTATTGTTTTCTTAGATACTCGGCGGCTTTTTCAGGTTCAATGGTAGAAATTACGAACATCCGGTTTCCCCCGACCCCCCTCTTTTAGAAACCTTCGGTTTCTAACGCTCGGCTTCGACAAGCTCGGCCTCGCTGTTTTTCCAATACGGGGGAAACCGAAATTTCTCCCATTGAACCTTCTATTGTTTTCTTAGATACTCGGCGGCTTTTTCAGGTTCAATGGTAGAAATTTCAATACCAGCTCCGAATTCAAATCCGGCTTGAATAGAAGTCCTTGGCAGAATATCAAAATGCCAGTGGTAATGGGAATGGTCTTTACCATCACAGGGAGAAGTCTTTAAAAAGAAATTATAGGCCGGACCTCCTAAAGCTTTTCTAAGTTTTGACATTGTCGCTTCAAAAACTTCACTTAAAGCAACTCTCTGTGTTTCATTCAATCTTTCAAAATAGCTCAAATGGTTTTTTGGATAAATCCTGAGGGAAAAAGCCATTTTTGAAGCAAAAGGACAGACCGCTACAAAATCATCGTTTTCAAAAACAATTCTTCTGCCATCTTCTTTATCCCATTTTATCATTTCGCAGTGAATACATTTTTGATGAAAATCGAAATATCGCTTGGAACCGATTAAACTGTTCTGGATGTCAGGGTCGGTAACCGGGATAGCTATTATTTGAGAATGAGGGTGGCTAATAGAAGCTCCGGCTTCGTAGCCGTGGTTGTGAAAAATAGAAATATAATTGACAAATTTTTCATTCATCAGCTCCAAATACCTTTCTTGATAAGCATCAATAAGTTCTTTAATTTCTCGGGCTGAAAACTGGGAAATATCTTTCAGATGGTCTCTGGTAACAACCACTTCATGAAAACCTACGCCATCTATAATTTGATAAGGTCCTTCAGCTCTTTCTTTTAAACTTTTCCCTGGCGTCACAGCCGGAAACTTATTGGGGACAACAGCTAAAGTCCAATCTTTGGGAATTACCTGGGGGTCTTTTATTTTTTTGCCTTTGGAAAAAATTAAAGCGGGAGTCTCTTGAGTTTCAATATGACAGAAAGGACAGGTTTCTGCGGGCTCTTTCATTACTTTCCTTTTTTCCTTCTTAAAAGTCTCCGGTCGCCGGGCTCTTCCTGTAGCTATAACCACCCAATCTTTGGAAACAATATTAAATCTAAGTTCTGAAGGAAATTTTGGTTTCTCTTCTGGCATAATTACTGCGAATGGCTAAAATTATTTATCTTCAGTCAAAACCAGAGGACCTCGCCTTGTCAAAGCGATGGTGTGTTCAAAGTGAGCTGATAAAGAACCGTCTTTTGTTTCGTAACCAAAACCATCTTTTGATTTTTGCAAATGCCAGTCCCCCATTGTCACCATTGGCTCAATGCAAAAAACCATTCCAGGAATGAGCTTTTCGCTTCTTTTCCCTCTGTCATAATTAAAAATTTGAGGGTCTTCATGGAGTTCCCTGCCAATTCCGTGGCCGCAAAGCTCTCTGACAACATTAAACCCCTCCTCTTCCACATATCTTTGAACAATCTCGCCAACATCGCCGAAAGTATTGCCAATTGTTGCTTTTTCTAAAGAAACTTCCAGAGATTTTTTAGTTACTTCAATCAGTCGTAAAACTTCAGGGTCAACATCACCTATTGGCATCGTCATAGCCATATCAGTAAAGAAATCTTTGTATTTAATTCCTAAATCTAAAGATAAAATATCTCCCTTTTTCAATTTATAATCAGAGGGAACACCATGGACAATCGTTTCATTAACCGAAACACAAAGAGTAGCTGGAAAACCTTCATGACCTTTAAAAGCTGGTTGGCCTTCCGCTTCAAAAATAAGGTTTTCCGCGACCTTATTTAATTCTTTTGTCGCCACCCCCGGTTCCACTTTCTTTTTTAACTCTTCCATAATTTTTGCTAAAATCTTTCCGCCCTCACTCATTATTTTAATTTCTTTTTCCGTTTTAATTTTTATCATATTGATAACGTAATCTAATTCAAGGCTTTTGAAACTTTTTGGAAAACTTGAAATACCGGCCCTACTCCATTAATTTTTTTCACTTTTAATTTTCTTTCTTTAAAATATTCAATTAAAGGAAATGTTCTCTCTTTATATTCTTTTAATCTTACCTTAATTGTTTCAGGGTCATCCAGGCCTTTTCTTCTGATTAATTTAGACCCATCCAAAGGACAAATTTTCAAATTCTCGGTTTCTTTGGTGTATAAAATTGGATGACGCATCAGAGAACAAATTCTCCGATGGGAATTTCTAAAAATCGTCTCTTGAGCCGGGACCTCAATTGAGATAATCTTTATGTTTTTCTTGCCGTAGAGTTTCTCCAAAAGAGGAATAATCTGCTTGCCTTCGTATAATGTTCTGGGACTTCCGGCAAGAACTAAATTTTCTCCCATTTTATGAAGTTTTTTTATTTTCTCTTTAACCAGGAAACTTACAAAGATTGGAGAGCAAAGAATACCTTTTTCCCAGAGTTCTTTTTCTTTTCTCAAAAAATATTTCTTGCCATCAACTTCAACAAACTCTTCCTCTTTAGAATCGGTGAAAGTTTCTTCAATAATCTTGCTTGTCTCCAAATAATACAAATTAAGCTTTTCAGCTAAAAGTTCGGCTTGAGAACCTTTGCCCGCTCCCGGCGGACCAATTAAAATTATAACTATTTTGTTTTTCATGTTAGAAATCGTTAATGAATGAATGCGAAGTATTCGTGAATTTACGAGTCAGAGCACATAAATTTCATTTATATGCTCGATCGAGCACATAATTACATTATGTGCTTTGATTCTTACACCGAGCACATAACGCTTTATGTGCTCGGTAAAGGTTTGGTTGCTAACCGAAGCACATAAATTCTTTATGTGCTCGGTTCGACCAAGCCCTTTAAAATGTTTCGTATTCTCGCATTTCCATTTGGGCTCTAATTTGTCTCCAGGTGTCCAAAACAACGCTGACAACAATCAAAACAGCTGTTCCTCCGATTAGAAACTGAAAAGCTATCACTCCGGTTATTCCCTGAACAATTGATGGTAGAATCGCCACCAGACCCAAAAACATCGCTCCGATAAAAAGGACCCGGTAAAGAATTTTGTGTAAAAATTCAGCTGTTGAACCGCCCGGTCGAATTCCCGGGACAAAACCGCCCATTTTTTGAAGATTGCTGGAAATAGATTTTGGGTCAAAAGTGACGGCGGTATAAAAATAAGTAAAAAGGAAAACTAAAATAAAAAATAAACTTCCGTAAATCCAAGGATTCTGGAAAAATTGAGCAATATTTTTGGCAAGAGAAGAAATTAACGGATTGCCACCCGTAGCAAAGAAATTGGCTATCATACCCGGAAAGAGTAAGATAGATAAGGCGAAAATTATAGGAATAACTCCGGCCGGGTTAATATTTATTGGCAAGTAAGTTGAAACACCGCCGTACATTCTATGACCTCTGACTCTTTTAGCATAAGAGACGGGGATGTTTCTTCTTGCTTCGGTTATAAAAACGATCCCGAAGATAATAAATAAAGCAACGGCAAAAAAGAAAACATAAGATGGCAAACGGGAAGCCTCCCAGGTTAAAATAAGATTACGAATTTCAGTTGGAGTGCGGGAAACAATTCCAGCAAAAATCATCAGAGAGACGCCATTACCAATACCCTTTTCAGAGATTAACTCTCCTAACCACATTAAAAATAGAGCTCCGGCCGTAATAACTACAATTGAACTCGCAAGTTGAATAAAAGTTAAACCTGAGATAGCTCCTTGACGTTGAAAAAGAGTTAACATCGCATAAGATTGGACAATAGCCAAAGGAACAGTTAAAATTCTTCCGTATTGGTTAAACTTTCTTCTTCCTTCTTCACCTTCTTCTTTATACATTTTCTCAAGCTGAGGGAAAATCATCGTCAAAAGCTGAATGATAATTATTGAGGTAATATAAGGTCCCAAACCAAGCATAACAATGGAAAGATTTTCTAAAGCTCCTCCAACAAAAAGATTGAGGAGTCCGAAGAACTGATTTTCGGAAAAAAATCTTTTCAATTCTTCGATGGCAATGCCGGGAATAGGAATGTTAGCGGCCAGACGAAAGACGGCAAAAATAGCCAGAACAAAAAGAATTTTATTCCGGAGCTGCCGATCTTTGAAGATAAGAATTAGTTTATTGAACCAGTTCATATAAAATTTCTAAATTCTAATTTCTAATGACAAATAAAATGTAAAATTCCTAAATGTCCAATGTCAAAATTTTGACATTTGTCATTTGATATTTGGATTTTTATTAGACATTAGGAATTTGTCATTTGTCATTTTAATCTTTCCGCCGGCTTTTTCTATTTTCTCTCTGGCTCCTTTTGAAACCTCGCAATTTTCAACAATTAAATTCTTTTTCAATTCTCCTTTTCCTAAAATTTTAACTTCCGGGAGCTTACCTTTTATTTTACGAATTATTTTCCTTTTAATCAAAGTTTCAGGATTAATTTTTTCTCCTGCGCTGAATTTTTTCTCGAGAGAGAAGAGATTAATTCTGGTTTGAATTTTCTCTCGGGAGCTTTGACGATAACGATAACCTTTCAGTTTCGGATATTTTTTAATTAATTCTCGAACAATTGGCTGCATTTTTCTTCCCGCCCTTGCTTTCTGTCCTTTGACTCCTCTTCCTGAATATCGTCCTTTTTTACCTCCTCTTCCGATTCTTTTTCTTTTTTTTGGTTTTTGAGTGACTTTTATCTGATGTAACTGCATAAATTTATTTTTCAACTTTTAATTCTCTCAAAGCCTTTATTGTTGCTGAAGCGATATTAATTTTATTTCTTGACCTTGATAAAAGTTTGGAAGAAATGTTTTTTATGCCTGCCAAACTACAAATTACCCTAACCACTCCTCCGGCTACTAATCCTCTGCCCTTTATTTGGGGTCGAAGGATTACCTCCGAGGAACCAAATTTTGCCTTAACCTCGTGAGGGATAGTTTCTCCGATAAAAGGAATTTCAATCAGGTTGAGCTTAGCTAATCTGGTAGCTTTCTCCACTGCCTGGGCTACATCTTGACCTTTAGCTACTCCCAAGCCAACTTTCCCTTGCTTGTTTCCAATAACAACCACTGCCCGGAATCTCAACTGTTTTCCGCCACCCGTCACTTTTGTCACGCGGGCTAAATCTAAAAGTTTAGATTCGTATTCATCCTTTACTTTTTCAAATGTTTTTCTTTGTGAATATTCTTTTTCCATTTTTAGAAATTAGAAACTTAAAATCTGTTGGTTACAAATATCAATAAATTATCTAATTAAAATTCCAAACCACCATCTCTAGTACCTTGGGCAAGTGCTTTAACCCTGCCGTGATATTTATATCCTCCTCTGTCAAAAACGATTTTTTTAATTTTCTTTTCAATAGCTTTTTGGGCAATCACTTTTCCGACTTCATAAGCTAAAGCAATTTTTCCTTTTTGTGTTTTTTTATCTTGGTCTTGCGGTTTTAAAGTAAGGGTGGTTTTTTTCTTTTTAGTTTTTGTTTTTTTCAACTCTAAATCAGAAGCTTGAGCTAAAGTTTTCCCTTCTTCATCATTAATTAATTGAGCATAAATATGGCGAGAAGACCTAAAAAGACAAAGCCGCGGAATTTCGGAAGTACCGGAAATTTTAGCTCTTACTCTTTTATGGCGTCTTTTTCTTTTTTCTTGTTTTTTTAACATAATTGATTATTTACCACTTGCTACTTTTTTACTTGCTTTCTTTCGGACCAGCTCTCCAAGATATCTTATCCCTTTCCCCTTATAAGGTTCAGGTGGTCTAATTTTTCTTATTTTTGCTGCGAATTCTCCAACTTTTTGTTTATCAATTCCAGAAATATTAATTATGTTTTTTTCAACTAAAAGAGAAAGTCCGGGAGGAATCTCTATTTTTATCGGATGAGAAAAACCAACCTGTAATTTAAGAATATTTTTATCCTCAATGGCCGCTTTATAGCCAATGCCTCTTATCTCAAGCTTTTTCTCAAACCCCACGCTCGCCCCTTTTAAATTGTTACTCAAAAGAGCTCTGATTGTTCCCCAAAGAGCAGAAGTTTTTTTTGATTTTCCTTTTGACGAAACCAAAATCTTATTATCTTCTTTTTTAACTAAAATCTCTTCGGGAATTGCTTGAAAAATTTCCCCCTTCGGACCTTTAACCAAAACTTTCTCATCTTTTATATCAACTTCTACTCCTTGAGGTATTAATATTGGTTTTTTGCCTATCCTAGACATGTTAGAAGATGTTAGCCCTGTTAGATAATTTTATATCTAATGGGGCGTTACAGATTCTTACACCGAGCACATAAAATCTATTTTATGTGCTTCGGTAAAGTCAGAGCACTAAATTTTAGTGCTCGACCGAGCACACAAATATGATTTGTGTGCTCTGGG
>Ga0066637_10001362_pt1 | contig 15800 bp, 9 predicted proteins | sample CryGeyCG2014_020_FD_62737 | JGI IMG/M metagenome (GOLD analysis project Ga0066637, IMG submission 62737) | Groundwater microbial communities from aquifer - Crystal Geyser CG08_land_8/20/14_0.20 | ecosystem: Environmental > Aquatic > Deep subsurface > Groundwater | place: USA: Utah: Grand County...
TACCTATAAATCTCTTTTGTGAACGCCAGCATCTCGTTCCATAATTCCTTTGAGACCCATAAATGATGCCGTAGTTCTTTCTCCTGCGTTTTGCCAGGGTATACACGAAATTTGTAACTCTTCATAGCGTCCTTATCGTTTTCCATTGCTTTTATTCGTTTCGCCCGCTTCCTGCCAGTGTAAACCCCAAATATTTGGACGCTGTAGCAGGTGCGTTCCACCCGATAAATCGGGTAGGGGTTAGCGTCCAGTTACTGCCCTAAAGTTCCTTCACGTCTATGCTCACGCCGACCATTTCCTCGAGCTGGCTGATGTTCCTGCCGCGCTTGCCAATGACGCTCGCCATATCCCCGCTGTGGAGGTAAACGCACAGCCTGTTCCCGGCAGGCTCAACCCTGAAATCATGGGAGACCATGCGGGAGAGCCTTTTCTCGAGCTGGGAGGCAACTGCCTCAAGCCTTCCCTGCATTGCCTTCTGCCTGTGCTTTTCCTTGGCAGTAACCTCGAACACCACAGTCTCATCGCCGAATTTGTAGATTTCATACCTGAGCTCGCCGCTATCCAACAGAGTGATATCGATAACCGGCCTGGCAAGGTCTGCATCTGACATGCCAGTAGGCACGCGCACGCCCATTTTCAGCTGGTAGACTTCGCCAATGCCGCCATCCTTGATGGAGATGATTGTATCGATGATGCTGGACAGCATGCCAAGCTCGACCCTTCCAATAAACCGCTGGAGCGCGTCGATGGGCTTATCGCCATGCACAATGCCCACCATGCCAATCCCTGAGAGCCTCAGGTCAATATAGGCCATGAAATCGCTGGTCACGCGCATCTCATCGAAGATTGAATAGTCCGGCCTGACCAGCAGGAGGATTTCCACTGATTTTTCAAATGAGCCCTCAAGGGCCGTGTATTGGGTGATTTGCTCATTCACCTGAAGGTCGCGCGGCGATTCCAAAGTCTTCACAAGCTTGCCACCGGAGGAATAGTATTCCGCAAGGGCTGTGGCAAACGTGCTCTTGCCGCTGCCTGGCGGGCCGCACACGATTATGCCGGCTCCGGTCTTCACGCGCTCCCTGAGTTTTGAGCCAAGACCGTAGTCATCGAGCGCCTTTTTGAGCATGGGACGGACGATGGTGATTTCTGTCTTGTCTGAAAAGGGCGGCTTGGTAATTACAGTGCGGTATTCGCCCAACTGGGCTACAGTTGCGCCATCACGGTCAATCTCAAGAAAATAATCTGCATTGCGCTCGACTGATTCAATGATTTCCTTGCTGAGTGCGCGAATTTCCCGGATGCCCAATGGCATTCCAGCTTCTTTCAGTTCCACATGGCCGGGCGGGCCTATCTTGGCCAGCACGGGCTGGCTTTCGCGGATATGGATGGATTGCGTTTGGTTCGTGAAAAACTTCTTGAACGAAAGCTCGGTTGGTTTCTCATGGGAACGCAGGTAGATGCACTTTACGCCATAGACAAGGGCGCTCTGGTGTTGCACCTTGTCGCCGGTGACAAGGGTGGCCTTGCGCTCAAGGGCGAGCTGCACAAGCATATGGTCTATTGCACCATGTTTTGCATGTTCTATTTCAAACTCCCCTGGCCGCTCGCCGTAGAATTCAAGCTGCACCCCGAGCGCTTTAATTTCATTGAGGGCAGCAAACCCGATAAAGCCGGTTTCGCGGCGCATGTTCGCCTGATATTCGATTTCGCCAACCACTGCATTGGGGATGATGAGCTTTCCTGAGATTTGGCGGCTCTTGACAAGCTCGACGATGCGGCCGTCAACAATGACGCTTGTGTCTATGAGATAATCCATACAAAACCAACCCAAGCCACCGATAGCACATGCCTATTTTATTTTTGCCATGCTTTTTGAAAATGAAGAAACAAGCTTCTGTACATCAGTCTCGTTTTCAAGCGCAGTTCCCACCTGGATTATGTCAGCGCCTGCTGCCACGACATTCTTTGCCTGCTCTGGCGTGCGGATGCCGCCTGCAACGATATAGGGCACGTCTATGGCAGAGCTGACGGCATGTACCATTTCCAGGGGGATATGGCCAGCCTTAGGATTGCTGCCGCAATCCGTGAGCACGAACCTGAAGCCCATGTACTGGGCTGCAAGGGCATAGGCAACTGCGAGCTCTGGCTTTTCCCTTGGAATCCGCTTTGCATCGCCCACAAAACCAACTGTCCCGCCAGGCTCGACCACCACATAGCCGACCGGAAGCGTTTCTATGCCAGCAGCCTTTATCACAGGGGTTGCCAGTGCCTGGGCGCCGCTTATCCAATAGGGGTCGCGGCTGTTGAGGAGCGACATGTAATAAATGGCATCTGCATATTTCGTGACCGTGCCTATGTTGCCGGGAAACAGGATGACTGGCACGTCTGAGTTCTCGCTGGCCTCTTTTGCCACGTTATCAAGGATGTCGCCCTGAACTCCTATGCTGCCCCCGATAAGCACGGCATCAGCCCCGCTCTCAGAGCAGGCCTTGGCAACCTTGGTGGCATGGCTGAGGTTCTTGTAGTCAAGCGGGTCGATCAGGGTAAATAACAGGGATTTTTGCTCGAGCCGCTCCAGGATGTATTTTTCGACTGACTTGAAACGTTTCATAGTAATCAACCTTGAATATATTGGATGCTTGGTTTTTAAATCATAGCAAGAGCAGGAGAAAATGGCCCGGAGTTTATGGCTCAAGGTTTAAGGTCTAAAGTCTAAGGTTTAGAGTTCAGGAGACGTAGAAGTTAAACGCATGAACCTTAAACTTTGAACCTTAGACCTAAATCAGCTTGACCAATCCCCTGCCTATTTCCGCGATGTCAGCGCCGAAGAGCGAAGTGAGCGCGCGCATGAATGTAAATAGCACAACCAGCGGCACTGCCGGAAGGATGAACACCCGCGTAATCATGGGCAGCAGGACATCGGTCAGCCCCTTTATGAACGCGCGGATACCGGAGTCATTCTGCTGCACGAAATAATAAGAGGACATTGTTGAAGAGAGGTCTGCGCCGCAGTCGGCCTCCAGGTAGGAGTTGATTGTATAGGGCAGGTCGATGGTTCCTTCACCCCCGGTGCCAATCCCATGGTGATAGCAGTTGAATGCCGAATTGCCCAGGATGGGGAACATCATGACATAGGTCATGGGATAGAGGAAATAGCCTGAGATTGCAAGGGCCATGAGGAATGCGCCTGCGCCCCGCGTGAGTGCGAACGAGCGCAGCACCAGGCCAAGGGGGAGCAGGAAAGTCAGCGACACATTGTTGAAAAATGCGAGCGCCCTCATTTGCACATAGACGAATACCAATGCGTGGGTTATGTAGCCGGCGGCTATGTGGAGGATGCCGACCAGTGGCGTGTAGGCCCACATCATCATGGGCTCATGGCCGCCGATTTCCATGGAAAGCTTCTCCACAGGCTCAACTATGCTGTTAAGCACATAGACCTTTGTATAATAGGAGATGAGGCAGTTAGCCAGGTTCTCCATGTAGCGTATTGAGAAGTTGCCTGGCGTGCTGGTCCGTTGGTCGTTGCCGAGCTCGCTTATCTTGATGGTGAATGTTGGGTCGCCGGAGGCGGGCAAGTTCGGGTCGTAATTTGGGTTGGAAAATTCCAGGGACTTGCTAGCGCCATAGGTTTGCTCAAGCATGCTTTGCATTATGGGGCTTGACATGTTGGTGAACACGCCCAAGAGATAGGTGGCGAACACAATTAGCAGGATTGAGGCAAATACCTGCGAATATTCGCCCTTGGCCTGCAGCTTCAGCTTGGGCAGGTTGAGGATATGGGCCACGAAATAGAACACCGTAACCAGCCCAAGCGAAAGGATGCTGGCCATGGCCATTATGAAAAACGTATCCGGCGGGAATGCAACGTCCATAATATCATCTTTCTGTCTTCACGTCTTGCAGTTTTGCACTTATACTTTTTCTTTTCGCGAAGCTTTCGTGGGCATTGCCCACGAGCTTTTTGCCAGATGGCAAAATCCAATTCTTTTTTGTAAAAAGAAAAGGCTCTTTTACTTATATCAGCTGTGTCAATTTTGAAATGTCAACCTCATCTCCCAAAAATCTCGAAAGCTCCTTTATAAAAGTCACCAGCAGCAGGAAATCCAGCGTGGGAAACAGGATTGCCGCTATGAACAGCGTCACTATGATTTGCACAATTGGGAATATGAGCCACATGAACACGCCGACCACAGTGCCTGGCTCGAGCTTTATTGGGCTGGAGGAGGTGATGGCATTTGCCTGCTCAGTGGTCACTGGCGCGCCCTGGGGACCAAGCTCTGGCAACGAATCCACTATCTGCTGACCATAGGTATTGCCAAGCGGGCGAACCGGCGGGGGAGTGGGAGTTGCGGTGGCAGTGGTGGACGGGGTGACATACACTGGAGAGTCTGCCTGCAGGTTTGCAACCAGCCCGCCCATGGCAGGGTCAAGGTAGCCGCCTAGCAGCAGCGCATTAAATGTAAACATCATGGGCAGGCCTATGGTCAGGCCTATGGCCAGGGCCATGAGCATGCCACCGAATTTTCTCGTAACCGCTATACATCTGAGTAAGACGCCAATTGGATAGATGAACGGAAGCATGGTGAGCAGGATATAGCGCGTCAGCAGGTAGAGCGTGCCCATGGACAGGATGGCAAGGATAAGCGGCGAGGAAACCGTGGATGTGATGAAGAGTATGTGGGATACACCCGAAAGGGGCTGGTTGACAACGCCGAACCCTGCTGGCCGCTGGTTCCAGATGATGGTGTAATTTTTCATTATGGACGTATTGATTGGCAGCAGGAGCTTGTAGGCCTCAAGGGCCAGGTTCCTTACCATAAGGCAATATTCCAGCGCAACCTGGAAGATGTTGGTGCCCGAGCCGACAGCCATGGCGGGATTCGCATTTGCGACAAGGAACTGGGGGTTGAGCGCGCAGATGGACTGCACCAGCCAGAAGGTGAGCAGCACCAGGGCAAATGTGATGAATTTCTCATTCAGGTCGTATTTGAATTCTGCGATGGCACTCTGCCTGCCGAGGAAATGGTTGAGGAAATACAGAAAGACATCGAACCCGACAGCCATGAGGATGGCTATGAACGAAAGCGTAACCCAGTGGGTGAATAATGCGGTGAACTGGCTTATGCCTGAGGCGGGCTGGATGCCATAGCACACTTCATACAAAGGTACGCCCATAGGGAATCAAAACCTCAAATCATATAAACCTGGAGAGAGGCGCCAGGGAAATCTCGGCACCCATCAGCTTGGAAAGCTCCCTCGCGCAGGAGAGCGTTATGAATATGTTTATGATTGGGAGCACGCCGCACACTATGATTACGTAATACATTGCTTCCTCGAACATCCGATAGAGGAATGGACCCACAAAAATCACATACATCACTGCAAATGACATTTTGAGCACTCCTATGATGAGGAGCTTGTAGGCGAGCGCCCAGAGCGAGCCGGCAGCTCCGAAGAAACCGACAACGAATGAGGAAATTGCAGTCATGAAGCCGCTGAACTTGAAAAGCGAGAGCGGGTCTGTGAATGCCTCGCCGTAGTGGGCGTTTACTATCAGGTAATTCAGGTTGAGCAGGAGGGGATAGACTATGTAAAAGCTCAAGGCTATCGCTATGACAAAAGCGCCAACGTCACGGGTGAAATAGAACGTGCGCAGCATGATGCCCACCGGCAGGAACACCGACAGGAAATAGTTGCCTATAAAACATAGGCTCATGCCGTAGATAATGGTTGCCGCAAGACCGAGCTGGAGACCGTTGAGCAGCATGGTGGTGGTGTGGAGAAGGGGGGCAAGCATTGGGCCTAGGTTGAAAGTGAGACCGAACATCATGGGCCTGATGGTAACGCCCTGGCTCAGCACTGAGAGCGCCATGTTCATTGTGCTCAGCATGAAATAGTAGGCGAACAGGTTGTGCTGCACTTTCTGGATGTAGAGCATGCCTGCCTGCATGGATGTATCGGCATGCTCGCCTGCCACATCGGTGAGGTGGGGGATGAGGCTGGGATTAAGCTTTGAATTGGGATTGGAACTGGAACCGAATCCCAGATAGGCGACAAGGAGGACGACCATCACTGCCGAGATTATCAGGTGGTAGATTGCATCCATGGACCACTGGGAGAGCCTGCCCAGCTGGAAATATTTTGAGAGCATGTAGCCGAGGGCTGCGATGCCTGCTGGAATCAGGAGCGCCAAAAGCGCAGTCTCAATCCAGCTCATGTTGGCAATGCCGGTATTCATGTTGCATTCGGTGAGAAGGCCTTGGTAGAAATATACATTGTCGATATAGGAGTAATCCACGGAAAATGGCTGGGCAGCAGTTGTAGTGGATGCAGGCGTTGGTGAAGTGGATGGAGTTCCACCCTGGCCGAATGTAAGCTGAAACAGCGCGGAACCAATGACTAGAAGCAACAGCACAGTTGGCAATAGGAGTTTGCTGTTTGCCCCAATTCCAGCCGGATGTTTCGTTTCCCTTTTTTTGTTCATCATATGAATCAAACCATACGTTAGCTACAATCATTGACTCATTCTAAACCAACTGCGTTAACCCTGCAATGTCCGCATCTCCCCCCAATATCGGCGAGAATACTTTCACCGTGGCGATGGTGCTGAACACCGCAACCACCTGGAAGAATATGCCCATGAACAGCACGCTTGCGACTGTGTCCGTGAGCCCGCCGAGCCCGATAACCGCGGCTATGAGCACCTTGTACTGGGTAGGGTTGAGAAGGCTCTTATAGGATACCAAGCTTGTGTAAGAGTCCACCTGCTGGTCAATGAGGCTGGTATAGAGCGGGCTGTTGAAATTGCCTTCGCCTGTGGAGAGAATGCCTCCTTGTTTCATCCTGTCAAGCGTGTCTGTATATGGCCGTTGGATCATTTGGCCAGGGTGGGCTGGGTCTGGCATCAAGAAATAATCTTGGAGGGCTGGGTCGTAGCCAGGATAGTTCTCATCGAATGCGCGCTTGTAAAAATCAGTATAGGAGTTGTAGATTGGATTCGCATTCGGCGCTGTGGGCGAGCTCACTGCATTCGGGTCCTGGAGGGGCATGAGTTTCACGTTCATCGGTATGTTGTTGGTTGAAAATGCCTGCCAGCCCACCATGTAGGCGAGCGGGAAGATGAAATAAAGCGCCAGTGAGAACGCTATGAGCAGGCCGCCGAGCCTGCGGGTGAAGAACACGGTGCGCGTGATTATTCCAATTATCAGGAGGGTGGGAAAGAATAGCTGGTGCACATCCGCAAGGAACATCTGCTGGATTTTGATGATTGCCATGCTCTTCATCATGTAATCATAGATGGTATTGATGGTCTCCACCAAAAGGGAATAGCCGACAAACGGCGTGACCGCCATGGCCATGGTGCCCCGGGTCTCCTCCCTGTTGATGATGGAAATTGAACTGTAGCTGGCAAGATTGATGTTGATTTCCAGCAGCGAGTCCATCACCCGGCTCATCAAAATGAATGTCGAATCCAGGAAATAGTTGGCAATGGCTATGTGGCAGGGCGGAGGTTCTTCGGAAATAGCGAACTCCTCAAACTCCTTCCGCTTATTGATTTCGACCAGGACAGAATCATCGTCCATTGGGCCCCCGCCTAAACTTGTGAATGAACCCTTGTAAAGCTCGAAAATCAGCTCGCGGTTGCCGTTTGAAATAATATATCCCGCAGGATTGCCATGGATGTCCACTGGATTGCAGATGGCGGCGCCATTTGGCATTGACAGTGCATAGGCATGGGCTACGCTGTCGGCCATCAGGAACAGCAGGAGGATGACCCCGAGTATGGCGATTGAATAAAATGCATTGCCGAACTCGTTCTTTGCCCAGGAAATGAAATCCGCGCGCATGAAAATTGAGCCTATCATGTAGCCCAGGACGGTGAAGCCGACTGAAATCAGCACGCCTATCAGGCTGTAGAACATTATGTCGCCCCAGTAGTTCTGGAACATGGACGGGAAATAGGAACGGCTTGCATAGCCGGCGATGGATGGGAAATCTGCCATAGTATCACTATCACATTTTTTCAGGTTGAAAGTTTTATCATTGACTTTATGAAACCGCTTGTGATTATAAACGTAAGCGCAGGCAGCAGCAGGCCCTGCAGGATTAATAGCGAATGAAGATTGAACATCCTGAAATAGTCATCCAGGAAATAGGTGATTCCCAGGGTAGTGCCAATGCCATTTATGGCGTTAACGGTTTTATCGGCGAAGAGTATCATGAAATCATCTACCCTGCGCGTTTTCAGGCCTATGAAATGGGCGGTCCACGGGTCTGTCAGGGTGATTTCGGTGGCGCCTGGGGGCGGAGTCCAGCCGGAGGGAGGAACGAATAAATTGGGCTCGGCTGTGGTGCCTATGCCATAGCCATAATGGCCGCCTGGCGCCGGCTCGAACGGTCTGTCCATGCCCGGGAACATGGATTGGACTGCCATGTAGTGCATCGCATAGGTGAGCGGATAAATCACATAGAATGCAAGGGCGCTCATCAGCAGGAAAGTGCCTGCATTGCGCGTGGGCGGAAGTATCCTGAGCACAAGCCCTGCTGCCAGCACATAGACATATAGGCTTTCAATCATCTGGAGGAGCGCCAGCTGGACAATCAGGCTGGAGACTACGGGCAGCAGGATGAACATCAGCATGTCTGAATTGCTGTCTATCATGCTGAGGGGCATCATGAGCACGTTGTAGCCCCAGGCAGAGCAGCCACCCTTCAGGTAGAGGTTGGACATGCCCTGGGCAACGATGCCGATTGATTTGATGCGTATCAGGATGGGCAGACCGAGGTTGTTTATCATGGAGCTCACATAATTTTTTGCTATGTCAAACGAAGTTGCGCTTGGGAGATATGGGCTTGGCGGCTCGCCCATGAAATAGACCATTGCCCCGGAGGCAATGGTTTGGGAGAACGTGATCGTCCCAACAATAAATATCAGAAGCAGCACCGAGGAGAATATTTGGTTGAGCTCTGCCTTTGCAAATACCTCCCAATCCTGTTTCTTGAAGAATTGCGAGGCAAAATAGGTCAGCACCGCAAAGCCCACCATTATCAGCAGCAGGATGCCGGCATAATCCATGACCTGGGGAACCTTGGCAATTGGGTCAGGGATAGGGCTGGGTGGATTATTCAACAAGAGCGCTAATGCGATATCCACTGCCATCAGATCACATATCACATATCATGGTTTTTTTGCATTGTTGGCATTCACTAAATGTATTTTGTAAAGCCGAACAGGTCCTCCTGGCCACCCAGGCTGCCGGCTATGTTTCTGTAGAGTGAAATCGTTATCACAATCTGGATGAAATTTGAGAAGAACACAAATGAAAGCGTCCTGGTCATTTCCTGCACATGGCCTATGACAAAATGAAACAGCATGCTATGGGTGATTTGGGGCTGACCGCCAAAATACTGAATCCCTGAGCTGAGGACCGTGCCCATTATGCCATAGGATTTGACAAACACCCAGAGCAGGTTGAAGAATGGGCTGAACACATTCCCCCACATGAATGACCACCAGTTTTTCACCTTGTAAGTGAATTGGGTGGCCCATGCTTTGAACTTTTCCCAGCCGGATAGTTCCGGCGCCTGGTGCTGCTGCTCCAAGTCACGCAAAGCAGTGGCTGCGTCAGTTGACCACTTGTCCATCAGTGTGCCGGTGGTGGTTTCATCAGCCTCAGCCTCTAGGGCAGTTGAGTAGGCATAGCCCCCTGAGGCGCCTGTTACGCTCTGCACCACTATAGCACCCTCTGGCGTCATGAGAAAGGGGTTGGTTGCAATCCCGGCTGAATCAGGCGTGCCGGAATAGCGTATCTGCTGGTACATGCCGGCCGAGAGCATGAATGTCAGCGGATAGATGAAATAGACCGTGATGGCAAGGGCCATGAGAGTCGAGCCCAGCCGCCTGGTGAATGGGAATGCACGCAGAAGCAGACCGATTGGGAAATAGATGCTCAGCGCAGTCTGGCGGATGAATTCAAGAAGCATTGCGAAAACCGTCACCATGGCGATGGAAAGCCCGACCAGGTCGACCAGCAAGGTGTGCGAGTTGGTAAGCATCTGCATTCCGGCAAATGGAAACACATCCAGGGTTATGAACGAAAGGGGCACTGACTTGCCCAGGGTAACCGAGAAGGAAAGGGTTGAGATAAAGCCTGCCATCATCTCCACAAGCTCCAGGGAGAAATAGTTGAGGATGAGGTAGACCTTGAGCTCCTTGAGATACAGCAGGGCGCCTATGAACGGGTCCGGGAATCCCGTGAGCGATGCGCTTATTATGCTGGCTACATTGGTGAGGACATAGACCATTATCAGCCCGAGCGCCATGGTGAAGAATATTTCATAAAGCTCGTTGTTGACCCAGCCCTTGAAGCCGGGCAGGTCAAGGAAACGGCTAGCCATGAATGCCAGCGCGGCAATGCCCACGTTCACTAGGATTGCAATGTAAAAAAGGTTGTTAAACAGGGCTTTGGGAATGAATGTGGGAATGCAAACTATCTGGTCTGGGCACTGGGTAATTATCTGTAAAACCGGCAATGCCACACCCAAAACATCAGCCATGATACATCATCCACAGGTTGCCCGCTAGTTATCAAGCGATTATCAGAGATAAATTGGATGATTCAATTTTAAACATGTATCTATTATAAAATTACCCGTATGGAACCACGCATTGACGCTGCTTTTTCTGAACGCTTGCCTGCCATAGAAGCCGGCTGGCGGAAGAAATGGGCTGAGAATAAGGCATTTGAGGCTGATGCACCAGCCACGCGGCCTCGGGTTCAGGGTCTAGGGTCCAGAGTCCAGGGTCTAGAACAAGACCCGAGACCCAAGACTCAAGACCCAGGACTGTTGAAACCCAAAACCAGCAAATATTTCATAACTCCTGCCTTTCCCTATCCAAACAGCCCACAGCATATAGGCCATGGGAGGACATATACGACTACAGACATATATGCGCGGTTCATGCGGCTTCTGGGAAAACAAGTGCTCTTTCCTATGGCGTTTCATGTAACCGGCACTCCGATTTTGGCAATGGCAAAGCGGATTGCGGCAAAGGACGGGGAATTGCTGGACATATTTGACAGGATATACGGAATCCCGAAAGAGCTGGCTGAAACGCTCACCGACCCAAAGGAATTGGTGAAATATTTCTCAGATGAAATCGAGCAGGGCATGAAGGAGCTCGGGCTGTCAGTGGATTGGAGAAGGAAATTTTACACCTTCGACCCGTGCTTCAACAGGTTCATTGAATGGCAGTTCCACAAGCTCCATGAGGCCGGCTATGTGAAAAAGGGCTCCCACCCGGTGCCCTGGTGCACTGCCTGCGGCAATGCGGTTGGCAGCCATGACACCCAGGGCGACAAGGACCCGGAGATTGAGCAGGTCACTATGGTTAAGTTCAGGTTCAGGGACGGCTTCCTGGTGGTGGCAACCTACAGGCCGGAAACCATTTACGGGGTTACAAATATCTGGTTCAACCCGAAAGCTGCCTATGTCAGGGCGATCGCTGGCAACAGTCGCCGAGATTTTCACCCGCAGGTGATCGACGACCGCAGTTGTCGAGATATGCTCCAACAGGAGCATCTGAAAAGCCAGCAGGCGATTGCAGCAGATGCAAACACCAACAGGGAAACCATTTATTACCTGGCAGAAGAAGCATCTAAACGCCTTGCCAAACAACTTCTCATAAAGAAAGCTGGAAATGCAAAAATAAAAGAAAATGACCTTGCGCTCAACCCGCTTACCAATGAAAATGTTCCGCTCCTTCCTGCGGAATTCGTCGAGCCCGGCATAGGCACGGGCGTTGTCATGAGCGTGCCTGCCCATGCGCCCTATGATTATCTTGCGCTCAGGGACCTCAATCTCCTCCAAAAGATTCCGCCCAAGGTCATCATCAGCACGCCTGGCTATGGGATGCCTGCCAAGGATGCGGTGGAGAAGCTCGGCGTGAAAAACCAGGCTGATGAAAAGGCAGAGCTTGCCACCAAAGAGGTTTACACGGCTGAAGCCCACCAGGGAACCATGCTGGCTGGAAAATACACGGGCATGCCTGTGAAAATCGCCAAGGAAAAGGTTGCTGCCGATATTATCAGGGAAGGCAGTGGCGTAGGCATCTATGAGCTTGCCAATGCGCCAATTTCATGCAGGTGCGGCAACCAGGTGAGCGTGGAAATCGTGCGCGATCAATGGTTCCTTGACTATGGCAACCCGGAATGGAAGGCGCTGGCAAAAGAATGCCTGGAGTCCATGACATTGCTGCCTGAAAAGACGCGCATTGACTACAAATACACAATCGACTGGCTTATCGACAAGGCGTGCACGCGGAAACACGGGCTGGGCACCCCGTTCCCCTATGACAAGTCGCAGATTGTCGAATCGCTCTCGGACTCGACAATTTACATGGCATACTATACCATTTCGCATTTGCTTTCACAACTGCCCGAGGGCATGGTAGGCGACGAGCTTTTTGATTATATTTTCCTCTCGAAACAAAAACCCAAAAACAATGGCTATGGAAAACATGAAAAATTGATTGAGAAAATGAAAAATGAGTTTGAGCACTGGTATCCACTGGATTCGAGGCATTCTGCCGGCGACCTCATCCATAACCACCTGACATTTTTCATATTCAACCATGCGGCAATTTTCCCCAGGAAGCACTGGCCTAAACAGATTGCGGTCAACGGCTTTGTGCTCATGGAAGGCAAGAAGATGAGCAAATCCCTCGGGAACATATTGCCAATACGGAAGGCCATGGCAACCTATGGCGCGGATGTGGTGCGTTTTGTCATTGTGAGCGGCGCTGAGCTTTTTGAAGATGCGGACTTCAACATGGAAAACATAGAGGGCGTGAGGCAAAGGCTAAACTTTTTGCATGGATTGATTTCAGATAAGGCAGGCGGAAGACGTGAAAACGTGAAAACAGCGCCAGCAGGCGCGCAAGACAACAGCTTTGCTGGTAAATGGTTCCGCTCACGCTATCACAGGAGAATAAAGAATGCCTGCGGAAATTACAAGCAGCTTGCAATACGCACGATATGCAATGAGCTTTTTTATGAAAACATCAATGATTTGAAGATTTACCTGAAACTTTCTCCGAATGCAGACCTCAGCGAATTTTTCGAGCTGTTTGTGCCGGCGATTTCCCCAATCATGCCACATGTGGCAGAGGAATTCTGGCATCAGTTGGGAAAGAAAGGGTTCGTATTCGTGGCAGGCTATCCGAAATGGGAGGAGGCTGCGATTGATGAAAGCCTGGAATACGGCATGGACATCGCAAATGCGCTGGTGGATGACGTAAGGAACATACTTGCGCTGGTTAAGGTTGAAAACCCGAAGAAGGTCAGCTTATTCGTGGCTGATGAGTGGAAGCGAAAGGTATATTCAATCGTGGCAGCTGCGAAGAACCAGCAAGAGAGCATGAAACAATGCTTCTGTGATGCTGAGCTGAAGGCAAAGGGCACTGACACTGTCAGACTCGTGCAGTATTACCTGAAAAAGCTCAACCTGCTCACAAGGAGATTGCTTTCTGCCAAGGAAGAGCTGGCGATGCTTGAGAGCCTGAAAGATTACTTGACAACGGAATTCGGATTCACGGTGGAGATTGCCATGGAAACAAAATCGCAAAACCCAAAGGCGAAAAACGCAATGCCAATGAGGCCGAGTATCTTTATTGAGTAACGATAGAACGCCTGTATGCCCACAGGTGCTGTTTTTTAAATATATGACACATATAAATAAGGGGTAAATTTCAGGGGGTTTTTCCATTTTCTTTGATTTTTTGACTTCAGGCAAAACGATGCCGCCCTTTGCATAGTTCAACTTTCATGCCGCTTAAGCGTCCCGGCGCTTACCATATGGTAGTTTGCCTTCAATGATATCACCTAGGGAAACCGCATAATCAAAATAGTCTCTTGCATCATTGCCGATTTCGCGGGCAATCAACCCTAGCTTGGGTGACCGGATGCCGGCATATGAAGCATTCTCCTTAAGAGATAACGCGATATCCGATGCCTTCCGGTTGTCAACAATGGACCATTTGCATTCCCAGACACAGGCATCCTTTCCAAGAGTAATTATATCTATTTCCCTGTCTTTGTGCCACCAGCTCCCAAGCTCTGAGAAATCGATCCTGCCTATTTTCAAAGAGGATATAAGATGCTCCTTCGCCAGCCGCTCGAATTCCCTGCCGGCATATGTACTGAAACCGCGTTTAAATTCCTGCTTAAATAGCTCATACCGCCCGAGTTCAAGCGAGCTTTCATTTGGCCTGACAAACCTGAACCAAAACCTGAACATGGGATTTTTTATGGCATACCTCGTATCCTTTGCAGCCGGTCTTAGCAATGGAATATTTTTTTCAACTATCCCATGGTAATCGCACAGGGCATTAAGGAATGCGCTGACAGAAGTGGCAGGAATGCCCACGTATGAGGAAATTTCGCTTAGCTTGGTATGACCAGTGGCTATGGCTTCCAGTATTGAATAATTCTGGGCACCGCGGTTACCGAATTCGGCCCGCAAAAGATCGCGAACCTCGTTCTGCAAGGGCGCATTTTCCGTGAAAAACAAGAACTCAACAACATCCTCCAACGGCTTGGCCCCAACTTCAAAATCCTCCAATGCCACTAGGTATTTGGGATAACCCCCGAAGATGAGAAAAAGACCGGCAATGTCCACTGCATCCCTATAGCCCAACGCTCTGATGCCACTGTAGAATTCCCTGAATGCCAGCGGTTTCATAAGGAGCTTGGCTTTGATTCTGCCGTAAAGCGCAGCCGATGCATCCTCAAAAACCTCTTTAACCATCCCGGTTGAGGAACCAAGGAATACCAGCATAAGCGCCCTGTTCTCGTTGCGGTCTATAAGGTTCTGCAATATGCCAAATACGGATTTATCAACTGATAAAAAGTTTTGGAATTCATCGAAAACGATTATCTCAAAACTGCTCCGTTCTATGAGATAGCGCAGTATTTTGTCCCAATCATCCAAAGCCACCAGTTCGTCCAGCCCTTCGGCTGCCGTTATGGCGTCTGCAGCTTCTTTTGCAAGCACATGACTGCTCTTGGTTTCGTTGACGTAGATGTAAAGGGCGGTTTTGCCACGCATGAACTGGCGTATTAGTAAAGTTTTGCCAACCCTCCTTGGACCATATATGACAATCGGAAAGAGCTTCTTTTTGCTGTGCGCATGCATCTCTGAGAGCCATTTGATCTCTTCTTTGCGGTTAAGGAAGTCCATAGAATCACTTTATTGTAGATTGTAATTATTACTATTTATAATTATTATGTTTTACAATAATCTTTGCTCAATCTCAATCCCCCCTTTTTTATTAGACAGCCGTTATACCTTTTCTTAAAAAGGTTAAGCGACCCGAGCCCATAGCGTTTACCGATGTCGCTCGGGCGTCGGGTTTGCCGTTTAGCATTACCTTATGGCAAACCTCGCTTATACCTTTTTATCCCAAGGGGCTCTTTATATCTCTTGTAGTTTTCTCTTTCCGAGGGTCCGAATGCGCTTGCGCGCATCAGATGCACCTCATGGTGCATATCTCGACGACTGTTGTCATCGATGCGGTGCCATTTTGCCATCGGCAAAATACGCATCTCTTTTTCTAAAAGAGAAGGCTCTTTCTGTGAAAAGAAAGGGCCTTTAGCAAACCACGCAAACATATTCCGCGTGAAATAGGGGCTTTGCCCCTATGACCCCACGTCTTGCAGGCAGCTTCTCCCCGACTTGAAAGTCGGGGCTTCTCGCCGCCTGCGCTAAAACTCTGATAACTGAAGTTGGCGGTGGTC
>Ga0066637_10001363_pt1 | contig 15797 bp, 10 predicted proteins | sample CryGeyCG2014_020_FD_62737 | JGI IMG/M metagenome (GOLD analysis project Ga0066637, IMG submission 62737) | Groundwater microbial communities from aquifer - Crystal Geyser CG08_land_8/20/14_0.20 | ecosystem: Environmental > Aquatic > Deep subsurface > Groundwater | place: USA: Utah: Grand County...
CCAGTTATCGTGCCGAATATCGCGACGAAAGGGACAAGCAGGTAATGATAGAGAAAATGAAGGTCAGACCCGGAATTGATGCCAAATCTCCACCAGGATTGCTCTGGCACAAAACCTTGTTCTATTATCTTTGTGGCCATGCTTGCATGATGATAGCCATCATATCCTATGATATGTGGTGTCGAGAACTGTAATATGTAGAATACCGCAGCAGAGATCAGGAACAAGAGCGTGCAATTGATCGCAATATTTTGTTTCATAAAGAATATAGAAATCTATTTTGGTTAAATATTTTGTGTAGAAGAAAATATAGAGAAAAAAAGAAATTAAAATGGAAGCTTTATTCAAGCTCCCAGTTGTTTCATCTATGCTGTTTCTTCAGTCGTTTCTTCTGTTGTGGTTTCTTCCACGACAGCAGCTGCTTTAGGTGTTGGCTGGCTGACGGTTATGTCATCCAGTGTGGTACCTGAAACAACGACTTCAGTGCCAGTCAGATCGTCTGCATACTTAGCGTAGTCAGAGACAACTCGTGCAGCTCTTCTGGTATCAAGAGCGCTGTAACCAGCTACAAGCAGAGCGACTTTGCCCTTGCTTTCGTAGAGTTTGACCAAAGCTTTGCCCTGCTCAAATCCTGACGCACATGTAGCAGCACTTACGCCCATAACATCAGCCGCGACCTTGTTTGCACATGGTCCGCCGACGATGATGAGGTTCTGTGCCCATGCATCGCTGATCTCTTTGTCGAGTTTTGCTGCGCCGACATTGATCTTTTCAACAGTTGTCACGTCGATTGTTCCGCTGGATCCAGCAGATGTGCTTGTTGTGGTTGCGCTACCGAAGGTAACGTAGACCTGAGCACCTTTCTGCTTAGATGGCATGACGACTTTCAGATCTTCAGCATCTGTTGATGATGAAGTGTCGGTGATCTCGTAGACTGCACCGAAGTCGGTCATACCTCTTGACAGATCCTCGTCATCCAGTGATCTTAGGGTGACGTTGGATGTTGCACTGTATATTGAGATGTCTACTTTGTTACTGGATTCTTCAGTAACATTCACATAGACATTCTCATCGCCGTGTGTTGTCTCATCGAACTTGTCTGATTCCACTTTAAAGTTAAGTGTCATCTGTGTTGCCACAAGGTCCATGTCGTTTCCGTCGAAGTCAGCGTTTCCGAAGTTGCCTAGATCGATGATAAGACCGCCGTCAACTGCGATTTTCGCTTCACCAGCGCTTCCGTATGTTCCTGAGTTATCAAGATCAATAGCCAATGGATAATAAGCTGTTGAACCTGATGTGTAGTTTCCTCCAACCCATACAGTATATGACTTGCCGCCAACAACAAGTGTACCATATGCGGTAGTTGCTGTGCTGTTTGACAAGACATTTGTGTTGTAAGTTAGCTCTTTCTGTCCTCCTGCGAGGTCAGTGAACTGGATTTCCCTGTTGCTGGTGTCGATGGATTCGTACCTGAGCACGTGCGTGTATGCGCCGTCTTCATCATCATTGTCACCAAGGACGAAGTAATCGTCTTCTGTGACCCAGAAACCGCCATTCACAAAGGAGTTGTCGCCGTTTGCGTTGGTCGCTTCTATGAAGATCAAGTCGTCATCATTGTCGCCGTACTTGAAGTTGTGTCCATCGTTGTTCGAGTTATCCGCTAGAGGCATCTTGTAATCAAGTCCTTCCAGGTTCGTGAAGTACAAGTAGTACTGGTCGTCCCCATTGGATTTGATTTCCACAGTGCTCTCGTCAGGCTTTGTCAGACCAAGATACATGATATCCCAGTTCTCGTTGATCATGCCTTCTGGTTCATCGAGGAATGCCCTTAGACCCTGGCCTTCCTTGATGAAGACGTCGCCTTTCGGTGAGTCTGCATGTAGCCTGTACTTGATCGAGTTGACTTCTATCTTGGTTGTCGACAGCTCGCTTACATCGACGATGATCGATGCATCTTCGATGCTCTCATCATTGATCTCGATTCCAGATGAATACCATGTGGTGGTATCAGTGTAATCCAGATCTGTGACTTCAAGCTTGTTAGCTCCTAGATAGAATTCAACGATATCGCCGCCTTCTTCTTCAGTGCCTTCGTTTGGCATGACATCCCTGATACCGATCAAGGTGCCGTCTGATAGAGTGTCAGTGCCTCCTTCAACTAGCTTGTCAGTGACTTCGCCGTTGACAACGAACTTAGCTTCTGAATTTGTATCTGCTACAATCAAAAGTTTAACTTCATAGTCCTGGCCACCGATGGTGTAGGTCTTTGTCTCTCCTTCCATCAATGTGTCAGTGACATCGCCGCCGAGCATTGTCAGCACGATATCATTGTCAGTTGTACTGATCGAAGTTGTCACGACGTTGAACTTCTGGCCAAGGATGACGAGTGTCTCGTCTTTGATGTCCTCAAGACCACCGCTCACAACATCGCTCTCAAGTCCTTCTTCGAACTGAAGCTCGTATTCAAAGATTGTCGAACCGTCTGCGAAATACAGATAGTCGCTAACTGCTTCGTCTTCGTCTTCAGAGTAGAGAACTCTTCCTGGGAAGGAAGTTGTTCCTGACTTGAATCTCAAGTACTGGTTGTAATCTGTCGTACCTGCGTCTGTCGACACAATTCCGCCAGATAAAGCGCTGAGATCGGTCTCGGTGAAGGTCTCCTTCACTGTGCCTAGCTGCTCGTTCAATTCAAGCATATCGGCTCCGCCCTCAAACATAGCACTGTCGCCGGATAGTGTGGTTGTACCAACGCTCCCGCCTGTGCTAACTGTTGTAGTGGTTTTGGCTCCGTATTGTAGGCTTATTGCAATATCGATTGCACCCACAACGTCGCTGCTAGCGGCATTTTCGCCGACCACAATCAAACCATCGAACTGTCCCTTCTGAATAAAGGGAGATGGATAGTTCGACAGATCAGCTGCAGCCATAGCTCCTACGATGGTTGCACCCATCATAACAGCTCCTGTACCGATAGCAACTAACTTTTTAATTGCCTTTCGCACTTTCATTCTGTCTAACACCTCCGTGTGTTAAAATCATCTTTGAGCCACGTTGTGACCCAAATCGTTGTAATAGCGGCATATGGTATTTAAATTTTGCCATATACCACTATCAACTATAGCCCGTGCTATAGATACTGTTCATTGGAGCTTGTTCATTTATAAAATTTTCGCAACTTTCTCCGTCGGTAAAACCCAAATTCCTCCGAGATGCCCTTAATTGGGTGGAGGAAATCGTTTAAGGCAATTACTACTCATGGATGAAATTGAAACCCCCCTTATAAAGGCCCCCTGAAACCCCTGTTTATTGGTATTTCAGTATAGTATTTCATACAAATAATCAGGCAAGAGTTGTTTGTATATTATATATACTCTTTTGCGTTTCCAGGGCTTTTTCGTACAAGACAATATATTTAATAATATGCAGAAGAAACCTAAAATCCTGATGAAGATAGACATCATATGTATTGGGATCGAGCATCCTGGCAATCTTGGGGCTATAACTAGATCCATGAAGAATTTTGGATTTGAGAGGCTTGTGCTTGTTGACCCACGCTGCGATGTGAAAGAAGGCGAGGCTATAGCCAGATCGAAGCATGCGAAAGATATACTTGTCAAGGCGAAAGTGAAGGGAATCGATGCGCTTGACGGGTATGATATCCTTGTCGGGACCACTTCAGTCATCGGAACAGACTATAATATACCTCGTTCGCCGATAAAGCCTGATGATCTGACAAAGAAGCTCATTGGTACAGGTAATCGGAGAAAACTAGGGATTGTCTTTGGTCCTGAAAGCACGGGTCTATCGAATGAGGTCATAAAGAAGATGGATATGATTGTCACGATCCCGACAAGCAAGGTCTATCCAGCCTTGAATCTTAGTCATTCTGTCGCTATCATCCTCTATGAATTGAGCAAAGAATCAAAGGAAGCAAAGACAGGGGACAATATCATCCCGTGCACAAGAAGACATAAAGACGAGATATTGAAACGGATAGATGAATCATTTGTGCTCTTGGATTTTCCATCTGAATTAAAAGAAGAGACCCAAAGAAGGGCCTGGAAAAGGACTATTGGAAAGTCGATGATCACAAAAAGAGAGGCTTTCGCGCTTCTTGGGTATTTCAAACGGATGATAGATGTGCTGAAGAGGTGCAGAAGATGATAGGACGAATCAAAGGATTGATGGAATCAGAAGCGAACATAAGCCGCATCCTTGAAAATACTAAAGAAGGGTCAAAAGCAAGCAAAGAGAGTCGTGATGAGATAAAGGATCTAAAGAAAGCGGTCTCTTTGATGAATAAAGATATGACAGCTTTTGGCGATAGTATGAGATCTATGCTTGCTGAGCACGCTGAAGGGATCAAGTCGATCAGCGAGCTAAGAGAAAACTTAAAGGCAGAGATAACTGATTTCAAGCTCCTAAAGACAACGATCAAGCAGAAGCTTGTGGATGAGATCACTACGGGTTTTAGGGCAGAGTTTGGTGGCCATATGGACCGGTTGAAGACCGATGTGAAAGCTTATAATGAATTGAAATCACAGTTGCAGAACATTGGGTTGTGTCTTGAGCAGACAAGATCAGAATTCTCGAAGTTCAATAATATCAGTAGAGAGATAAAAGAGGCAGATTTCCGTCTGACTGGATATGCTAATAAAGTCACTTCACTTGATCAGGAGAAATTGAAACTTATGAAGCGGATAGATGATCTGCAACGGTTAATAGCAAAAGAAAGACGCTCAGGAAGATAGATCAATTGCTTCCTTTGAACTGCTCTCTTATCTTTTTCTCGACGACAAATCTTGGCCAGCCAGAATCAAGAAGCTCAATTTTTATCTGTTCAGGATTCTGATTGTCTACAGCAGCTTCATGGATGAATTGATTTATCATCGCTTCATCTTCTGGGTGGATGGTTATATCTTCGACGTCATCATATGTGCCATATACCAGATCGAAGACCATCTCTGGTGCATATTTCTGTGAGATAAGTTTCTGTATGATTTGATTGTTATTCACACCAGATTCTCTTGATTTGAAGACGAAATCGGTGAGCTCTTTTGTCTTTGCAGGGAACATGCCGTATTTTTTTGATATCACTGTCACAAGCTGTTTCTTCTCTAGCTGTGTTATCTTGTTTTCGACAGTGGTAAGCATCTCGTTTTGACTTTTCTTCAGTTTCAATTCAAAACCCAAGGCGTTATCACGAAGCGCGCTGCTGACCCAGTCGGCGAATTCATTCTTCTCTTCATTGACATGCTTGCTGAATTCACGTGAATTCATGATCTGCAATGTCTCAAGAAGATCATAAAGATTCTTGATCACATGGTTTCCTGATAATCTTAGATATTGGCCAGGATTCACATCAGATACAGCAAGATCGTCCTCAAACAGTCTTGTGTGCAGATATTTCCTGACTGCGAAGAAACCGATCACTCCAGTTGATATCAATGTGAACAGGATGATGAAAAATATAGGGGATGTGAAGAAAGATCTTTCTTTCGTTTCTGCCACGACTACTTTTTTTGGTTCTTCTTTTTTCTCTTCTGTCTTTGGTATGGTCGCATTGGTCTTGTTCTCGACTATCTTCTCGACTATAACTGGCTTTTCTTCTATGTTTTTTTTTGCGACGATGGCATAATATGAGAAGCTATCAGCAGATGTCTGATAATATATATAACTGATATCTTCTGCGAGCTTTTTCACTTCCAGCTTCTTCCAGATGTTATTCTCAAGTTTATACATTTCTATCATATTTTTGTCGATATTGTACTGTGTGATGTATGTCTTTGGTATCCGAAATTCTATCCCTATGCTTTTCATCTTGGATTTATCGAGATTAGTCACAAGTATGTTATGATATTGATAGACATCATCCATCAAAGGAAGTGATGCTGGGTTGTATGAGAATGTGGAAAGATAGACTCGTACATTATATGCCGTCTCCAGTATGTCGAGGTTCAATCTGACAATCGATATCTTCTCTATATCTATAAATACGGTATTTGAGCCAGATGATAGCTTATCGTAATATCTTGAGAATCTTTCATTGATGGTATCAGCCGCGAGAGCCATAGGGAGCAGAAGCATGATAAGGCCGATGATCGGGGTTATTTTTGCCTTCATTCGTTATCATCTCTCTTTATAGTTACTTCTATCTAGAGTAAAATATGGCCTTTTGGTATATATAAAGCTATTGCGGCATGATCTTGATTATCATCATCCGAGGATGGTCTTTCCAGATCTTCTTGAATATGAAAAGCATGAGGAATGAAAGAAAAAGCATGCTGATAGATACCAAGATGGCATATCTTCTCATCCCAAATGAGATAGTCAGATAATATCCAAGAAAAAGCATCATCATCGGGATGACAAATATCGCGATGAGGGAGATGTAATAATCCAATTTATCTATCGCGATTGTCACAATCTCTTTTTTTTTTGCATCTATCCGATTCATTGCGGTGATGATATAAGATCGCTTGTTTCTGTCGCAAGAGTGCATACCTTTGCATCCCATGCAATCCTTTCCACAGTCTACCATTACTCTGGCAATCTTCGATCTGGTCGATAAAACAATCCCGTGTGTCTTTATATCGTCCATCTTTCACTCTGAAAATATCTTTATGATCTTTTTTTGGAAAAAACCATACTTAAATAGTCTTAATCCAATCCTGAATAGTGATTCTCTGATAAATGTGTTTCGGTCTAATAACCAAAGAACTAGTTCATGTTTCCTCTTTAATTTCAGGCATCTATCTATCCCATTCTGTTTTTCATCTGGGTCGATGATTTTCCTTGCTGCATTTTGGCCTGAGATGATTGCCTGATATATGCCTTCCCCTGTGAAACCTGATGCGAGCCCTGCCGCATCTCCGACAAGGAATATATTATCAAAGTGCCATCCTCTGTAGTCCCAATTTATAAGCGCAGCCTCGTACTTCGCATCTTTTGGAAAGCATTTGCTTTTATACCATGACTCGAATCTTTTTTTCAGTCTTGAAGGGTCACCTGCCTTCAGATGACAGCCTGTGCCAATAGATGTGCGGTCTTTATGCGGAAACACCCAGGCGTAGAACGATCCGAATATCTTTGAGTCGAAGAAAAGTTCTGCTTTCTTTGTCTTGGTTTTTATGACGTAATGCATGGCAAGCCCGATCTTTTTTGAAGGGAGTCTAAGATGTCTTCTGACAATCGATGCTGAACCATCCGCCCCGACCAGATATGAAAAAAATATCTTTTTATTTTCATTTGTTATTATGTGGTTTGACTTTATTGATATGACTTCGCAGGATTTTTTTATCTTCGCTCCGTTTCTTTTCGCTATTTGTTGCATGTGTTTTCCTAATTCTTCTCTATCGATCATGAAAAGATAATCGTCCTTGTTTTTGATATCGCATCTTTTGTCATTCACATGCAATGCGACGTCATTGAACGAGAACTCGATGAGTTTTTTTGGGACATTGAGTTCTTTGATGTCTTTTGAAGTGAGTCCGCCTGCGCATACTTTCGGCCCTATCTTTTTGTTTTTCTCTAATACGAGGACTGATTTTCCTGCTTTTGCAAGTATTTTAGCGCATGCAAGTCCGGCAGGACCTGCTCCGATTATGAGCACATCATATCTCGCTGTCATATATTGTCATAGTCATCGTCTGTATTAATTGTTTTTGCTTGACCATAAGATATTTTCACAAGCATGGCGGGAAGATCTTGGCTGGGAGCGAAGGTCTTTTGGAATAGCATCACTATTTGTTTCACATTGCCTATGGCCAAGGTGCTACAGATAGATTTAAAAACCATTGATATTATCCAATTGACAATAAGCAGCCCCGTAGCTCCGGTCAGGTTTTTCTAAACCTGAAGCAAAAGGGTGCGGGATAAACCCACACGTCTCCACCTTTCGCTCAAAGCTGGACCAAATGCGTGCGGGATAAACCCACACGAATTATATAAGATAGTAGTTATCGACAATCATATTCGCAGCCCCGTAGTGTAGTGGCCAATCATCTTCGGCTCTGGACCGGAGGACCGCGGTTCGAACCCGCGCGGGGCTATATCTATGGCACCGCATTTTGGGGGGACTCATGCCCCCGATTTGTATGCTTTTTCTTCGTTTTTTGATTGGACTGCAGCCCCCACCTAACACATCAAGTTTGTTCTCTTCTGATCCGAAATTAAGGAAACATTTAAATATAATCTTTAGTTAATATTAGTTAACTATGGTAAATAAATATAAACTAAAGTTAACCTTGCTCCAGCAAGATATCTTTGAATTACTGCAGATATATGCAGGCCTCGCTCTAAATCAGAGGGGTATAGCCAATAAACTAGGTGTATCAGCACCGGCAGTTATGAAGTCACTGCCGGGATTAGAGGAGTCCGGGCTTATCAAAACAAGGCAGGATAAGGAATCAAAACGATGGGCAATTGAATTGAATAGGGATGATCATAGAATAATGCAGTTAAAGAGAGCCAATAATCTAAAATTGTTGTATAAGGCTGATCTGGTGGAATACTTAGAAGATGCATTCCCTGGCGGTACTATTATCTTATTTGGAAGCTATTCCCGGGGTGAAGATACAATAAATTCGGATATAGATATCGCAATCATAGGACGAAAGGAAAAAATACAGGACTTGACAAAATTTGAAAAAACACTTAATCGAAGGATCAGCCTCAATTTCTATGAATCTTTTGATAAAATACATAAAAATTTAAAAGAGAATCTGTTCAATGGGATTACACTATCTGGGGGGATACAACTGTGAGGCCGATCAGAGATTTTGAGGAATTTATCAAGAACGAAATGTCAAGAAACAGACTCCAGACCATTCAAGAGCAGAATTCCTCCTGAAAGAATCCGAAAATGCATATGATGTCCTGATACAGCTTATAGATAAAATGGGTGTCGAAGACAAGACTGCTAACCTGTTTGTCAAATCCTGTTATGACATAGTTATGGAGCTGATCCGGGCAAGAATGCTTCTCGATGGGCTCAATGCTTCCGGCAAGGGCGCACATGAAGCAGAAGTCTCATATACAAGAAAATTTGGATTCAAAGAGACAGATGTGCAGTTCCTTGATAAATTGAGGTACTATCGCAATGGCACAGTCTATTATGGGAAGATTCTAGACATGGAATATGCGCAAAAGGTTATTGAATTCACAAAGAAAAATTACAAAAGATTGAAAGAATCTGTAAAATAGATGTTGTCTTTGAATGTCACGTCCGCCGCGCGGGGCTAATACCCCGGCGCCACCCCATCAAGGACTCACTTTTTTTGGGAATTTTGGCAGCCGTTTCTTCAATTCTTCAAAAACCATAAGTTAATCTAATGGGAGTAAAAGACATAAAATGAGTTAATTTAGTGCTTCAGCAACGATTCATGCACTAGCAGATGCTGAAGCAATTGTGTCAGCCTGATATCATTCCTTTTCTGTGCAAGCTTTGATAATGACATGTATTCATCAAAACACCCCATCTTGATAACCAATAACGGGAAATCAAATCTTAACATGACCCAATTGACAAGCATCCGGGTAGTCCTGCTATTTCCATCCGGGAAGGGATGGATCCTCTGGATATCATTATGGACCTTGCCGATATTTGCCAGACCTTTTTCTCTAGAATCAATTGTATTTAGAAATTCAACATAACTCTTCATACATGTGGGCACATCATTAGGAGCAGTAGTTTTAAACTCCGGATTGCCTTGGATCTTATTCTGCGTCTTCTTATAATTCCCTGCATATCTATGAAAGCTGAACATGACCCTGCCATTCAGGTTTTTTATATGGTCCTCAGTGATCTCTTCATGAAGATGCTCAAAAACATACCGAAGTGCTTCATTAAGGTTCTTTATCATCTGGATATCTTTCTGCGGCTTTTCAGGATAGATATCTTTAAGGATCAATTCTCTTGTCTCACCAGGAGTCACTGTGCTGCCTTCAAGGCCAGCTGAACCAGAAAGGTAAGAAAAAATACTATCATCAAAAGGATTGATTGATTCTTTAAGTCGTATGGCAGTGTCTCTGAGATCAAGATAGTTCGACGTTTTGAAGCTGATTTTTTTCCCATTAAGGCTGGCAAGATAATCGAAGATCTTATGCTGGAGAATTATCCCCTTAACCGGCCTTTTTTGCGCGACTAAAATGAATTGGTTCTCTTCCAGATATCTGATGAATTCAAGAGAATCCTTATTGCCTTTGACAACATCTGGCCGAAGGAATGGCGCTGACCGGAACAGTTCGATTATAATCCCTAATGCATTTCTTGAGAAGAACACGTTATGGTTCAGGCCATTTTTCAAGCAGTACTTGATGATATTAAACGCAGGAATTGTATTATTATTCCTGATCGGTATATAGACGCCATGAGATTCCTGTATCCAGCCGATATCAATAAGTGATCTGAGATGATTGTATACCGGTACTTTGAAGGGCAGGTCTTTTGGTTTACAGGGAGACCTTTCAATCACTTCCGCGAAGACATCGTATTTTGTTGGCATAGTCATAAATAAACGCCACGGGTTAATAAAATTAACTATTTTTTAGTCTTTTATATTAAATATGTTAATTTAAGGCAGCCGAAGTATCACATCCTCCGACATCTGCTTATAAACTGGACTCGCGCGGGGCTAGTACCGTGACGAGGCGTTTTCGGGGACTCCACTTTTCGCGGAGCCCTGAAGCCCTAGTCTTTCTATCTTTTGGTCAAGAATCTTTAGCACTTCTTCTATTGTTCCACGGCCATATAAAGCACAGAAGCGGGTGATTTAGACCTGGCAGAAGTTTAACTAGTATTATACACTTTAAAATCCATAATTCTCTGATATCCATTTAGATCACCAGTATTCCAATGAACATAATCATTTGTCAGATTTTGACCACATTGTTCACTGAGTGATACAGTTGTTCCCCAATTAAAAGTTGCATTGATACAACCACCAGTTCGATTGACATCAATAATCCAAGTGATGTTTGCATTTAATGGTGCTAGACCAGTGATGGTGTGGTAACCGCCATCGTAATATTTAATGCTCATTGTTGCACCGTTGTTCTCATAATAGAAATGAGGATCAGTCGCAGAATATTGTTGTGAATTAGGATAGAATTTTGCATAGCTTGAATCATTTACCCAGACAATCATTTCAATTCTATATTGATCAAGAGAAGCTAGATCTAAGTCTCCCGAATAGAATGTTGCCCAATCTGATGTCGCTTCTATATATCCACCATAAAATGAATATTGTGTGATACTGCCTCCCCATCCATCAGTATCACTTTCAAACGTGTGATTATAAAGAAGCGTTGAGTTTGTTGGAGTTGGTAGTGCTTCTGTGATAGTGATGTCAATAGTGTCAGTCATATTTGAAATAGATAAATTACTAGTAAGATTTGCATAGGCAAAAAATGTATGTGCTGAATCAAGAACACCAGTTGCATTAACTAACCATGACACATTCTGACATTCATTTTGGTTTAAGCTAATGGTCGTTGGATTTTGACTTGTAGTGTAAAATGGTGTTGTACCTAGTGTTGTTGATATTAATCCTTTTCCAGATTCATTTTGTGTTGCGTTTCCTGTTGTGATGATTAACTCAGTATAATACAAATTGCTATATGTGCCTGTTGCGCCACCCAATATGGTTGCGTTGTAATGTAATAACGTATAAAGTGTACTATTTTCAATATAGTCAGCAATATTTGCATCAACAGAACCGATATGTTCTACTGTACTCCATGCATTCTCCACAAGATCTAATAATTCCCAGGTTTGTGTGTTAGCATTGCCAATGAATAATGATTTTGTAATTGAATCCGCACCGGAATGTGTTGAACCTGTCCAACGCGCATACGATGTGATTTTTTGAATTTCAGCAGCTGACTCATTGATTTCCCATTGTAATCTATGACAATATGAATATTGAGTAGATGAACCTCCACCACTGCCATAAATGTTACCCGTTGCGTTATCTGAAATTTGCGAGAGGTCCCATGCTGAATATGAGTTAGCGTCACAATCAGACCAATTGTATATTGCTAGTGTTCCACCTGTTGCTTCCCACCATCCTGCAAAGTTATTTGTTTGGTCTGGAACATATGTTATTATTGTTGATTCTTCTCCAACGTGAAGTTCTGATGTATAATCAGATGCAAACCATTGTGCTTCTACGTTTTTGGTAATTTCTACACGTTTGTCAAGGTCTTCTTTTAGAATGACGATATTTGCTTGAAGTTCAGGTATTACAGTTCTCATTGGTACAGCTTCTTTGAAATCATCAACTGTTATACTGAGTTTTTTGTGCGTATAATTATAATCTAAACACGTGACGTGATGGATTCCATCTGATTGTATGTAACATTGGATGGGGATTGTCCCTTTGAAACTTCGTAATTCTTCAATAGGTTTCCATTGGTTATCTTCAAAACCATATCGTGGTGATGAGAAATAGTGATGCGTACATCCTTCTTGTGTGCAGGTCTTTTTTGAATAATAGGTATATTCTTCTTGTATTGGATCTAAGCTGACATTGATAGACCCACAGTTAGTCCCTTTGCAACACACTTCTGCAGAATAATTGAAGAATTCATTTTGTGTGACATTTTGTGAGCTAAGAGGAGATGTAATTGTTATTGATGAAGTTGATGGTAAATTTTCTTCATAAACCACTTCTAATTCAGTTATATTAATAGAACCATTTGTTTGTGAATCAAAGCCTATTGTAATATTACAATAACCTTCAGCATCAGGTGTACAGGTTGCTAAAGCTGCTTGTAACTCTTCTGAAAAATAATTGATCCAATAATCTCCACTAAGATAACCTGGATAATTCCATGCTTCTGTGTCTTCTATGTATAGTTTTGGATTGCTTACTGTTGATGCTATGGCGACTGTGTTTGTGCTTTGAGTGAATGTTGAAGATGTATTGAGTCCATCAGATGGAGCTACTTTGCAATACCATTGATCTCCTGTAGTAAGATTTCCTTTTCCTAATATTTGGCTGTTTATTGATTGATCTGCGCTGTTCTTATACCATTTATAGCTTGAATTCTGCTCTTCAAAGCCCTCTTCGTCTACATAATCGAAATAACAATAGATATCATCGCCTACTGTGGGATTCTCTGGTTTGACTGTGACATTGTATGCTGTAGGTGGTTCGTTGCCACGATCGCAGGATTGGTTATCATATTGATAAATCAATGATGTAGATTGAATTTTGAATGTTGCGCTGATTATTTTATTGTATGAAGCAGCATCATTTGTACATGAATCATAATCATAAAGCACTAATTGATTATATGCATCTGAATCATCACTCCCTGTGTCAGTAGATCCAAAATCATCACCAAATGAACCTTGGACTACATATAGCTTTGTTTTTTCATTATAGCAACCAGTATCACAATCATCTAAATAACCTTCACCAAGATAATCACAAGCGATTGAATTCGGAGCACAATATATATTCTTTTCAGCATTGACAGCATCAAAATAATCTTGATTATAATGTGGAGTTGCTGAAGAATGTGCTCGCATCGCTGTCAATAAGTAATTGAATCTATAATGGTCTGGGGTAGTACCCAAATATCCATTCAAACTAGAAAACCAGGGGTCAGAATTACCATTGTGCGTTGTATCACCTTCCCAAAAGCCACCGATCGCTTCAGCATCACAGTCCTCTGCGCCAGTATTTACATCGACATCCACATAAGTATTAGTGGCAGTGGGTCCGACATATGAAAAATTATAACATTTACTTGAATTATCGGATTCAAAAGAAGTTGATTCGCTCCATTCGATCTCCTGATTGTTATTGATTGTCACAGAATATGAATCCTCTGTGCTCCAAGCATCAGCACAAACATTCACATGACATTCTCTGATACATGCGGAACCATCACAAGTCGTGCCGCCATCTGAATATCCTGATGGACACGAACTAGGTGTGCAGGTGAGCCATGCATATGAGATTGGAATAAGCATAAGTGCCAACATTAATGGTATGAGTCGTTTTATCATGATGCACCACCTGTTATTTTCATGCGTGCATATTGGATTGCGGAATCTTTTGGAATTCTTATTTCCACAGTCTTGTTTTCAGTTGGTGATGTGAAATCAAGATATTTTTCTTCTGTCCCATCTGTGAAGTTGGTCTGTTTTATCGCTTCATCATCGAATACTAATACATCGACATAGGTGTAATCTGTTAGATTACCGTCTGAGACTTCTACTAATACAGTGTAATTGCCAGTATCGTTTTCTGTGGATTGCCATAGACCTGATGAGTTGAATGGCGCTCCGAAATTGAAAGACAAAGCATCTCCATCAGGATCAACTGCGCCCAATGCGCCAGTGCTATTAAGATCAATTAAATCCCCAGCAATTGCAGTTAGATTGTCTAGGTAGTTCAGATATGGTGGGTCATTATTCATGCTTGTTATTGTGATAATTGCGTATGGTGATCCTGATCTTTTAACTGCAAGTTCAGCTTTGCCATCATTGTCAAGATCTGCAATTGCTATTGAGCTGCCGATGATTCCTTCGTAGTCAATTGGGAAACCAGATACTTCTGTGCAATCTGTTCCATCAATGATATGAACTTTTTTTGTGTTTCTTTCTGGGATGATTATTTCGTTGATACCATCTCCGTTGATATCCGCAATTGAAGGTGATATCTGTCGTGGCTCGAAAGCACCATTATTGCTGTAGTTGCATTGTAGTTCCCAATCATCGACATCATAAACGAGTATTTTTCCAAACCCTTTTGGATCTTCTTCATTTGAAGCCACCATTATAATCTCATAGCTGGAATCCTCATCGACATTGGCGACAGCAGGAGTCGCCATTGGGTATTCATCCATGAGAATTGCATTTTTCTCATCAGACTTATCTTTATCTTTGATGTATAATTTGTTTGCACAGGTTTTTCCGCCCTCGCATTCGTAATCTGCTGTTGTGTATATTATTTCCCAGGCATTGTCTCTATCAACATCTTCAACCACTGGATTTCCCCGGATTCTACCATCTGTGGTAGCCCAGATGTAATTTAGGTTGCCATTATCGTATTCTAAACGGTATAAACCATAATATGTTGCAGCTAGGATATCCATCTTATCATCCTGATCAAGATCTACTACTGCCACCCCATTACCGCCACCGTTTCCAACGGTATAACTATCAATTTCAGTGCCATCAGCACCATCTATTACATATACTTCACCTGGCCAGTCAGATAATAAAAATCTGCTATCCATTGCGATGACTTCGTTGCTTCCATCATGATCAAGGTCTTCGATAGCCATAAAATATGAATATCCTGCTGTGCTTCCACCAAACTCGGTGCTTGCCTTTGAATCTAATGTGAAATCCCATTCTTTTGTTGCTTTTTTGCCATCAATTTTGATGGCAGTTATCTTACTTGCATCAGAATATCCAAAAACAACCTCTAATCCAGTGTTGCTTGTTAAGTCTCCTAATATCGGCAGGACAACATTATCAGTCGCAGGATAACGCCAGACTGTCTCAGGATATTTGCCATCATCACCAGTATCGATTTCATATCCAATCACTTCAGTATAATTTGTGCCACTTATACCAGTGACACCTGCAATCACTTCTTGCTTACCATTTTGATCAAGATCAGCAACAGAGATTCGTGCAATCATGTCAGATTGAACATCAGATGTTATCACGACGTTTTTGTTTTTGAGTTCAGATTCGGATTTGATGTCGCCTTTGAGGATAGTGAAGCCCGTTCTTCGGTTGTCATGGTGGAAGGTGGGCCATGAGTATGAAT
>Ga0066637_10001367_pt1 | contig 15779 bp, 16 predicted proteins | sample CryGeyCG2014_020_FD_62737 | JGI IMG/M metagenome (GOLD analysis project Ga0066637, IMG submission 62737) | Groundwater microbial communities from aquifer - Crystal Geyser CG08_land_8/20/14_0.20 | ecosystem: Environmental > Aquatic > Deep subsurface > Groundwater | place: USA: Utah: Grand County...
GCATGGTGGGGCGCAAGATGTACGGCGGCGCCTCTACGTTCCTGCCGCTGAAGGTGGACCAGTCCGGCGTTATCGCGGTCATCTTCGCGGTATCGCTCTTGAGTGTGCCCTACACCATAGCCTCCTTCAACCCGACCGCCGCCTGGTCGCAGACGCTGATGAGCTTTATGAGCCACACCAGCATACTTTACCAGTTGAGTTATGTGGGCCTCATCATCTTCTTCTGTTACTTCTATAATTCGGTAAGCATCAACCCGAAGGACCTCGCCGATAACATGAAGAAGTGGGGCGGGTTCATTCCCGGCATACGCCCGGGCGAGCCTACCGCCACCCACATAGAGTGGGTGCTTAACCGCATAACGCTCGGCGGCGCGCTGTTCGTGTCCCTGATAGCGGTACTGCCCGATTATATGCGCGCGAAATTCAATGTGCCGTTCTATTTCGGCGGCACCTCCCTGCTGATAGTCGTCGGCGTAGCGCTCGATACCGTAGCACAGACCGAGGCGCACCTGGTGATGCGCAACTACGAAGGCTTTTATAAGAACTCTAAAGTGAAGGGCCGCTGGTTTAACGTCGGGCAGTAGCGCGTAAAGGCAAGAGGCGGCAGGTGAAAGCCGCCGACGGGGAGATACACGGGCGCTTCGGAAAAGTTCCCTGTTACGCTTCACAACGGATATATGAATATTATTCTCTTGGGGTACCCCGGTTCCGGGAAGGGAACGCAGGCGAAGGTTCTTTCTCAGAAGCTGGGATTGTTCCATGTCTCCACCGGAGATATTTTCCGCGAGGAACTCGCGAAGGACACGCCGCTTGGGCTGGAAGTGTCGGGCTACCTGTCCGCGGGCAGGCTTGTGCCGGACAGGCTGGTGCTTGAAGTGCTCAAGTCCAGGCTGTCCAAGGAAACTCGCGGGCTTCTTTTCGACGGGTTCCCGCGCACGGTGGAGCAGGCTGAGGGGCTGGATGCGTGGTTCGACTCCCGCGAGACGACGCTTGACGCGGTGATCTTTCTGAACGTTCCCGAAGCCGAAGTGGCCAAGCGCCTTGGCGACAGGCGGACCTGCCCCAAATGCGGGAAGATCTACAATCTCGGCACGAAGCCGCCGCAGAAACCTGACATCTGCGACACCTGTAATGAAAAGCTTATAACCCGCGATGACGATACGCCCGGGGTGATCTGGAAGCGCCTGCAGGTTTACAAAGACCAGACCGAGCCCCTGCTGGCCTATTACAAATCGTCAGGGAATTTTTACGAGGCCGACGGCGGCCAGGCTCCCGAAAGCGTGGCAGCCAAGATTGCGGCCATGCTTGACGGGAAATGATAGAGATAAAGACTCCGGGGGAAATAGCCAGCATGCGCAAAGCGTCGCGTGTGGTGGCGCGCACCCTGGAGCGTCTCAGGGAGTTGGTGCGGCCCGGGGTGACCACGGCGGAGTTGAACGCTTTCGCTGAAAAAGAGATCCGCGGGGCCGGGGCGGAGCCGGCGTTCCTGGGCTATCGCGGCTATCCCGCCACTCTCTGCGTTTCCATTAACGAGGAGATAGTGCACGGTATCCCGAGCGAGAAGCGCGTGGTGCGGGAAGGGGACCTGGTAAGCCTGGACCTGGGCGCTCTCTGCGAAGGTTTTTACGGCGATGCCGCCCTGACCGTGGGCGCCGGGAATATTTCCGGGGGTGCCAGGAAACTGCTGGCGGTGGCGGAACGGTCGCTGGAACTGGCCCTGGAACAGGTCAGGCCGGGCGCGAGGCTGGGAGACGTTTCCAGCGCAGTGGAGCGGTTCGCGGTGCAAAACGGGATGTCGGTGGTCCGGGAGTTTACCGGGCACGGCATCGGGCGCAGGCTCCACGAAGAGCCGTCGATCCCCAACTTCGGAAAACCGGGCACCGGCCCGGTGCTGAAGGCCGGGATGACGCTGGCGATAGAGCCCATGCTCTGCCTGGGACGGGCGGAAATAATAGTCCGCAACGACGGTTGGACCGCTGTTTCGGCGGACGGAAGCCTGGCGGCGCATTGCGAGCATACGGTGGCGGTTACGGAGGACGGTTGCGAGATATTGAGCTCCTCCGGAGAAAAAGCGGGAGGCTTATTATAGTATAATATGCAAATATGTCTGAAAACGGCGAAAAAATAGAGGTGGAAGGAATAGTCAAGGAATCGCTGCCCAACGCGACCTTCAGGGTGGAGATCTCTCCGGGAAAGGTAATACTCGGGATCATTTCGGGCAAAATGCGCATTCATCACATAAAGATTCTCCCCGGCGACAAGGTCCGTCTTGAGCTGTCCCCTTACGATCTCAGCAAGGGGCGGATAACCTACAGGGAAAAATAAGCCGGGCGGCGCCGGATAGCCAAAGAGGTGTTCTAAATGAAAGTCAGGTCAAGCGTAAAAAAGATTTGCATAAAGTGCGTTATCGTTAAGCGCAAAGGCGTGGTGCGCGTTATCTGCACCGATCCCCGGCACAAGCAGCGCCAGGGATGATTTCAGCGCTTCAGAACTGAAATTCCAAGGAGAAAGTATGGCACGAATAGCAGGAGTGGATTTGCCGAAAGAAAAAAAATTATGCGTGGCTTTAGCCTATGTTTACGGGATAGGGCGGCCCATGGCCAAAAAGATCCTGGAAGGGCTCAAGAACCGGATAGTACCCGGGATCAGGGTGAAGGACCTCACCGAGGACCAGGTCGGTCTTCTGAACTCGGTCATCTCCAAGGAATACAAGGTGGAGGGCGAGTTGCGCAGGGAAGTGACCGCTAACCTGAAGCGGTTCGTGGAGATAAACAGCTACCGCGGCTACCGGCACAGAAGGAGTCTTCCGTCCCGCGGTCAGCGCACCCGTACCAATGCCAGGACCCGCCGCGGCAGGCGGCGCACGGTGGGCGCGGCTTCCAAGGCGCCGGTGAAGGCCGGAGCCTGATAGCAGCAGCGCTGAAGAGCTGAAGCTCCGAAGCGCTGTTAAGAAAAAGACCGGAGCTGTTGACTTCGGTTCTTCAGAGTTTCAGCGCAAGTTTTAAGGAGAAAGTTATGGCAGAGGAAAACAATACCCCGCAGCCTCAGGACGGGGCGAAAAAAGCCGATGCGAAACCGCAGGCGAAGCGCCGCTTGCGCACCGTGGCATTCGCGCGCGTTTACGTTAACTGTTCTTTCAATAATACGCTGATAACCTTCACCGACGAGAAAGGCAATGTTATAGCCTGGTCGACGTCGGGTGGTAACGGTTTCAGGGGTACGAAGAAAGGTACGCCTTTCGCCGCGCAGATAACCGCCTCCAGGGCCTCGGCCCGCGCGGCGGAATACGGCGTGAAGCAGGCCATGGTGCTGGTGAGCGGCCCCGGCCCGGGGCGCGAGACCGCCATACGCGGCATTGCGGCCAGCGGCATCCACGTGGTTTCCATAAAGGATATCACGCCCATTCCGCATAACGGCTGCCGCCCGCCGAAAGCGCGCCGCGTGTAAGACCGCGCCCAGGCCGCATGAATCATCGCTAAGGAGACTTTAATGTCGAGATATACCGGACCCAGCTGCAAGAAGTGTCAGAAAGTAAGCCAGAAGATGTTCCTCAAGGGGACCAAGTGCTTCACCAACTGCCTGGTGGACAGGCAGAAGGCCGTTAAGGAAAAGCGTTTCACTTCCGGCCCGAGGAACAAGATGTCGGACTACGGCAAGCACCTGCGCGAGAAGCAGATAGCCCGCCTGACCGCGCAGATAGGCGAGGCGCAGTTCAAGCGGTTCTTCAACAAGGCTTCCAAAGACAAGGGGCAGACCGGAGTGGCGCTGCTGCGTTTCCTGGAGGTGCGGCTTGATAATATCGTGCGCCGCCTGGGCTTCGCCGTCTCGCTCAAGGCCGCCCGCCAGTTGGTGAACCACGGGCATATAAAGGTGAACGGACGCTGCGTTTCGATACCGTCCTGTCTGCTTAAGCCCGGCGACGAGGTAGGCATAGACCCCAAAACGGCCGAAACGGTGCTGGTCAGGCAGGGACTCGAGCACGCGGAGAAGACCGCGCAGCGCCCCAGCTTCCTTACCTGGGACACAGCCACGAAGACCGGCAAGATGGTGCGCTGGCCGGACCGCGCGGAGTCAAGCATCTCCGTGGACGAGCAGCTCATCGTTGAATTCTATTCAAAGTAAGCGGAGGACACTAACAACATGGCCACTTTTTCCAAGCAGCTTGTAATCCCCGAAGCGCTGAACGTCGAGGATAGATCGAAGACGGACAACTACTCCAAGTTCACCGCCGAGCCCTATGAGAAGGGCTACGGCCACACGGTAGGCAATTCGCTCAGGCGCATCCTGCTGTCCAGCCTTGAGGGCGCGGCGGTGGTTGCCGTGCGCATAAAGGGCGCCAGGCATGAATACTGCGCCATTAACGGCGTGCAGGAAGACGTTGTGAACATCGTCCTGAACCTTAAGAAGCTGCGCGTGCGGCTCAAGGGCGAGGGACCGGAAACCGTGCTGATCTCCGTGAAGGGCCGCAAAGAAGTGAAAGCTTCCGATATCCGCGAGAACGCCAATGTCGAGATAATCAACAAGGACCTCGTGATCGCCCGCGTCGAGGCCGGGGCGGAATTCGAGGCCGAGCTGGAGATCTCCCGCGGCTCCGGCTACCTGACCTCCGAGGAGATCCGCGCCCGCATGAACCTGCCCGCTGATTTCATCCCGATGGACGCCATCTTCTCCCCGATACGGAAAGTGCACTACACCGTGGAGAACGCGCGTGTCGGCCAGCGCACGGACTACGATAAGCTGGTGCTGGAAGTGTGGACGGACGGCACGCTCAGCCCGTCGGACGCGGTCAACCGCACTGCCGCGCTGCTGCGCCGCTCCATAGTGCCGTTCCTGCCGGCCGAAGAGGCCTCAAAGGAGCCCGCCAAAGATAAGGAATCCGCTGGTGCGGACGCTGGCGGCGAAGCCGGCAAGCTGGACCAGAGCGTGGATATGATAGAGCTTTCTTCCCGCGCTTCCAACTGCCTCAAGGTGGCAGGTATACGCACGATAAGCGAACTTGTGAAGAAGTCGGAGGGCGACCTGCTCTCCGTGAAGAACTTCGGGCAGAAGTCGCTGGACGAAATAAAGGAAAAGCTCAAGGAAATGGGGCTGGACCTGGGCATGAAGGCCGAGTAAACGTCCCCGCCGGTATTTTTAAGGAACGTCTATGATAAAGAATCTGGGCACAAGAAAACTATCCAGGACAGGCTCGCATCGCCGGGCGATGTTCTCCAACATGGCTGCCAGCCTGCTGCTGCACGAGAAGGTGGAGACCACCCTTCCCAAGGCCAAGGAACTGGTCCGGGTCGCCGAGCGCGTGATAACGGACGCCAAGAACGGCCGTTACGTGGAAGTGCGCCGCGTGATAAAGGACAAGGCCGTCTACCACAAGATATTCGAAGTGCTGGCTCCTCGCTACAAGGAGCGCCCCGGCGGATGCACCCGCATACTCAAACTCGGTATGCGCAGGGGCGACGCCGCCGAGACAGCGCTGGTGAAACTGGTATAAAGGGATGTTTGATTATTTCTTCAGCCTGTTCTCGAACGATATCGGCATAGACCTGGGTACTGCCAATACCCTGGTCTATGTGAAAGGCAAGGGCATCGTATTGCGCGAGCCCTCCGTCGTCGCTATTGATAAGAACAGGCGCAAGGTGCTGGCGGTCGGCAGCGAGGCTAAGCTGATGCTCGGGCGCACCCCGTCCAACATCACGGCCGTCAGGCCGCTCAGGAACGGCGTGATAGCCGATTTTGAAGTTACGCAGGAAATGATCAAGTACTTTATCCGCAAGGTGCACAACAGGCGCAGCCTTCTGCACCCCCGCATAGTGATAGGCATTCCCTCAAGCATAACCGAAGTGGAAAAGCGCGCCGTGCAGGAATCGGCCGAGCAGGCCGGCGCACGCGAGGTGCTGCTTATAGAGGAGCCGATGGCCGCCGCCATAGGTTCCGATCTGCCGGTTTCCGAGCCGCACGGCAGCATGATCTGCGACATAGGCGGCGGCACCACCGAAGTGGCCGTTATTTCGCTGGGCGGCATGGTGGTGACCAATTCGATAGACGTTGCCGGCGACGAGATGGATGACTGCATAGTACAGTTTTTCAGGCGCAAACATAACCTGGTTATAGGTGAAACTACCGCGGAAGAGGTAAAGATACAGATAGGATCGGTTTTCCCGTTGAAAGAAGAAAAAACTATAGAAGTGAAAGGGCGGGACCAGGCTAAAGGCCTGCCCAAGACGATTCTTGTGACTTCGGAAGAGATAAGGCAGGCCCTGATGGAGCCTGTCCAGCTGATCGTGGACGTGATAAAGCAGGTGCTGGAAGAGACGCCGCCGGAACTTTCCTCGGACCTCGTGGACCGCGGAATGGTGCTGGCGGGGGGGGGGTCGCTCTTGCGCGGCTTCCCGGAACTTATCCGGCAGGAAACAGAGTTGCCCGTCCACAGGGCTGCCGATCCTTTAAGCTGTGTCGCCTTGGGCTGCGGTAAGTATCTTGAAGAGCTGGACCGGATCCAGCAGCGGCCCGAATTCCTGAAGCCTTATCGTTGAGGCCCCTGTTCCCCGGAGCGGGAGAACATGGGCGCAACGGGGCGGTCCGCACAGGACAGGCGATGAGCAGAGAAAAAGACGCAGCTAATTACGCGGTCGTTTTTTTTGCGGCCGTTTCTATCCTCCTGCTGCTGTTCCCCGTATCAAAAATAGCGCACACGGTCCGCATCGCGGCCAGCTACAGCCTTTATCCCTCCCTGCATTACGGCGCGCGGTATACCCACTATGTCCGGAACGTCCCGGATAATTTTTTATTGCTGCTTGAAACCGACCAGGAGAACCGGGCGCTGAAGGAAAAAGTGCGGGAGCTGGAGGTGCGTTTGCAGAACGCCGCCGCCGCCGCCGGCGAGGGAGAGCGCCTCGCTGTGGAAATGGGTCTTTCGCGCGCTTTGCCGTGGAAGGGGGTCTGGGCGCGTATCATCAACAAGACCCCCGCGGACTGGTATGGCTCATTCTTCGTGGATAAGGGCGCGGAGCAGGGCGTGGCGATCAACGATACCGTGCTGGGAATGGAACAGGGGCATGCGGGGCTTGCCGGGCGGGTGTTGGAGGTCTATCCGAAATTTTCAAAGGTGCTGCTGCTCACTAACGGCGCCGCCTCGGCCGTAGGTTCGATAGAGCCCGAAGGCCTGGAGGCGCTGGTGGAAGGAAAGGGCACCTGGATGCTGAAGATGAACTATATTCCGGAGGAAGCCTCCCTGGCCGAAGGAGCCGAGGTGGTAACCTCTCCCGGGGGACTGCTTTTCCCGCCCGGGATCCCGGTGGGAAAGGTAAAAAAGGTGTATTCGCGGGAATCTTTCATGAATTTTATCACCGCCGACGTGGTGCCTTCCGTCAACGTGAACACGCTCAAGGAGGTGTTCGTGGTCAGGCGCAACCTGCCCAAAGAGCTTTTGGGGGCCAGGCAGGCTGAAAAGAAATGAGCATAATCTACGAGGTCGTAATTTATCTTGCGGTCGGCAGCACTTACTGGTGGTGGTCGCAGAATCTCACGGTGTTCGGCCTGGCGCCCAACCTGATGTTCGCGGCGGCGCTGTGCGCCGCCATACTGGCGGGGCCGGTCAAAGGTATCGCCTGGGGCTTTTTTCTCGGGTTTTACGCCGACATGCTCGGTTCCGATATGTTCGGCGGTTACGCGCTTACCTACACGCTGATGGCTTACGGCGTGTATATCATAAAACGGCATTTCGACATGGACAGCCTTTTTTCGCAGCTTGTGGCTTCCCTGGCGCTGTCCTGGCTCAGCATATTGTTCTACCAGGGACTGGTGATCTCTTTTTCGCGGCCCAGCAACCTTGACCTGCGCGTTTTCCTCTCCGAACCGTTCCTTAACGCGCTGGTGGTCCCGGTCATGTTCCGGATCTTTTACCAGCTTAAGCGGGGGTTAGGCGTCCTATGATAGACCGGCAGATACCGCAGGCCCGTCTGGACTTTATCTGGACCCTTTCCTACGGCCTGACGCTGTTGTTCCTGCTGCGGCTCGTTAACCTGCAGATCCTCAATACCGCGCATTTCCGGGAAATAGCCGAAAAGAACCGGACCCAGATCATAGCGCAGTCCGCGCCGCGCGGGCGCATCTTCTCTTTTGATGAAACGGCCATAGCCACCAGTAAGCCGTCCTTCAGTCTCATATATTTTCCCGGCCAGCTCAAGACCGGCGCGGAGACCGACCGCATGGCCGGGGCGCTTTCCCGGCAGCTGGGCGCCGACTATGAGAGCATAAAAAGCAATATCTACCGCGCGACCACGCGCGAGAAGCCGGTGCGCCTGGCGGAAAACCTGCCTCCAAAGGCCATGCTCAGGCTTTCGGAGCTGAAAGCCGTATACCCGGGGGTAGATATAATCGTCGAAGCGCGCAGGTATTACCCTTTCGGCGCCTACCTGAGCCACCTCGTGGGCTATATCGGGAAAATGGACCCGAAGGAATGGGCCGCCCGGTCAACGGATAAGAAGTACTCGATGGATTCCCGCATCGGCAAGGCCGGGCTGGAGAAGATGTACGAAAGAGAATTGAAGGGCCGTGACGGCGGGATCTTCCTGGAGGTGGACTCGCGCGGCCGGCTTAACCGTGTGCTGGAAAGCCGCAAGTGGGCGCCCGGCTCGGATATTTTCCTGACCGTGGATTCCAAGGCGCAGGCCGCCGCGGAGGAGGGGCTTGAGAAATCCATAAGCGGCAAGGGCGCGGTGGTGGCTTTGGACCCGCGCAACGGGGCGGTCCTTGCTTTCGTTTCCATGCCGGATTACGATCCTAACCAGTTCGTAGTCTCCGGAGCGGAAAAAGATAAGCTTGCCCCCGGAGAAATATTGCCGGAGTTCAATGTGGCGCTGCAGGGCAGCTATCCGCCCGGTTCTATCTTTAAAATAATAACCGCGGCGGCCATACTGGAATCCGGCCGTGTGAAGCCCGAAGAGACTTTCTTCTGCCCCGGCTATTACGACGCGGGCAGCCGCGTCTTTAAATGCTGGGAAAAAAAGGGTCACAACAAGGTGGACTTCATCACCGGGCTGACCCGGTCCTGCGACGTCTATTTTTATAATGCCAGCCAGCGGGCCGGCGCGCTGGCGATAGAAAAATACGCCCGGGCTTTCCGGCTGGGGCAGCCCTCCGGCATAGCCCTGCCGGAGGAAAAGAACGGGAACGTGTTCGGCCCGGGAACGCGCGCCGCAAAAAAAAGCTACTGGTTCATAGGAGATACGCTTAACCTCGCTATCGGCCAGGGGGAAACCCTGATGACTCCCATTCAGGCCGCTGGCATGATAGCCGCTGTCGCCAACGGGGGAGTGTTCTACCGTCCCTATTACGTTGACAGGATAGTGCGCGGCGACGGACAGACGATCTCCCTGGGCAAGCCGGAGATAATGAGCCGCGTGAAGCTCAAGGAGAGTACGTGGGCGCTTATAAAAGCCGGCCTGCATAATGTCGTGCAGGGAGGCACTGGTTATATGGCCAGGATCGAGGGCGCCGAGATGTACGCCAAGACCGGCACTGCGCAGAACCCGCAGGGCAAGGACCATGCCTGGTTCGTTGCCTATGCTACCGTGGACGGGAAACCTTCCAGGGTGGCCGTGGCGGTGCTGGTGGAGCACGGCCTGCACGGCGCCTCCGCCGCAGCCCCGATAGCAAAAGCTGTGATAGAGGCCGTGCTCAGGGACGACCTGGCCGCGAAAAAGCGGCTGCCCTTTGTCGGTCCGCCCGCCCCGGGACCGGAGGGCAGAGGATGATCTTCACCCCGCAGGGAGGCCTAAGGAAGAACCGCATGGACTGGGTCCTGTTCTTTGCCGTGCTGATACTGCTGGCGGTCGGCACAGTGGCTGTTTTCTCGTCCGTGGCGGCGCTGCCGCAGCAGGCCCGCATAATACGCGTGCAGTTCATGGCAATACCCATCGGCCTGACGGTCTTTGCCGCTGCCTGGAGTCTTAATTACCAGATATACCAGGACCAGTGGAAATTCGTTTACGGCTTCCTGCTCCTGTTCCTCGCGGGGGTGCTGTTCTGGGGAGTTATGGACAAGGGTGCCCGGTCCTGGTACCGCCTGCCGTTCTTCTCCATGCAGCCGTCGGAGTTCGCGCGCGTGGGGCTTATACTTGTGCTGGCCAACTTCCTGGATAAGCGCATCGGCAGGATACGCGAATTGAAGACGGTGATGGGCGCCTTCGCGCTTTGCCTGCCCGTTTTCTTCCTGCTGATAAAACAGCCCGACTTTTCCGCCATACTTATAAGTTTTCCGGTGGTGCTGATAATGCTCTTTGCCGCAGGCGCGAGCCTCTTCCACCTGTCGATCATACTCGGCTATGCTTTTATCTCCGCGCTGTTCCCCATCCTGTGGACGATAATAGTGCTGAACCCCGAACTGCTGGATAGTTCGCTTATCGCTTATTTTTACCACCTGTCGGATTCTCTCTGGGGTGCGGCCGCGTTCGTGGCCGGCGTGGCGGCACTGGCCTGGCTGTTCAGGCAGCTTTCCGTGCGTCTTTACGCCAACGTTTCCGGTATCTATTTTGCGGGCGCGGCGCTGGTGCTCGTCTTCGGTTTTTTCTCCGGTGTGCTGATGAAGAACCAGATGAAGGAATACCAGCAGAAGCGCTTGGAGGTTTTCCTGTCCCCTGAATCCGACCCGCGCGGGGCGGGCTATAACCTGCTGCAGGCCCGCATAGCGATAGGTTCCGGGGGGATATTAGGGCGCGGGGTGTTTTCCGGCACGCAGTCGCGGCTGGGTTTTGTTCCGGAGCGGCACACGGATTTCATCCTGGCCGTGGTGGGAGAGGAGATGGGCTTCTGGGGGATGCTGCTGGTGGCAGTGCTGTACGCGGTGCTGATGCGCCGCGTGATGCAGTGCGCGCGGCTTGCCAGGGACCGTTTCGGGTACCTGGTGAATTGCGGGATATTCGGCATGTTCCTGGTCTATTTCGGGATAAATTTCGGCATGGTGCTCGGTTTCGCCCCGGTGGCGGGCGTGCCGCTGCCGCTGCTGTCGTACGGCGGCTCCAACCTGGTGGCCACGCTTTTGGCGCTGGGGATAACAGAATCGATATACGCGCGAAGATACGCGTTGGTATGATCGGGGATGGAAAATCGGGGATCGAGAATCGGGAATCGAAAACCGGGAACGGGAAAAGAAAGCGGAATTTATGAACGAAGGCCCTAAATCCAGGATAAGACTGAAGTTCGCCAGGCTTGAACCGGCAAAGGATTTTACGCATCTTGAGCAGATAAAGGCGTTGCGTTCCAGGGCGGCCGCCAGCGGTCTTAAATTCCAGCCGGCCCGGGTGGGAGGGGCCTCGGTCCCGCGCATGGCCTTCGGCCCGGCCATCTCGGTGGGCCATGAAAGCCTCTGTGAATACGCGGACCTTTTTCTTGAAGAGTTCGTCAGGGAAGAGTCCGCGCGGGAGAAGATCCAGGCGTTCGACGACGCAAATTTCCGCCTGCTGGCCGCCCGGCGCATACCGGTGTTCTTCCCGTCGATAGAAGCCGCGGTCAACGCCGTGGAGTATTTTCTCGAGGGGACTTTTCCGGCCGGTTTTTCCCAGGCCTCGCTGGACGTATTCGCGGCGCTCAAGAATCTGCCGTACGAAAAGGTGAAGCCTTCCGGAGAGCGCAAGATGCTGGACGCCAGGGCGCCGCTTTTGTCGGCCTCCTGGGACGCTTGTGCCCGGCCGCCGGGTACCTGCGCCGGCCTTCTCAAACTGACGCTCAGGCTTTCCCCCGGGCGCAATGTGAAGCCGGAGATCGTGGCTGAACTTATGGCCGCAGGCAGGCCGGAGCTGCGGCGCATAACGCGCAAGGAGTTTTACTGGCAGGATTCGCAGGGTAAACTGGTGGTCTTTTAGCTGTCCGGCGCAGGTTTTATAATGAGTGCAAGGAGCTTTCAGAGTATGAGCAACAATACAAAGGTTAAAAAAGAAATATTCGCTAACACTTCCTTCGAAGAGACGCGTATAGCGATAGTCGAGAACGGCAGGCTTTCCGAGCTGTTCTGGGAGCGGCGCAGTTCCGGGAACATAGTCGGCAATATTTACAAGGCATCCGTGGAGAACGTGCTGCCGGGAATCTCGAGCGCGTTCATGAACATAGGTATGGATAAAAACGCCTATATTTATATCTCCGACGTGCTCGGCAACCAGAAGGACCCGATAGACCGCCTCCTGAAGAAGGACCAGGAAGTTATGGTCCAGGTCACCAAGGCCGCCATAAGCACCAAGGGCATGAAGGTTACCATGGACGTGTCCCTGCCGGGCCGCTTTCTGGTGCTTACCCCGTTCCAGGAATTCGTCGGCGTCTCCAAGAGCATTGAGGACGCTGCCGAGCGCGCGCGGCTCTCTGAAATTATACGCAAGATAGCCGACCCGGCTACGCTTGGCACGAAGGGCTGCATAGTGCGTACCGAGGCCGAAGGCGCCACCGAAGACGAACTCGAGCGGGAGATAAAATACCTGCTGCGCCTGTGGGAGACGGTACGGGCGCGGTTCGATTCGTTAAAAGCGCCCGCCCTTCTGCATAAGGATATGGATATGACGCTGCAGGTGGCGCGCGACATACTCTCCGAGGACACCTCCATCTACATGCTGGACAACAAAGACGACTTCCGCAACGTCGAGGAGTTTGTTGCCAGGATCTCCCCCGGCCTGAAGGACCGTGTGAAGTATTACGGCGGCAAAACTCCCGTCTTCAAGGCTTTCAACGTCGAGAAAGGGATAGAGGAACTGCGCAGGATAAAGGTTCCGCTCCCCAACGGCGGCAGCCTGATAATCCAGGAGGCGGAATCGCTGTGCGCCATAGATGTGAATACCGGGCGCTTCACGGGCTCCAAGTCGCAGGAAGAGACCGTTACCGCCACCAACCTGGAAGCCGCGCAGGAAGTGGCCAGACAGCTTCGCCTGCGCAACATCGGCGGCATAATTGTGATAGACTTTATTGACATGAAAAAGGCCTCCAACCGCCATAAGCTGGTGGAAGCGCTTGAAACGGCCGTGAAGCGGGACCGCGCCAAGATACGCATCCTGCCCGTCACGCGCCTGGGGCTGGTGGAGATGACGCGCGAGCGCAAGCGTGAAAGCACGTTCAGCCTGCTCACCGAGGAATGCCCGGAATGTCACGGCACCGGGCGCGTGCTCTCCAGCGAGAGCATAATTATCAATGTGCAGCGCGAGATACAGAGCCTGACCATGGGGCGTCCCGGGGGTAACCTCCGCGTGGTGGTCCACCCGATACTTTGCGAGGCGCTCAAGAAGAAGCAGGCCCTGCTGGAGAAGAACGTGCATCGCAGCGTGAAGCTGACGGCCGACCCGCAGCTTACCTGGGAGGATTACAGGATAGTGCTGGAATAGCGGAGAGGAATGACAAGCAGAGGGATGGTGTTAATTGCTTATGCTCAAGAAACTGATATTGGTTTTATTTGCGGCTGCGGCGCTCTGCGCGCCGGCGGGCGCCAAGGTGGCCGAGGTCTCGTATCTCAAGAACGGCATTTACGCCGGTAAAATAGGAACTTACAGCCTCGGCGGCGCGCTTTACCTTAACGCCTCGCAGTCGGCAAAGGTGATAGGCGGGAAGATATACTGGTACCCGGTTTCCGGCAAGCTGCTGCTGCAGATACGGGGCAACAAGGTCGTTTTCTTTACGAAGTCCGATTCCGTGCTCATCAACGATGAAAAGGCGGTTTTTCCCAACCCGTTTATCGTGCGCGGCGGCAGGGCTTTCCTGGCTCTGGATTTCTTCATCTCCAAATATTTCGCCCAGGCTTTCGGCTTCAGGCTGGACTACAACAAGGCTACCCGCGCGCTGGCGGCGCAGCAGGAGATAAATATAACTTCCGTGAATTACTTCTCCTACCAGGACAAGACGCGGATAGTGGTTTACATGGAGTCCGCCCTGGAATGGCAGGCCTCGCAGAAGGAGAACAACCTTTATATCTTGACGATTGCCGGCGGCGTGATAGGCGGGGAGGAAAAACTGGCCATAGGCGACGGGGTTGTGCGCGGGGTGGACCTGGCGCAGGAAAGCAGGCTGGCCCGCCTGGTGATAGATCCCGACGATAATTTCGGCAAGGTAAACGCTTTCAAGCTTACGAATCCCGACCGGATAGTGCTGGACGTCATAAAACGAACGGACGCGATACCACAGGGCATAGGCGGCGCGCGCGAAACGCCGGAGCCGTCCGTTATCGCCCCTTCCGGGACGGTTCCGGGCGACTCCTCCGCGGGAACCTCTTCCGCCGCCCTGGGGAAGGCAGTTTGGGCCGGGGCTGCGGCTGTTTCGGCCGCCGGCGCGGCCGCGCCCTCCGCAGCGGATCCGGCGGCGGATGTCAGGATACCGGACAAGATGGTGCTGGAACGCTCCGGCAGGAAAACCGTGGTGCTGGACGCTGGCCACGGCGGCAAGGACCCGGGCGGCAAAAAGCTCTTCGGCCTTAAGGAAAAGGAAATGAACCTGCTCGTGGCGAAGGCGGTTTACGACCTTCTCAAGGGCGAGGAGATGTTCGACGTTATACTTACGCGCAGTTCCGACGAATTCGTGCCGCTGGCGGAACGCTCCATCATAGCGAACAACGTGAAGGCGGACATCTTCGTGTCCATACACGCCAATGCATCGCGCGACCGCAGGGAAAAAGGTTTTGAAATATTTTTTATGTCCGAAAAAGCCTCGGACCCGGGCGCCGCGGAGGTGGCCGACTATGAAAACTCGGTGCTCGGGCTTGAAGAGGGCGGCGGACAGCCGGACGCGGCGGCCATGCTGCTGCATTCCATGGCGCGCAATGAGTACCTCAACGAGGGCAGCCGCCTGGCCGGGCTGGTCTCGGCCGAAATGGAAAAGAGGACCCCGTTCGCGAACCGGGGCGTGAAGCAGGCGGCTTTCTACGTGCTGCGCGGAACCTACTGCCCGGGCATACTGATGGAAATGGGGTTCATGACCAATTCCCATGACCAGAAGAACCTGAACGATAAGAAAGTGCGCGCGAAGATAGCCGGCGCTATTTACCGCGGCATATTAAAATATGCTGAAATGAAGCAGTGGAAATAAACTGATATGTTGAGATCAGAACGTCCTATCGGCATCTTCGACTCGGGGCTGGGCGGGCTCACCGTGTTCAAGGCCGTGCGCGGACTTATGCCCGCTGAGAACCTGGTCTATTTCGGGGATACGGCGCGGGTCCCTTACGGCACAAAATCCCAAAGCGCGGTCGTATCTTTTTCCAGGGAAATAGCGGGCTGCCTTTTTGCCAAAAAGATAAAGTTCCTGATAGTGGCCTGCAATACGGCCTCCTCGCTGGCTTTGGAAGAGATAAAAAGAATTTCCCCCGTGCCCGTGCTGGGCGTCATAACTCCCGGGGTCCGGGCGGCCCTCAGGCTGGTTCCGCGCGGAGGGAGAATACTTGTGACCGGCACGGCGGCTACGGTGACGAGCCGGGCTTATTCACGGGCGCTCCTGGCGGTACGTCCCGATGTGCGAGTTACGGAGAAGGCCTGCCCGCTGTTCGTCCCGGTCGTGGAGGAAGGCTGGTGCTCCAAGCCCCTGGCCGGCCTTGTGGCCGGGGAATACCTGGCCGCCTTCAGGCGCGCAAAAATAGACGCGCTGATACTGGGCTGCACCCATTACCCGCTTTTAAGGAAGGTCATAGCCCGCGTGCTGGGACCGCGCGTAAAAATAATCGATTCGGCCGGAGCCACGGCTATCGCCGCTAAACTTGAGCTCTCGCGCCTCGGGCTGCTTAATTCCGGCCGGTCGCGCGGGAAATGCGAATTCCTGGTAAGTGA
>Ga0066637_10001372_pt1 | contig 15771 bp, 11 predicted proteins | sample CryGeyCG2014_020_FD_62737 | JGI IMG/M metagenome (GOLD analysis project Ga0066637, IMG submission 62737) | Groundwater microbial communities from aquifer - Crystal Geyser CG08_land_8/20/14_0.20 | ecosystem: Environmental > Aquatic > Deep subsurface > Groundwater | place: USA: Utah: Grand County...
GCTATATCAATAACCTCGTAATTTCCTGATATCTCTTGGGAGTACCGTTGAGGATCATTAATTCTGTCCACTGCGCCCCTGAAGGTTGCTTCGTGATATTCTATCCATACACTAAAACCGCATCCTGAGGCAAGAAAACCCGCTTCATTGGTTGTAATATCTGGGCTATCAAAATTCACAATCCACTCATCCGGCCCTATTTCTTTCTTCTCCACGCTCCACCCTTCCGGCGCTTTAAGGGTTATGCCTGCATGCTTGTTTTCCACAATCTTGCCATCCGGGCCATCTTTTATGACATAATGCTTTGGCGCCTCAAATCTGACTCCCGGCGTGACTCTGTCGCTGTCTTCGCTGAAGCCCCAGTACAACAAAATGCCGATTATCGCTAAAACAAAAATGCCCAAAATTAGAAAGAGATAAAATTTCTTTTTCATATTAAAAAAATAAAATATTCAGATATTGTAATCTATTTTTTATAATTACGCTAAATCAAAATAATATAATTGTTGTGGATAACTTTCCCCCAAAAATTACGCCACCCGGCATCGTTGTGAGATTTCCTATGCTGGGCGTGGCTTCCCGCGTTTCACGAAAATTACGCCACCCGGCATCGTAATTTAAGAAAAAGATTGAATTTTGAGCTCAAAACTACTCAAAATTATTTTAAAAAATGAAATATTAAAAAATTAAAAAATTTATTCTAAAAAATCTGCCTTGCTTATCCCTCTCGTAAAACTACTTGACTTGGATGATATCCAGGAATTTATCTCGTTCTTGATATTTTTTTCTCCGTCAAATAATTTCAAGAAAAAATCTTTTTCAACTAAAGATGAAAAATTATTTTTTCCTAAATAATCCCAATAACTTGACCAACGATAATTTTTTTCTAAAAAGTTAAACGCTTCTAATGGCTTAGCAACTTTCCAAGACTTCCATTCCGGTTCAATTATTTCAACTGGATTCGTTTTTATATAAATAAAATTATTTCTTAATTGTGTTTCTGATTGAATAAGCTTCACCCTGTACCTCCCTTCAAAAAGAGATCCTGTCCGTTTATATTTTTTATTAAAATAATGAACATAACCGCCAAGTTTCTTTGTATATTTTGCTATACCATCTTCGCTTAGCTGACGGACAAGCAAATGGAAATGATTGTCCATAAGAGCGAAGGCGTGGATTTCAACTAACGGATGTTTGGATTGATAATCCATTATTAGCGACTCTTTTTGCTCGTTCCAGAAAGCTCGAGATTGCCAAGGCGAAGGGGCCGTGTCATTAAAAACCAATAAACTATTAACAAAACGAAGGCGATCTTCATTATCTAAAAAAATTTTGCGCCGATCATTTCCGCGCTCTATAATATGATAGAATTCTCCATTAACTAACTCTATTTCTCTTTTTGGCATAGATGGATATATAATACCTCATAACAAAAATTTTTGATTAGCCACACCCTGTGGATAACTTTTCCCCAAAAATTACGCCACCCGGCATCGTTGTAAGATTCTCCTTATCCAGTGTGGCTTCCCGCGTTTCACGAAAATTACGCCACCCGGCATCGTAATCTCCAATATAGAAAACAGAGGCAAGGGATTGCCTCTGGGGTTGACGCTTTCTCAATAGAGAAAGCAATTTGTTGTAAAAGAGCGATGTTGTAAAAGAGCGATAAGGAGAGTTTGAGTTGCCGCGGGTCGGGGCGGCGCGCCATACCCCGACCCAAGCGGGTGCCACTGGCCATCGGGTGGGGCACTCGACCACGCGATAGATACAAACACACCGTGCGCCTACCGTTTATGTCCCTTGTTGCCGAGACGCGAGGTCAAACCTCTTCTCCGCTTCCAGTCAAGGCGACCACCTCCTAAACAAGGATTTCCCTTACTCAAATCGCCTTGAGTTCAGGCCGAAAAATCCGAACTTTCCAGATTTTTCGGCCTGAACCCGCTTATTTAATCTTAACCCCTGCCCTCTTTTTGGACTTTGGACAAGGACAAGGAGTTAAAAACAATCTTTCCTGATTTGACAGTCAAATCGACCGCTTCTCCGTGTTTTATCTCCCCAATCACAATTTTCAAGGAAAGCGGGTCAAGAATGAATTTCTGAATCACTCTTTTCAATGGCCGGGCCCCTAAATTCATATCAAAACCCTTTTCGGCCAGCAATTCTTTGACCGCCTTGTCCGCTCTTAACCTTATTTCCTTTTTCTCAAGCCGTTTGGAGACCTTGGCAAGCTCAAGTTCAACGATTTCCTCAATCTCTTTCTTTGCCAAGTAATTGAAGATTATAATTTCATCAACCCTGTTCAGGAATTCCGGCCTGAAATTTTCCTTCAAGGCCTCGTTCACTCTGTCTTTCAGATTCTGATACTCTTGTTTATCATCGTCGTCAACAAATCCCATTGTGCCCATTTTGGCGATAAATTCCGAGCCGAGATTGGAGGTCATAATAATAATGGTATTTTTGAAGGAAACCGGCCTGCCCTTGGCATCGGTCAGCTGGCCATCATCTAAAATCTGAAGCAAGACATTAAAAACCTCTGGATGGGCTTTTTCTATCTCGTCCAAAAGCAGAACGCTGTAGGGCCTTCTCCTGATTTTCTCGGTCAGCTGTCCGGCCTCTTCATAGCCGACATAGCCCGGAGGCGAGCCAATCATCTTGGACACGCTGTGGCGCTCCATATACTCTGACATATCTAAGCGAACCAAGGCATTCTCGTCATTGAACAAGAATTCTGCCAAGGCCTTGGCTGTTTCGGTTTTACCGACGCCAGTGGGACCCAAGAATATAAAGGAACCGAGAGGCCTGTTTTCTTCGGCAATGCCGGCCCGGCTCCGCCTTATGGCGTTGGATATGGCCTCAATGGCCTGGCTTTGCCCCACTACCCGGCGGGAAATATAACTTTCCATCTTCACCAATTTTTTCGCCTCTTCTTCCAGCAGATTAGTGGCTGGGATTCCTGTCCAACGGGAAACCACTCGGGCAATGTCCTCTTCCCCCACTTCTTCTTTCAAAATCTGGTGCTTTTTTCTGAAGCTGGAAAGCTCCCGCTCTTTTTTCTGAACTTCTTTCAGGATATTTGGTATCAGACCGTATTTAATCCGAGCCACTTTTTCCAAATCGCCCTCGCGCTCCGCCACCTCTGCCTCAAAGCTCAATTTTTCATTATCCATTTTCAGCGCCTTCAGCGTCAAAATCAATTCCCGTTCGGTTTTCCATTTCATCTCCACGCCTTTGGCCTTTTCTTTCAAATCGGCCAAAGCCCGAAGACAGGCAGACAATCTTCTCTTAGAAGCCGGGTCCTGCTCATTTTTCAGGGCCTCCCTTTCTATGGTCAAACGTTGAATTTCTTTCTTCACTTCTTCCACTTCAGCCGGCTCGGATTCCATTTCCAAACGCAAACCAGAAGCCGCTTCGTCCATTAGGTCCACTGCCTTATCAGGCAAAAACCGGTCGGAGATATAACGGGCGGAAAGCTCGGCAGCGGCAATCAGAGCCGAATCCCTTATCTTAACGCCATGGTGAAGTTCGTATTTCTGCTTAATGCCCCGCAAAATGGCGATAGTGTCTTCTATGCCCGGCTCAACAACATAAACAGGCATAAATCTTCTTTCCAGGGCCGAGTCCCTTTCTATGTATTTTTGGTACTCTTTCAAAGTAGTGGCTCCGATGGCTCTCAATTGTCCGCGGGCAAGAGCCGGCTTCAGCAAATTGGAAGCGTCAATCGCCCCTTCTGCCGCGCCCGCGCCCATAACCGTATGCAGTTCGTCTATGAAAAGGAAATAGCGGTCTTTGGCTTTTTCAACCTCCTTTAAAAGGGCCTTAATCCTTTGTTCAAATTCCCCGCGGAATTTTGTCCCGGCAACCAAGAGCCCCAAATCAAGGGCAATGATTTCTTTGTTTTTCAAGCTCTCCGGCGCATCGCCCTTGATAATCCTCTGGGCCAACCCCTCTACAATGGCTGTTTTGCCAACTCCCGCCTCGCCTATTAAAACCGGATTGTTTTTCGTGCGCCTTGAAAGAATCTGGACCACTCTCTTGATTTCGTTTTCCCTGCCGATAACCGGGTCAAACTTGCCTTCTTCCGCCAATTTAGTCAAATTTTTGCAGTATTTTTCTATCACCTGATATTTTGATTCCGGGTCGGGGTCAGTGATATTCTCTCCTCCCCTGATTTCCGACAATAACTTCAAAACATTGTCATAGTTAAACCCCGCCGAATGATAGGAAAATAAAATGTTTTTTGCTTCGGACGGAACTTCAAGCAAAGCAAGGAGAAGATGCTCAACCGAAACAAACTGGTCCTTCATCCTGATTGATTCCTTTCTCGCCCTTTCCAGCACTCCGGCCAAGTCCTGGGTAAGATAAAACTGGAGACCCATCGGCTGGTCTTCATAGTCGTCAGGACGGGAACCCTGTTCTCTTAATTTAACGGCTTTAAAAATTTTATTTTTCAAATCTGCGGAAGGGATATTCAATTTCCGCAAGATGGCAGACACTATTGTGTCCTCTTGGCTCACCAAGGAATACAAAAGATGCAGAGCGTCAATCTGCTGCTGATTCTGTTTCCGAGCCAGCGACTGGGCCATTAAAATGGCTTGCTGGGCTCTTTGAGTAAAATCTCCTGCCGGATTCGCGTACATAAGCCGGATTAATTTTTAATTTGAAATTCTAATGAATCCCACATCTTAAATTTAGCCCTAAAACAGCCAAAAGTCAACCTTAAAACAGCTATTTGAGCGCATTTTAGTCCTTTCTCTCGCTAAGAACAGCGGTCAGGGTTATTTCCTTGCCGTCCCGGAGGATTTTCAAAACAACAGAGTCATTGGGATTATATTCTAAAATAATCTTGGCCAAGGGATTTTCCGGACTGATTTTTGCGCCATTGAATTCCAGGATAATGTCGCCTTTTCTGATGCCCGCTTTTTCAGCCGGACTGGCAGAAACAACAGTGATTTCCGTATCTTTGCCCAGAGAATCCTTGCCCACCCAGGCGCCGTAGTCAACGGGCAGATTGTTGGCTTCGCTCATTTCTTCAGTGATAACGGTATAAGAAATGCCCAGCCAGGGATAAACAATTGTCCCGGTTTTCAGCGCTTGGTCAATATCTCTTTTCGCCATATTGATAGGCAAACTGAAGCCGATATTTTCTCCGCTGGCAGAGCGGGCCACGTTAATCCCGATTACTTCGCCGGCCAGATTCAAAAGCGGTCCGCCGGAATTGCCCGGATTAATGGCGGCGTCTGTCTGAATAATGCCTTCCAAGTTTTCGGCAAAGCCCCGGTCTCCGGTGGCCGTGATGTTCCTCCCCAGCCCGGAAACAACGCCGACAGATACGGTGTTCTGAAACTCTCCCAAAGCATAACCAATGGCGATGACTGTCTGGCCTATCTGCAAACTGGAAGAGTCGCCCAATTTAACGGTGGGAAATGTTTTTCTTTCATTCTCGGCAATGCCTGACTGGTCTATTTTAAGCACCGCTAAATCATAAAACGGGTCCTGGGCCAGAATTTTAGCCGGATATTTAGAGCTGTCGCTGAAAAAAACCGTGTATTCAGCCCCTTGTTCCAAAGTGACATGCTTGTTTGTTAAAACAACGCCGTCCGAAGAGATGATAAAGCCGGTGCCTCCGCCTATCTCCTGCTTCTCCGTGCCTTTCTCGCGGTATTGGGGAATGAGAAAATCGCTGCCAAACGGCCAGTTCATCCCGCCAAAAGGGTCGATATAGTATTTCTCCAAAATAGGAACATCTTTGCTGATAACAATGCTCACCACTGCCGCCGAATAGTCCTTAACAGCCTTTATAATCCTCTGTTCCTGGGTGGTTTGGGGAATATAATCGTTCTGGACAGCAGTGTCTCGCCTGATAATAGGGACTCCCTGTTGCTCCAGAATATCAATGAGTTGATTCTGCCAATAATAGTTCGTCAGAACGGCTCCGGCTCCGCCAGCCACAAGAGCGACCAAGATTATTAAAACAGCCAAGACCCCTGGCTTATTGCCTATTTTGAAAGCGCCTTTAGCCGCTGTCTTAATTTTGCCGAAATTTACTTTTGGAAAATCAATCTTGTCCCGGCTGGCGCTGATTCTGGGAAAAATATTGTTTTGCCAAAAATTATTATTTTCCTCCATCTTATTATCTAACCATTCCGGCTCTCAAGCGCCTTCAATGGCTAATTTGTTAATGGTTAAATAAATGCGATATGCCCTGAACAATGTGGGGCAGAAAAATAAACCCGGCCACTGCGCCGGCGCCGATAACCGCCAACAAGACCGCACCGGCCGCCAAATTCTTGATTTTCCTGATTTCCCGATTGTAATTCCTGTCTATTAAATTGGTAACCTTCTCTACCTGCGTATTCATCAATTCAATGCTCAAAACCAGAAAAATGCATAAAATTATTATCGCCCTCTCCTGCAAATTAAGGGGAAAATAAAACATAAAAAAGACAACTATCGCGGCGATTATCGCGCCTATCCTGACCGTGTTTTCTTCCTTAATGCCGATTCGCAAGCCGGAAAAAGCCACTTTAAAACTTTTTAATAGTTTTCTGAAATTGATAAACATAATTTTAGAGTATCTACCATTTTGATACTTTCTAAAAATATTGTCAAACGAAAAATCCTGACTAACGGAAAATAAAAAAGACCAAGAAATTTGACTTAGTGCTGTCCAAAAATTATCAATAGCGGATATAAGAGAATGGTCAATAGCAAATAAAAAAAGGGCCAATAGCGAATATAAAAATCGGCAGAACCGCCCATAAGTGCCTGTGAATAACTTTCCCCCAAAAATTACGCCACCCGGCATCGTTGTGAGATTTCCCTTATCCGGCGTGGCTTCCAGCGTTTTACGAAAATTACGCCACCCGGCATCGTTGTGAGATTTCCCTTATCCAGCGTGGGTTCCGGCGTTTAGCAAAAATTACGAGTCCGGGTCTCATAATTCTTATGTCTTAATCGGGCGGGTATTTTTATAATCCCTTGATTTCATTCCAAATTTCGGGTTGATTTTGTTTTTCTTTCATCCAATACCACCACTCCGCTCCCCAAAGGTAAAAAGTATCTGTTCCGGTATCTTTGGCGAACCGGATTATTTTCCTCAATTTCTGCAAATCCATTGATTTGGCCTGCTCTTCCAGGGGCGAATCATACAAAAGGGTAGGACCCCATGGCTCGGCCTGAAGCTCCACGCAAATTGACGCCTTATTGAAAATTTTTTTAATCAGCCAGGCCTTGCGGTTATAATAAACGGCCGGAAAAGGGTAAGTAATGTACCTTTTAATCTCCTTAAACCAAACATTTTTATAAAGCGTGAAACCCAAAACATCTCCCAATTTCGCGGCCTTGAACCATAGAGAATATTCTCCGCTGTCGGAAATAACCACCGGCTTGCTGCTGAAGGATTTAACCGTGCCTATTTCCTGTTTCAGGAATTCGTCCCCGAAAAGAGCGCATTCGCCGAAGGGGTAAAGCGGCTCATTTTCAACCTGCCAATATTTTATGGCCGGGCTGTCTTTATATCTCAAAACAATCCTCTCAACCATTTCCAGGGTTTTTTGTTTTTGCTCCTCCGCGCTTAATGAACTTATCCACTTCGGCACATGACATTCCGGCCAGCGCGGCACTTTTCTGCCGATAACCAAAAGAACTTCCGCGCCTCTTTTCTCCGCCTGCTCAATCTGCCAATCCATATCAGTAAAATCAAAAACTCCGGACTCTTTCTCTATCAAATCCCAGTAAGCAATCAACTTGAATTCCCTGATTTGCAATTCATCCAATATTGCCAAATAATTCTCTTTCCAATCAAGCCCCATCAGTTCAGAGTGTTTCTGGGAAAAAACAGCTCCCCAAGTAATGTTTTCAGCTGGGGTTGCTTTGCCCACAAGCAAAAACACCAAAATGCCGATTATTATTATCCCGAGAACAGACGAAACGATTTTAAGAATTTTAGGCATATTAAATAATCAAAAATATCAATCCCATAATTATCAATAAAACAGCGAGAATTTTTTGCGCAATAATTTTTTTGGAAATCCTGTCTGCCAGAAATCTCGGAAATCTATAAGACAAAATAATCGTAAAAACCAGCAGAAAAACATACCTCGTTCCCTCCAGCGCATTGATAAAGGCGAGATAAGACAGCGGCGCGAGAAATATCGCCAGATTCTGCAAAATCCCGGCGCCAGCCCCGATGGCTTGATTAAAGATAAAAAGCAAAGCAATTTTGGGTTTTTTGAAAAGAGAAATTGTTTGTTCCTTTCTTTTTCTGAAAATCCCCGGCCTAACTTCTTTAGAGAATAAAAATAACAAGGCAACCAAAAATCCTCCGAGTTTAATCCAAATTAGGCCCGAAATGAAGGGCTGAACTTCATAAACAAGTTTCGCGGCGGCAAAGCTCAAGGCGAACAAAAACGCGGTTAGGACGGCCAGGACAAAACTCTTCCTGGTAACCTTTTTGTTTCTTTCCAGCCCTATTAATATGCTGCCAAGCAGCAGACAAATAAATGCCAAAATCTTTGCTGAACCAAACGGTTCCATGGCCTCCCTTGTCTGCCAAGAAAAAAAATAACTGACGCCAAGGGTAAAAACGGGCAGAATCCCGCCGATGGCCGGAATCACTCTCGAGGCCTCAAACAACCGAAGCGATTCAAACAAGCCCAGCAGGGCAAAAAACCATAAGGCCCCTGAAAGCAGGGCCATCAATAGGGTTAAAGAATCGGGAATCGCAAAGCCGAAGGGCGCTAACACGAAAACGAAAATGCCGAGTATGCTTACATAAAAAGCGTAAAGTTTTGGCTTGGCAAAAGGGCCGGTCAGCAAAAAATCATCAACAATCGCTGATATGGCTAAGAGAAAATAGGCGATAATGGCAAAAATTATCCAGAGCATCTAAGAGATTGTTAATTGTCAATTGTCAATTGATTGCTTTTGCAAATTTCCGCATAAACATAAGCGCTGGGACGGATTTTCCTTTCCAGCGTCTTATAATCAATTTCAATCAATCCGAATCTCGGGCCAAAGCCATCAGCCCACTCAAAATTATCCATCAACGACCAGTAAAAATATCCCCTGACGTCCGCGCCTTCTTGCATTGCCCTATGGACATTTCTCAAAACCTCTCTTATATACCACTCCCTGTTTTTATCCTCTGCGTCAGCCAATCCGTTTTCAGTAATATAAATCGGCTTATTGTATCTCTTCAAATCCTTTAATAAACAATAAATTCCTTGGGGATATAATTCCCAGCCCATATCAGAAACTTGGTCGCTATCATTTTCCCCTTGAGAAAGAAAACGAATTCTAATTCGCATATAAAAATTCAAGCCAATAAAATCCGTATTATTTTTGATTTTATCCAAAAAATATCTATTTTGCCACCAATTCAAAAAGGCCGCGCTAACTTTATCCAATGAATTCTGGCATGGCTCAAAACAGCTATTATTTTTGACAATTCCCACCAATGTCCTGTCTTTACCGAATGTTTTAAGCAATTTATACGCTCTCTTATGCGCCTTGATTAAATTATTAACCACGCGGAGATATAGAAAGATATTCTTTTTCTGGGGCGGCCAGAGCTTCCTTAAATATCCGGCCCAAGCCAAAACCATCGGCTCATTAATGGTTGCCCAAAAGTCAACCAAATCCTTATATTCCCCAAACATTTTGGAAGCATATCTGGTAAAATATTGAATTGATTTTTCATTGGCAAAGCCGCCCATTTCCGCCAGCCATTGGGGCAGGGTGAAATGATGCAGAGTAACCATCGCCTTGATCCCCCTCTGCTTCAGGGCTGTCAAAACTTTTCTGTAATGCTCTATCTCATTCTGGTCAAACTCTCCCTCTCTCGGCTCAACTCTTGCCCATTCAATGGAAAAACGATAAGCGTTCTGGTTCAGCCCTTTCAATAAATCAAAATCCTGTTCAAAGCGATTATAATGGTCGCAGGCAATGCCAGCCGGGCCTTGCCCGGCCTCGGGCGGAGTTATCTCCCAATCAGAAAATCTATTCCCGCCCTCAACCTGATAAGCCGAGGTGGCGCTTCCCCATAAAAAATTGTCCGGGAATTTTAGAATCATCAAAAATTCATTTTTAATTTAATTATCTTGGACGCTGACTGGTCAACCATTGCCTCGCTTATCCTGCCGCTTTTAACCGCTCCGATAAGGGCGCGGACCCCATCTTCTGCCGGCAAGCGCCAACCGGAAAAAATCAGGATATCCACCCCCGCTTCTATGGGTAAAGACACGATATCTTCCAAGCCGTACTCATCCAACAAAGAATTTTGGTCTAAATCATCGGAGATTATCAAAATATCGCCGCCCAATTCTGATTTTAGAAAATCAATTCCCTTTTTGGAAAAAGTAAAAGGCAAAGTTTCGTCAATGTCTTTATAAACAACATTGGCGGTCATTACCATTTCCGGTTTAGCGTCTACCGACTCCCTGAACAGGCCTATCTCCGGCATCCTCTCTACGACAGCCAATTTTTCTTCCGGGTTAAAAACAATGCCCCCGTAACCGGGGAAATGTTTAACAGCGGTAAAAATTCCGGCCATCTTTTGTCCTGAAATCAAATTCTTTGCCAAATCTCCCGCGTTCTGCTGTTCTTGCTGAAAACAACGATTATGAATGAAGTCGCCTGACTGGGTCTGGTCTAACAAAGGGGCAAGATTAAGCGTAATTCCGAATTTTTTCAGTTCTTGCCCTCTTCCAACCCCGACCACAAAGGCGGCTTCGGAATCCCTAAGGACTGTTTGAGCGGTCTGCTCTTGAAGAAAACTAATCCTGTTTATCTCTCCCCCCTCCTGGTCAACGGCAATAAACAAGGGGACGCCGGTATCTTGCAGGGCTAATTGCTGAAGGCCGTCTGTCAATTTTAACAACTTGGCTCCATCTTCTATATTCCATCCGAGAAGCAGTATCCCTCCCGGATGCAGCTCTTTTACCATTGATTTTATATCTTCAGTGAGTTCCTTGCCCTCAAAACCAATGACAAAAAGCTGGCCTATTTTTTGCTCTAAATCTAAACTTAATTTGCTTAACAAAAAGTTGTCGGACAACTTTACGATATCTTCAGAGTTGCTGAAAAGATAAAACATCAGCACTATCGCCAACAGAGCCATAGCAATAATCAGCGAAGATAATTTCATTCTCCCATTATCTCATTTTTTTTGGTTTTCTAAAACCCGGCTATCAAAAATCTGTGTTCTTTTTTCCAGCGCCAGATTAAAAATCCTAAAAATGAGTAATAAATTATCGCCCAGGCACAGGAAATCTTCAAATTTATTGACGAAAAGGCCAGGGAAGCAAAAAAATTAGAAACAATCTGGAGATAGAAAAGAATCAGCCAGCAGGGGAAAACAAATATCCAGGAGAAAATTCCGGCAAAAAGACCGAAAAAGGCGGCAAGAAAACCGAAAACAAGGACAAGCGGCAATAGCGGGAGAATCAAAACATTGGTTATCGGCGCCACCAATGAAATATATCCGAAATCATAGATTAAAATCGGCAGAGTGAAAATCTGGGCAGCCAAGCTCATCGCTAAAGCATTTCTTAATTCCAAAATATTCGGAATCCGCCTGAACCATCGCGAGAATACGGGGAATAGATAATTTATGCCCATTATCGCCAGAAAGGAAAGTTGAAATCCGGCATCCTGCAAAAGAAAGGGATTAAAAGCGAGCATTATCGCTCCCCCGAAAACAATCGCCCTTGAAGAATCATTCTGCCTCCCCAAAATCTGGCCGAATAAATACAAGAACCCCATAATCCCGGCCCGGACCGCCGAGGCCTGAAACCCGGTAAAGATAATAAAGAATAAAATAATAAATATCGTCAGGCCAAGCGCTTGTTTTCTCCAAAGTCCCAGCCCCAAAAACCCGAGCATCAGGATATTCACAAGAATCATTACATGCATGCCGGAAATGGCTGTAAGGTGACGGATGCCGGATTTATTGAGCGCCTCTCTCAACTCCGGGCTTAACCGCGATTTGTCGCCCAAGATTATTGCTCCCAAAATCAATCCCTGTTCATAGGAGAAATAGCGATAAACGCTTTGTCTTAAATTATCCTTTGCTGTCAAAATTCCTTTAAAAATTTTTTGCGCCAAAGAAAGGCGGTTCCCCTCCCTAACCACTTCAATTTCCGAGGAAAAACTAACAGCAAAAATATTTTGCCGGGACAAATATCCTTTATAATCAAATCCTTCAAAACTCGGCGGCTCTTCTATCCTTCCCGATACTTCAATCATCTGGCCATACTGATAGCGAGGGTAAGGTGGGGCAAAAACCAGAATTTTTCCGCCTCGCGCCATTGTCTGCCCGTTTATCTCATCCAGCGCCACCACTATCTTTTGATTTTCAGCGGTTAATGCCGGCTCTTTTTTTATCATCCCCTGTATTTCCGCGTCCGTGCCAAAAAACTTTTCAAAACCGCCCGCCACCCTGCCGGCCGGGAACAAATCTCCCCTGATAAACCCAATCAAAAAGAACAACGAGGAGAAGACAACAATCCATTTTAATTTCTTTGGCAAAAGGAACGATATCAGGGATAAAAAAATAAAAACCGCTCCAACGAGCCATAAAGCATTCCGCAGAACCAATCCGGCGCAAATGCCGATTATAAAAGAAAGGCAGGAAAAGAAAACGATTTTGGAGAAAGATTTACCGTCTAATCCTGCAAACATCAAAATGGGGCATTATTTCTTTCTCCAGCTTCTCCAGATACTCGTCTAGAAAAGGTTTTATTTTAGCGAATCTGGCGTCAATAATCCTCTCCGGCCTCCGAAAGTTCTGCAAAAAATATTTAGGGGCAGGAGCAATCCATTTCACTATCTCCAGAACATCCTTTTTCTCCACCAAGCCGGGAACAAGAGTAGTTCTGAACTCGAAATCGATTAATCCCTTTTTCAGTAATTTCACGCTTTTTTCTATTTGCGCGACATCAACCTCCGCCCCGACCACTAATTTATATTTCTTTTTCGGCGCCTTAACATCCATGGCCACATAGTCCAGTAAATTTAATTCCATCATCCGCTCCAGCATTTCCGGCCGGCTGCCGTTAGTATCCAGTTTTATCAGGAACCCCATTTCCTGAATTCTTTCCGCAAAATCCGGGAGGTCATCGTAAATAGTCGGCTCGCCCCCGCAGATTACCACTCCGTCTAAAAACCCCCTCCTTGATTCAAGAAATTCCCAGACCTTCTTTTCCGGGATTAGAGAATGTTTTTTGATTTCCTCCGGCAAAACAAGTTCCGGGTTATGGCAATACGGACACCTGAAATTGCAACCGCTGACAAAAATAGTGGCCGCCACCTTGCCGGGATAATCTATAAGAGTTGATTTTTGAATGCCCCCTATTTTCATATCTTGAGCGCAAACTCTTTCCTGTCTTCAAATTCCCGCTGTTTCCCCTTGTTCCATTGCTTCACGGGTCGGAGGTAGCCAACCACCCTTGAATAAACCTCGCAAACCTGCTCCACCACGCACTTTGGACACTTGAAATGCTCCCCGGCGATATATCCATGAACCGGGCAAATGGAAAAAGTGGGAGTCAAGGTGATATACGGCAGTTTGAATTTGGTAAAAACGTTCTTCACCAAACTCTTAACCGCCTCTGCTCCGGATAACCGTTCACCCGCAAAAATATGCAGAACCGTGCCGCCGGTATAGCGGCACTGCAACTCATCCTGAAGCTTCAAGGCCTCAAAAACATCATCCGTATAATTGACGGGCAGCTGGCTGGAGTTCGTATAATAGGGAACCTCCGGCGCTCCGGCAGTAATAATGTTGGGATATTTTTCCTTGTCCTTTTGGGCCAAGCGATATCCAGTGCTTTCGGCAGGCGTGGCTTCCAGATTGTATATATGACCGGTCTCTTCCTGGTATTGCAAAAGACGTTCTCTCATAAAATCCATTATCTCTAGGGCAAATTTTCTCCCCGGAGCAGAGGCAATATCTTCCCCTAAAAAATTCATAAGCGCCTCGTTCATCCCGATCAACCCAATGGTGGAGAAGTGGTTGGCATAATATGCTCCTTTGGCTTGCTTGACTCCGCTCAAGTAATATTTTGAATAAGGATAAAGCCCCTTCTCAATGTAATTTTCTATCGTTTTTCTCTTGATTTCCAAACTCCCTTTGGCTAAATCCATCATTTTCCCGAGCCGTTCAAAAAAGCCCTTTTTTGTCTTGGAAAGGTAGCCGATTTTCGGAAGATTGATGGTAACCACGCCAATTGAGCCAGTCAGGGCTCCGGCGCCAAACAGCCCTCCGCCTCCCCGATTGTGAAGCTCTTTCATATTCAACCGCAAATGACAACACATGCTCCTGACGTCTTCGGGTTTCATATCTGAATTAATGTAATTGGCAAAATAGTTAATGCCGTATTTTGCCGAGGCCTCAAATATCAAATCAAAAACCGGTTCATCCCAGGGAAAATCCTTGGTTATGTTTATGGTCGGAATGGGAAAATGGAAAGGCCGACCGTATCTGTCTCCTTCAAGCATTGTTTCATACAAGGCCTTGTCAAAAATTCTCATCTCTTCCTCAAAATCCTTATAGGTCTCTGCCTGCGGTTTGCCTCCCCAGATAACCGGCTGGTTCGCAAATACCGATGACGGCCTTAAATCCAGGGTTATATTGGAAAACGGGTTCTGGAATCCCACTCTGGTAGGCACGGCCATATTAAACAAAAATTCCTGCAAGGATTGCTTCACTTGCCCGTAATCTAAATTGTCGTAACGGATAAAGGGCGCCAAAAGAGTGTCAAAATTGGAGAAAGCCACTGCTCCGGCAATTTCGCCTTGGAGCGTGAACATGAAATTCACTACCTGGCCTAAGGCGGCTCGGAAATGTTTCGGCGGTTTTGACTCTACTTTCCCTGTTGCCCCGCCGAAGCCGCGGAGCAAAAAATCATACAAATCCCAACCAGCGCAATAAAGACCCAGGGTGTCTAAATTGTGAATATGAAAATCGTTTTCCTCAACCGCTTGCCTGATTTCTTTAGGGAAAATCTTGTTCAACCAATATTTTTTTACAATATACGAAACCCCGTAATGGTTAAGCCCTTGCAAAGAAAAGGTCATATTGGCATTTTCCTTTACTTCCCAATCAAGCTGGTCTAAATACTGGTCGACCCTGTCAACCGCTTCTTCGCTGACAGCGACCGCTTCTCTCGTTATTCTTCTCTGCTCCCTGTAAAGAATATACGCCCTTGCTGTTTCTGTAAGGTTTTCGGCTATCAAGACCTCTTCCACTATATCTTGTATTTGCTCTACGCCGGGAATTTCATTTTCCTCAAAGCGGCGGCTCAAAATATCGCTTACTTTTTTGGCTAATTTTTTAGACAAAGAACCATCGGCTTGGCCGGTAGCAGTGATGGCTTTATATATCGCCTTGGCCATCTTCTCCTGTTCAAAATCAACAATTGACCCATCTCTCTTTTTTACTTTAGTGATTTTAGTCATTGGCCCGATAGGATAAGCTTGCCCTGTAATCGAGCAAGCATCTTGTTTAATGTCTTTATATTACCCCAACTCTTAATCTCGGTCAAAAACCTGTCAATTGTGGAAAACTCAACCAAAAAACCGCTAAAATACGGCTTTTATAAAAATTTTTGTTATGGACGAAATCGCCCGCCCAAAGCAAGCAATTTCAGATATTTTTGAAAAAGTTGGTCAAAAACTTTTTCCCAAGTAAAATTTTCTGAAAATCTTATGGCAGAATCTCTCACTCGCTTTCTTAAATCCGAATCATCCAATAAAGCGCTTACTTTCTGA
>Ga0066637_10001374_pt1 | contig 15764 bp, 14 predicted proteins | sample CryGeyCG2014_020_FD_62737 | JGI IMG/M metagenome (GOLD analysis project Ga0066637, IMG submission 62737) | Groundwater microbial communities from aquifer - Crystal Geyser CG08_land_8/20/14_0.20 | ecosystem: Environmental > Aquatic > Deep subsurface > Groundwater | place: USA: Utah: Grand County...
GTATTCCGCAATATCACATTTTTTTAATTCTTTGGCTATATTATAAGCCACCCGAGAGGCAAGCAAAACATGACGAAAAATACCAGCGCCCTTTTCCCGATCCTCTGCTCCCCAAAGATAAGCCCCTTTATCTACTACCAAGCCCCCGGCTGGTGTTGCCTCCTTGATGCCCCCTAATGCCTTTAATAACTTAGAGGAAATAAAATGCGGCTCCTTCTCTCTTTTTTGAGCTTCAGGGGCCTCGACTTGGTCTGGCTGTAATTCTCTTTTGGGTTGTTCAAAATTCATATCTTTTAACTACTTAAATTTTTTAAAAAGCGCTGGGCTTTCTCTAAATCATCAAAATCGTCTATTTCCATGGCTAATTCATCATCATAGTAAATCGGCTTAAGTTTTAATTCTGGTATCTCATTAAACACATTTTCCGCGTAACAGTCAACCTTATTGTCCTTAACGAATTGCTCTATGCCTTGAGCAAACAAACTAAAATCATAAGCCAAAAATTTATATAAAGGAATACAGAATCGAGCGTCAGGCCCAAAAATATTAACGCCAATTTGAGTGACCAGCCCGTCTTCTATCTTAGCCTTAAAATCTTTTTGGGGAAGCGGACCGCTCCCTTTAATTAGTACGGAGCTCTTGTCTTGGCTAACCACGGCTTTCAAAAGAGAGGGGTTAAAAAGCAAATCACCATGCATCCAAACAATATCATCGTCTTTAGCCGCTTTTTGAGCTAACCAAAGCGAATAAATATAGTTTGTTTGGCCATAAAGAGGATTTTTAACAAAAGTGAAATTGAGACCTTGATATTGTTGCCTTAAAAAATCCTCAATCTTTTCAGCGCAATGGCCAGTGGTAATAATAATATCCCTGATATTATTTTCAATCAATGAATCAACAATCCTTTCTAAAATAGTAAAATCGCCCACCTTAACTAAGGGCTTAGGCAAATTATCTGTTAGGGGCATCAGCCGTTTCCCCATCCCAGAGGCAAGTATGATAGCTTTCATAATTTCTTATTACTCTTTTTCCAACTATACACCAAATAGCCAAGGCAAGCCAATAATGTTATCCCGGAGATTAACAAACCAAGGCAAAAAAGCCGTTGGGGCCAGAACTCAACTACCAATTCAAAATCAATTGAACCATCTGAGTTTTGAATATACTTGCCTGATTTTTTTATATCATTTAAGTTTATCAACCAACTATTAGCGTACCCATTAACCAATAAATGATTTTCCTCACTAAGCGGTTTCTTAAGCCAACTGTCCCAAAAATGACCTTTGGCTAAATTATCGTTTTGAATAGTGCCTTGAAGGTTTTTAGAAATGAACCCATCTCCCAAAGCGCTCAACCAGCCCTTATCAACATAGAAAAGGAGCTCTTCTTTGCTTGCTTGATCTGCCTCATTGCCCTCTATAATATTATATTTACTTTCAGCTTTATAACCTTCAAATTTATTGACTAAATAAACTTTCCACCATTTGTTAAAGCTCTCTGAAAAAACTATTGGAAAATTAGCCCTTGCTTGATGAACCCTGACAATATATTTTATCGGGTTGACTTTATTAAACTCTATCGCGGGCGGCTGAATGGTTTCGCTTGCCTGAAAATCGCGATATAATTTCAATTCCAAGGGAACTAACTTAATATTATCAAACCTATTGATAACTTCATTGCTGCCATCAGACGAAGCGTAAAAATATAAGGTGATGCCGCTTATGTCTTCGGCTGGCTTGATAATCGTTTCATAATGATTCCAGTCATGATTTTTTATTTCAATTGATTTGCTAAACGAATACGACCTCTCTTTCCCCGTTAGATTATAATAAAATTCCGCTCTATCCCCTTTCACGTTTTTATAGTCAAAAGACAATTTATAGATTTTATTACGCCCGCTTAATTCAATCGGAAATACTTTAGCAACGCAAGCATAGTGATTTTTTGAGCCTATCTCCAAAGAATAACGGCCATCAGTCGCGTCGTCAGACAATACCGTATTAAATATCGGCTCTTCCTTCATTCCCTTGGTACAATCGCCGGGCTCTTTTTGCCACAAACCATCTTCAAAAGAAATAAATAAAACCCTTAGTTCTGAAGAGGCGTCAATTTTAGCGCCATAGGTTTCTAAATTGCTTAAAATATTATTCAAGGTTTTACCTTTATTCTGCTCTGTGAAGTAAACCGCTGATCTAATTTTATAATCTGGTTGAGATACTATGTCGGGCAAATAACTTGTCTCCTGATTGGCGACAACAACGGCTGTTGGAGTATAAAAGAGAGGTAAAAAATTATCTTCAAAAATTTTATAAATATCAAGCAAGCCGAAAGACCTAATAAAAACAACATCCGCTGAATCATTTAGTTTTTTCTTTATCTCAAGGGGTGACGTGATCCACTCATAAAACACGCTATCAACATCATTTTCTAAAATAACATTTTTAATATTGAAAAGACCGGAAAGCCGGGCAAGTTTATAGAAAAAATTATTGTCATTTCTGATATTAATGAGCATGTTTTGCATTGGTTCTTGTTGGCTCTTGAAAAAGGTTGAAATGCATCTATCTCTCAAGTATTGAGAAAGAGGGTCTGGCCCAGCATAGTCCCAAAGATACGTACTATTGTAAGTGTACTGCATTGGCAGAATATAAACCCGAAATTTATTTTTTTGTTTATTAAGATAATCACTGGCATCTCGGTAATATGAAGGAATCTCTACTTTGTTGGAAAATAAAGTATCGCCAGAATCAGGAAATATCCGACCAGTAATAAAAGGAAAAGAAGCTATATTTATAATCACAAAAACCAAAACAACAAAGCCCCAAGAAAAATATCTGCTTTTTATTTTGGCGAATTTCGCGTAATGGAGCCTTGTTATTATCTCATTCACGGACAAGGCAAACAGACAAGTAAAACTAAAAATAAAAATTAGGCCAATCTTATCAAGAGGATTCCTGAATATGGAAAAATAGGGCAGATGTTTAAATAAAAACGCGAAAGCAAACCCCAAGGAAGAATTCGGCCCATTGATTAAAAGAAAGCTAACTAAAGCAAAAATGGCAAAAATAATAACATATTTTTTAGAAGAACGGCAAATCAATAATGCTAAATAGGCAAGAATAGTAATAAAAAATCCCAAAATTATAAATAACGATGTTTGGTAAACTTTGCTGAATGGATAATAAAGAAAATTCTTATAGCTGGCAAAAAATCCAGAATGGCCCAAAAATCTAAAACCCTCTGCCACGCTCGCGAAGCTGGCATTGCCGATATATTCCAAATTAACAGAGTCGGCGGATATGGCTGTCTGAATTTCATTAAAAACATTTAGAAACACGGGGATAATTATATAAGCCCAGCCCAAAAAAAACACCAAGCCAATAGCCAAAAGGTTAACTGTCTTTTTTCTTGTAAAAAGCTTATTGCCCAAAATTATTCTTTCTATAATGGAACTCAAGGCCAAATAAGACAAAATTAAAATAACCATTATCAACGCCAACAATAAATTATTAATGCCCGGCGAGCACAAAAGGATTAAAATTACTAAAATAGCGAAGTCTTTTTTAGAAAACTTCTCAAAAATTTTAACGCAATATAAAAGAATAAGAGGCAAAAACGCGTAAACATACAAAATAATAGGCAGATGCCAAAAGAACTGCAAAGAATACATATTGAACATATAAAAATTGGCCGCTAAAAATCCAGCAACCCCGGAAAACTTGCTCTTTCTTAAGAGATAACCAATAAACGCGAAAAAAGAAAAACCTGAAAAAAACAGCCAATAAGAAAATACTATTTGCTGAATTGCCGTTAAAGAAAAACCAATCTTATAAAGAAGATATATCGGCAACTGATAAAGCGGCAATAGGGTGATGCCCCGGCTTTGCATCAGCCCTAAGTTTAAATCCTTCCAAGTAAAGCTTCTAATAGAAAGGGCTATTGAGGGATCAAAAACAAAAGGCGTATCATTGATATTCATTACGGCATGATCAAGCCAAAAAAATGGCGCTAACGCCATAAAAAATATCAGTATCACAAAAAATATGTTTTGTTTTTTTTGAAAAAAACTTTTATCAAACATAAAATGCTAAAACATTCTATAAAAGTTTATCAAGATAACGCAATAAAATGTTCGCTCCTTCCGTTGAATGATTAGCCGCTTTTTCCGTGTTCAATGCTTCAAATAATTTTAAGACATCTTTGTGCAATTGGACAAGGTTTTCTGAGCCATTGGGAATAATGGCGAAAATTCTTTTATGCGAAGTGGATATCTTTTGCTCTGTTGTTGGGCTAAAGAGAACTTCATGCTTTTTTTCTCCCGGCCTTTTACCAATAATTTCAAAATTCACTTCGGATATTTTGTATCCTTTGATACGAACGAGGCACTTAGCCAAGTCAAATATGTTAACTGGGTCGCCCATTTCAAGCATATATTTTTCCCCTTTGCCTTTTGTAATAAAACTTGCCTGCAAAGCCAAATGGACTGCTTCTGGTATAGTCATAAAATATCTTGTCATTTCGGGGTCTGTTATGGTAAGGGTATTTTTTTTGTCTAATTGATCTAAAAAAACTTCAACCGCGCTTCCGCTGCTGTTAAAAACATTGCCAAAACGCACGGTTGTATATACGGTTTTGCTAAATACCGAGCCAAAGTAGTCAGTAATTTTCTCGGCCGCTCTTTTTGTTTTGCCCATAACATTGGAGGGCAACACTGCTTTATCGGTGGAAATTAAAATAAATCTTTGGCAGGCAAACTTACCAGATAAATTAGCGATATTATAGGTTCCCATTACATTGTTGAAAACCCCTTCGTAAACATTATCCTCAATAATTGGCACATGCTTGTAGGCAGCGGCGTGAAATACTATATCAATGTTATGGCGCTGGAACAGATATTCTAAAAGAATAGTATTATTGATATTGCCAAAAATAGACATAACCTCTGTTAAAATGTCTAAATCAGATAAGCTATCAAGAACTTTTTTGATATAAAACAGATTTTTCTCCGTGCAATCTAAAATAATCAATTTTTTGGGTTTGAGGAGATAAATCTGTTTTGACAGCTCTGCTCCGATCGACCCGCCGCCGCCAGTGACCAAAACCACTTTATTTTTAAAATGCTCGGCCAATTTCAATTGATCGGACTTCACTATCATCTCGCCAACAATATCTTCAATTTCAACCCGTCTTAAATCTTTATAAGTTGCTTTATTATTAAAAACAATCTCTGATACCCTCGGCAATAATAATAATTCAACCTTATTATGTTCAGCAAGAAGCAATAAAACCCTCCTAAGAAAAAATCCCCTCTCGGAAGGAACCGCTATAATAACCTTTTCAATGCCCTGTTCTTGAACAATTTTCGGCAAATCGTCAACCGAACCAAAAATAGGCATGTCGCAGTAATATTTTTCTGAAAGATTATCATCAACAAAACCTACCACCTGCCATTGCAGGTCGGTTTGTTCTTTTATATTATTAACAAGCAGTTGGCCGGCCTGACCGGCGCCAACAATCAATAATTTAGATAATGCCATAGAATTAAATTAACTTAATTTCTTTAAGACACCACAAAATTGAATCTTGCAAATTATAAAAAGGCCGCCAAGAATAATCATTTGCCAATTTGCTGGTGTCGCATAAAGCCGTATCAAAAACCTCTTCTTTGTCGCTCACCAAAACCTCGGGGCAAGACAAATTATATTGTTTTAAGATAGCGGCAACTTTGTTCAAAAAAAACTCGTAGGTTATGTTTTGCCCGGTTGCTATATTATATAAAAAAGATTTCGCCGGGCAATCAATCATTGCGCTCAAGAGATTGCAAAAATCGCGCAAATCTAAAAAATCCCTTTCAATTTTAAGATTGCTGATTTTAACACGGCCCTCTTTGCCTTTTTTAACCTCTTCTAACAAACTTCCAATAAAAGTACGGTTGGGCAAGGTCGGGGCAATAATATTAAATAATCTTAAAACTTGAACATCCAGGCCAAGATTAAAATAATAATGACACAATGTTGTTTGAAGCAATTTAGATGAGCCGTAAAAAGACGAGGGCGCGGGGAAGGTATTTTCATTTATCAAGCCGCTTCTTCCCGCTGCCCCGTACTCAGCCGCCGAACCAATAACAATATATCGCTTCTTTTTGCCAATTTCATTGATAAAAAACTTATTTAGGGCAAAACTATTCAAATAAAAATCTTCTAGGGTGGCGGTTTCTATTTTTGCGGCGCAATGAATAATAATATCAATTTTTTTACCCAGCAAGACATTAGTTATTTCATTATCAAGAATTTTCAACAAATCAAATTGCAGGTGAACGTCAGGGCTTATTGATAAATCAAAAACATTATGCTTGGCTGATAAGTATTTTGTAAGGCAAGAGCCAATAACCCCGCCACCTCCCGTGATTAGTATATTCATAATTATAAACTCCAGACCTGTAGGCGGGGTATTAACCCCGCCTACAGGTCTAGGGTATGTTTTCTGCGCTCGCTCGGAAAAACTAAAACTTTATTTTAGTTTTTCGCTCGCTCGCTTGAAAATAAATGCTCAATGATAAACTCGTATAATCGTTTAGAGGATAAATCATCTTGATAATAATTAAACCTATCCTTGAACTTTTTGTATCTTTTTTGATAATCCTGATCATTAAACCATATCTTTAATGTTGAAATCAAGTTAAACAGGTCATCTTCTGTTTTGGCAAATGGGCCCAACATATCTTGAAAGTAATCATAATATATTTCTCGGCAATTATTTTTATAATTTTCATAATCATAAGGATAAAAAATAACCGGCCTGTCCAGCAAACAAAAATCAAAGGCGATGCCCGAATAATCAGTAATCAAGACATCTATGCTGGTTAGAATTTCCTGCAAGTTGTCGACATTCTTGGTAATATCCAAGATATTTGAGTAGCTTCCGTACAATTTAACGTCGCGGCTGGCGTTCTGATCCGCGATATGCCTCTTAAGCAATAAAACGCCGCTGTTTTGGCTTAAATAAACATTGAGCTTATTCAAAAAATCTTCGCTGAAAGGCCTTAATTCGCTGTAGTAATCCCTGAAGGTCGGCGCGTACAAGAATACGGTTTGATATCCAACGAGATTGACGCCTGGAATTGCCTGCTTCTCGCCCCTGACCAAGATATCATCTCGGGCATAACCAAGGCAAACAACATTGTCGTTTCTGAAACCGCTTTTCATAAAGGCAATATCGTCTTTAGCTTTGGTAATTACATATTTATACTGCCCCCACTCCTTTCTCATAAAATGACTAAAAAAGCCTTTTTGATCGTCTTTGTTGTCAAAGAGTATTTTTTTTATCGGCACGCCATGCCATAAATTAATAATATTAAAATGACCCAAAGTAAATGTAATGCCAGAAACATCTTGGGCTGATTGTTCAACAACAAAATAATTTGCCCTTAAAATATTATAAATTCCTTTCAAGGAATAACACCGCAAAACAGGCCTGCCCAGCCGCCTGAATTCATCATAAAAACCCCTGTTTTTAGTCATCCAATAATAACTAATATCTTTAATGTTATTCTCTGACAAATAAAGATAAAGGTATTTGCTATTGCCAATAAACCTCGTGCCTAAATTAGAGCCCACTAAAATTAGCTTTTTGTTTTTAGGGATAATATAAGAAAAAAGAAAAAATAATGGAATGAGAAAGGCATTTACTACTATTTTTTCAATGAAAAATCTCAATTTTGTTAACATATTATTATTTTATAGCGCTTAAGATTAGGCAATGACAATTTTTTCGCAAAAACTTTGGCGGATTAGTCAAACCATATCTGGACAAAGGCACGCCGAACCAAAAGGGCTTAACCTGTATACTCTCAAAGCCAGCAACTTTAGCTGCCGCCCCTAATTCTTCGGCTGTATATTCTCTTATATGAATGGTCTCTCCTAAATTATCGTTAGATCCAAGGTCTAACGGGTATTTTATGTCCACGCCGAATAATTTCATTAAAATATGAGAAAAACGATCCCTGTTGGGAGTTTCAAGAAATAACCCTCCTCCTTTTCTTAACACCCGATATGCTTCAGAAAGCATTTTCTTATCGTTTTCTATATGCTCTATCACATCAAAGGAAATTGCCAAATCAAATGTTTCATCATTGAACGGCAGATTGGTCGCGTCAGCAATTTTGAATTCAAAATTATGATATTTTTCATCAACGACATTTTGAATATCCACCCCGACAACCCTATTTCTTTTGGCAAAAAGAAAAGTGTAATTTCCGGTGCCGCATCCCATATCTAAAATATCCTTATTTTCAACCTTCTCGCTAAAACTTTTCAGATAATCCATTATAGCTTTATTTAAATCTTTCATAGATCTTGAAAATAGCGCTCAAAGCCACTGGCGGTTATATCCCAATCAAATGTTTGAGAATAATCATAGCCTTCTTTGGCTAATCTTTGATACAGGCCTTGATCGGTTAATAATTTTTTTAAGTTTTGAGCAAAAACATAATTATCCTTAAAAGGCGCCTTAATAACGCCGTGAGTATGAGTGGTATTGAGGCAGGGTATATCATACTCTGTTACGGGCGTGCCGACATTTATTGCGTCAAGGTAAACAAGGCCAAAGCTTTCAAAATAAGTTGGTGAAAGCAAAGTTTTTGATTTTTTCAAAAGATCATATTTTTCCTCGCCGTATTTAGCGCCCAAAAACTTAATATCATAACCCAATGGTTTTAATTGCTTTTCTAACCAGCCCGCGTAGTTATCCTGACGGGCTATAAATATCGCTGATATTTTTTTATCGTAAATTTTTTTCAAGTTATTTAGTATCTCGGGTATTTCAAGAACGCCTTTGGGCTCAGTAAACCTGCCCAGAAAACAAATATCGTATATTTTGTTTTCTATATTAAACTCGGGCTTCCCTTTATACTCCCTGCCATATCGTATAACATGAACATTTTTATTTTTAGTTAAAAATTTTTCTTTATCAATTGAATTGCCGCCGGCCAACAAGTCAGCTTTTTTTTGTAAAAGAAAGAAAACCTCTTGAACTATCCATTTATAAATCTCGGACAAACTTGGTATTCTTGGTTTTTTAGTATAAAGCCATTGGTAAAAAAATGGATTAGGATAATATAAGCTATGGCTTATCGCCACCCAATAGGCCTGAGGATTTTTGCGTTTAAAGAAAAAAGCGATTAAAACATCGGGCCAAGCGCACGAGTGAGAAATGATAATATTTTTTTCTGAATCAAATTTTTTAATTAGTTTTAAAGATTTGAAAAACGCGACAAAATAAAACAAAAGCACCCTTAATGTTCCAAGCTCCTTGAATGCCTCTGAAGAAACATTGATTGTTTTGATTTTATAATCAATTTCCCATTTTCGCGGGGGCTCGCTAAAATAAAAATAATTAATTGACGGAAATTTTTTTGCCCAACGGGGAATAACTTCATAAGTGAATTTTTCACCACCACTAAGAAGGGTGCCGTTATGGCAAACGCAAATATTGTGAATTGTCATAATCTCTCTGATTATCTTTTTATAACAGCCAAATTATACGCTAAAAACTTTCTCAATGGATGGGCTTTCTCTATAAATCTCTCGTAAATTTTGAACAGTGGCAAAAACTTTTTTGGATACGAGTGCGCTTCAAAAGATCTAAAATTAACGTCATCAAACACTTCTTTAATTATTTTCTGAAAATATTTTTGCCTAAAATGATTATGCTTTTTCAAAAGCACCATATGGGGATAAAATAACGGGTTAAACCGATTGCCCTCTAAAATAATAATTTGCCCGCCATTTTTACAAACCCTTTTTAATTCTCGCAAACCTTCAAGATGTTTTTGATAGCTTTGTTTGGCTTCGTCAATGTGGTGCAAAACATCATGCAAAAAAACATAATCAAAGGCGTCGACCGGAAAGGGCAACTTTTCAATGCCCCCAAGGCAAAAATTCAAGCCCTTGATATTTTTGATGTTTTCGTCTTGATAAATGTCCGCCCCATAAACTTCTAGCCCAAACTCGTCAATAAAAATTTGGCTATCTAAACCATTGCCGCAACCCACATCAAGCAGTTTCTTGCCCTTGGCTAAATCCAAGCCCATTTTTTCAAAAATATCGTTTTTATATTGTCCGTATTTCCAAAATTGGCTATTTTTCAGCATAAATATAAACCAATGGCCAGAAAAGCCTGTGTTTTAAAATTTTTCTGATATTTCTTTCTAGAAATTTGTTTTTCAAAAAAGCTAGTTCGTAGTCAACTTCAAAAAAACCGAGCTCAACCTCTCTAAAACATTTATTGAAAATCTTCCTTAAAAAGTTCACCCTGAGTGTTTTGTCATAGCCGTGTCGTAAGAAACGACCTCGTAATAATTTAATGTGTATAAATTTCAGAAAAGGCTTTATTACGGGAACATCAATAATATTCCCGCTCAGCTGATAATAAAGCGTGGAAAAAGAAAATACCGGCGCCACAACGAATATTCGGCCGTCTTTTTTAATCAGATTGCTAATGTTTCTAACCGCTTCCTCGGTGTTTTCAAAATATTCTAAAGACATAGAAGAAAATACAAAATCAAAAGAATCATCCCTGAACGGCAAATTAAGAATATCGGCGCAGATAAACAAGCCCTCTCCGCCATTCTTAGAAAAATACTCTTGAGAGCTCTTCAAAGCGTTCAAGGAAATATCAACATTAACAGTTGTTATCCCCTTTTGAGCGACAAAAAAAGAATTATAAGCGATGCCGCAGCCAACATCCAAAAATAAACTGCCCGGCTGAAAATTAAAAAACTTTTCCGTGTAACACTGATAACTCTTAATATAAGAGCTGTTTTTTTCCCCCTCTGTCAACCCGATATTGTCCACAAATTTCTGATGGGTTTTGTCCCAGCTCCGCAAGCTCAAAGAAACATCCGAAGCTAAATTAGCTTGCCGAAATATCATAATGCCGTCAATAATCTGATAAGAATGGCCGCTAACGCATCTCATTTCGCTTTCCCTAAATTCCAAAGATTGTCTGCATTGGGGACAGCAAAGAATTTTTTGAAGAATATTTTTTGTTTCCTGACTATACATGAATTTACGACAAAATTTTTAATAAGTCCAGTTGGGCCAAGCCTATCCTAAATTTTAAACCATTTCTTCCTGAATAAATTATAAAATATTGCTCTTTATTTTGGAAAATATCCGCTCGACAGGCCTCGTCTTGATCAAACGCGCCAAGCCCGCCAACATCTAAAACCGGGTTATGCTTGAACCTCTGCCAATGCAGTAAATCCTTGCTGAAAGCCAAGCCAATTCGGCCTTTGCGGTTTTTGTCATAACCAGTGTAAAACATTAAAAAAACGCTGTTGGCTTTAATAATCCGCGGGTCAGAAATGTGCTGTTCGTCCCACTCGCCTTTGACGCCTAAATCTAAAACCGGCTCTGGGCCTTGTTTTTGCCAATACAGTAAATCAGGACTAGTGGCCAGGCCGATTCTTTCGCAGAAGCCATCATGCCCGGCAAAAAACATATAATAAAGGCCCTTCTCAAAAAAAACACCACAGCGGCTCACATGATCTTTGTCCCACCAAAAATCTTTACCTTGTAAAACAGGGTTGTTTTCGTGCTTTTGCCAATTCAACAAATCAGCGCTCGTGGCTAAACCAATTGCTTCGCTCCATTCTCCCTTGGGCGAGCCATCATAAAACATATAATACAGATCATCTTTTTTAATGATAAAAGAATGGGCCACCAAGTCGTTATCCCAAGCGCCAGCTTTACCGGGCGACAAAATAGGATTACCCTTGTGCCTTTGCCATTTTTTTAAGTCAAAGCTAGTAGCCGCGCCAATGTCATGGCGAAAACAAATCGCCTTGACTGAAGTAGTGCCAGTGTAGAATAAATAATACTGGCTATCTTTTTCAATAATTTGCGGATGGTAAACCGCCCGGCCTTCCCAGTTTTTGCCCAAAAAAATATAGGGCAACCCTTTGGGGCTGAATATAAAATTTGCCTGTTTTTTAGTAAAAATGTCAGCCATGAATAATTCCTAATTTTTTCTAGCGGTTTTGGCCAGCCCAACAATAAGGCGCAAAACCTTGCTGGAAACATTGGTGTTTTGATAATTCTTGGGAATATTAAACTTCTCGCCAGCTTGCCGTTGGCCACTGATAATTTCAATTGATTGCAAAATAACATTTTGATCAAGCCCGCTCAAAATAGCCACCCCTTCGTCATAGGCCTCGGGGCGCTCGGAGCTAACCCTCACCTGCACCGCTGGAAATTGCAAAATAGATGCCTCTTCCAAAATAGTGCCGCTGTCCGACAAAACGCAAAAAGCGTTTTTTTGCAATTGAATATAATCAAAATAACCAAAGGGCTTATGAAAGTTAATAAGTTGATGAACTTTTAATTGTTGTTCGGCTAAACGTTTGGCAGTGCGGGGATGAGTGCTTACCATAATGGGTAATTGATATTTATCCGCCACCGCGTTCAAAGATTCTATTAATTCAATCAGCGACTCTTGGCTATCAACATTCTCTTCGCGATGCAAGCTGGCCAAAAAATATTTTTGGGAAGACAGCCCTAATTCCGTTAAAATCTTTGATTGCTCAATGCCCGACTGATAATAACTTAAAACTTCAGCCATAGGCGAGCCGATAACATAAATTTTGCCCGGGGCAATGCCCTCTCTTAATAAATAAAGCCGGGCGTTTTCGCTGTAAGGCAGGTTAATGTCGCTAATGTGGTCAATGATTTTGCGGTTAATCTCTTCGGGTACATTTTCGTCAAAACAGCGATTGCCCGCTTCCATGTGAAATATAGGAATCTTCATTCGTTTAGCTACAATGGCTGACAGGGCGCTGTTGGTGTCGCCTAAAATCAGCAAGGCGTCGGGCTTTTCTTTGAGCAAAACCTCCTCGCTTCTGGCAATAATGTTAGCCAGTTGCCCGCCCAATGTTTCGGCTTTAACTTCTAAAAAATAATCGGGCTGGCGAATAGCTAACTGTTCAAAAAATATCTTGTTCATTTCATAATCATAGCTTTGTCCGGTGTGCACCATAATGTGATGAATGTATTGGTCAAGCTTGGCAAAAACCCTGGATAAACGAATAATCTCTGGCCGAGTGCCAAAAATAGTCATGACTTTTAATTTATCAGTTGACTTTTTCTCCATAAGATTATTTTATTATTTTTTTATTATTTTGGCCGAGTAAATTTACACTTCTTCGGAATAAGTGTCGGGGTCTTGGGGGTTGAAAATTTCATTGACAAAAATCAAAAGTTTCATTTCTGTTTCGCCGATATTTTTAATGTTATGCGTCCAGCCGACAGTCATATCAACAATTTCTGGCGCCTTGCCCGAAACCAAATATTCCTTTGTTTCTTGGGTTTGCCTATTTCTTAAACAAATTTTGGCTTGGCCTTCAATCACGCAAAATTTTTCTTGTTTGCGGGTGTGGTAATGATTGCCTCGGGTAATGCCGGGCTTAGTGGTGGAATAAGAAATCTGGCCCAAACCGGGTACTTTAAGTATTTCCACGAAACGGCCTCGGGGGTCTTCTTTGATTTCTAATTTTTCGTTCATAAATTTTTATTGTGAGATAAATATGTTTTATACAAATTTTTGTGAAACTTTTGTTTAAGCCCTCCGGAATTTTTTATTTTGGGAAAGGACTTAATTAGTTTAGCCAAATCGCCAACGGTTATTTCATTACCAGAGGTGGTTTTTTTCAAGTAAAATAACTGCTTTCTTGGCTGAAAAACTTCTTTAAGAACAGCTTTAACCGCGTCTTCAATATAAATAAAATTAACCTTTCTTTGACCGTTTTTCACGGTTAGTTTTTTGTCATGCGCCACCTGATGGCAAAAAGTAGCCACCACTGAATTATAAAATGGCCGGCAATCCTCGCCAAAAACATTAGTCAGCCGCAAAACTACCACTGGAACTTTTTGTTCTCGGGAATAATTTTCCAACATCACTTCAGTCAATCGTTTACTCAAACCATAAGGACTGTCATTTTCGGCCCGGATAGACGAAAGATAAACTATTTTTGCTCGGCTTTGGGATTTTTTTAAGGCAGAGAGCAAATTATAAGTGACCACCACACTCCCTGCGATCACCGCTGTATTGGACCCTCGGTTAACCGCGGCCGCGTGAATAATCACGTCTTGTTTGGCGGCAAATTTGGCCAATGACGCGATTCGCAAAAGATCGGCCTTGGGCAAATCACAGCCCAATAATTCAACTTTCTTGTTTTCTTTTAAGGCCTTGGCCAAATGCTGGCCAATAAACCCCTTACTGCCGGTTAAGCCAATTTTCATAATCAATTTTTAGAAAATAATTTCAATTCGACTTTAATCTCGTCCAAAGAAAGCAACAACGTTTTAATCTCATCAAGCGATAATCTTTGGGTGTTTTGCGAGGTATAGCCCTCAAGCGGCAAAGAATTGGCTTTCGCGCCCTGAAAATAATACTGGCGATAATCTATCTTGGAGGATTCGGGCTTAATCCTAAAATAATTCTGGCAATCTTCGGCCCTGAATAATTCTTCGCTGGAAATTAAGGTTTCGTGCATTTTTTCGCCCGGCCTAATGCCGATTTCTTCAACGCCGCCCTGATAAGAAAAAATAGAAATCAAGGCCTGCGCCAAATCAATCACGGTGGCCGAGGGCGCTTTTTTAACAAAAATCTCACCGTCCTGGCCATTGGTTAAAGCATAAAGCACCAAATCAACCGAGTCAGCCAGAGACATCATAAACCGCGTCATTTGCTTATTGGTAATTTTCAAGGGCTTGTTTGCTTTAATCAAATCCACAAAAAACGGAATAACCGACCCGCGAGTGTGCATGACATTACCATATCTGGTGCCGCACAAGATGGTGCGGCTTCTTTTTTCCCGAGAAGCGGCTATCATCACTCGCTCCATTAAGGCCTTGGTCATGCCCATAACATTGATGGGATAAACCGCTTTATCGGTGCTCAAAACAACCACCCTTTCTACCTCGTTATCAATGGCGGTGTTAATCACATTGGCGGCGCCCAAAACATTGGTTTTAACCGCTTCCATGGGAAAAAATTCGCAATTGGGCACTTGTTTGAGAGCGGCGGCGTGGAAAACAAAATCCACCCCCTTCATGGCGTAATTAATTGATTCTTTGTCACGCACATCACCCACCACAAAACGTAGCTTGTCGCTGTTGTATTTGTTGCCCATATCAAACTGCTTTTTTTCGTCGCGGCTAAAAATAATTATTTTCTTGGGGTGGCAGTTAAGCAACTCGGCCACCACGGCATTGCCAAAAGAACCGGTTCCGCCGGTGATTAAAATTGTTTTATTGTCTAATGATTGTTTATATTGATTGATCATAAAATATTTAAAACTCGCTTAAGATTAAAATCAAAAATAACCGGCCAATTGTATTGCTTGATATATCTTAAAGCATTTACCCTATATTGAGCAAGCTTTTGCTCATTAAGCAACATTTCAACAAGGGCGTCAACTAAGGAGGCCGCCTGGTACCCTACCACCAAGCCACAGCCATTGTCTTGCAAATCATAGGCATTAGAAGGGGCGTTGGTTAAAATTACCGGCAAGCCTAAAACCAAGTAATCCTTTATTTTAGCCGGGTCCGCGTTCTTTACTTTCTCGTCCAAAATATCCGTGTTAAAGGTAGCCAGGCCAACGGCGCTGTCAGCCATCAAGCGATCTCGTTCTTGGCGGTCTTTGATCCAGCCAGTAAAAGTAATCTGGCTTTCTACCCCTATTTCCTTGGCTAAATTCTTCAGGG
>Ga0066637_10001376_pt1 | contig 15761 bp, 11 predicted proteins | sample CryGeyCG2014_020_FD_62737 | JGI IMG/M metagenome (GOLD analysis project Ga0066637, IMG submission 62737) | Groundwater microbial communities from aquifer - Crystal Geyser CG08_land_8/20/14_0.20 | ecosystem: Environmental > Aquatic > Deep subsurface > Groundwater | place: USA: Utah: Grand County...
ATGTAAGAAACAAGGAAGATATTGAAAAGGCTCTGAAAGGAATAGACGCAGTTTATCATTTTGCAGGGGCAGTGGGTGTAGCCCAAAGCATGTACCAGATTGCTGATTATGTGAATACAAATGTTCAGGGAACAGCAAACATCCTTGATTTTTTGGCTAACAAGAAGCATAATGTAAAGAAAATCATTGTTGCTGCAAGCATGAGCAGCTATGGAGAAGGAAAGTACCTTTGCGGCAAATGCGGATTCATAAGGCCAGGACTCAGAAAGGAGGAGCAGCTTAAGAAGAATCTTTGGGAGATATCCTGCCCCAAATGCGGCACCCTTATGACGCCCGTTCCAATATCTGAAGAAGACGAGCTTCAGCCAAACTCAATTTATTCAATAACCAAGAAAACTCAGGAAGAGCTGGTGATGAACATAGGAAAGACTTATGGGATAAAATCAGTTTCTTTGAGATTCTTCAATGTTTACGGTCCAAGACAGTCCCTTAACAACCCTTACACTGGAGTTACTGCAATATTCATGAGTCGGATAAAAAGCGGAAATCCGCCTGTACTTAACGAAGACGGCGGGCAGAGCCGAGATTTTATTTCAGTTCATGATGTTGCAAATGCATGCGTTCTCGCTCTTGAATCAAAAAATGCAGACTACCAGATTTTTAATATTGGCTCTGGGAAGCCAGTAAGCATAAAATCAGTTGCTGAAACTCTCATTTCAATTTACGGTTCTAATATAAAGCCGGATATACGGGAAACTTTCAGGCCAGGGGATGTCAGGCACTGCTTTGCTGACACTTATAAATTAAAGAACCTTCTAGGCTTTGAACCTCAGGTAACTCTTCAGGAAGGCTTGAAAGAGCTTGTGGAATGGTCAAGGACAGTAAGCTCAAAAGATGATTTTAAAAAAGCAGATGAAGAAGCAAAGCAGAAAGGATTAGTTAGGAAATAAAAATGAAGTACCCAAGATTTTTCGGATTTTTTGTCCTTTTGTTCCTTCTTGCAGCAACACTGATTCTTGATGTATACCTGCTTTTCTGGGAGAAAATGAAGGGATTTAAAATTTTTCCAGGCTCATAGCCTGATGGTGCATTTTTATGAAAATACTACTTGTTCATCCTCATGACATTTACTCGACAAAGGAGCCATGGACAGTCAGGATAACTGCAATTGCGCAAAAACTGGCTGAGAAAGGGCATGAGGTAAAACTCGTTTATTTCCCATTGCCTGAAAAAGAGAGAGGAATAGTAAACAAGAATAATTTTAATTTTGAGGTAATCCCTTTCAAAAGGCGCAAATGGGCGGTTTTCAAAAATATTTTTCTGATGCACAGGCTTGCTCGCTGGGCAGACATAATCCATTTTCAGAAATGTTTTGCAATAGCTTCTTTTCCGTCATTATTCTCAGCCTACTTCACCGGAAAGCCAATTCACTATGACTGGGATGACTGGGAATACCAAATATATCTTTTCAGCCCTCCTTCCAAGATTTATGGGAGATACCTTAACATGCTTGAAAGAACAGTCCCAAAGCTTGCTGATACTGTTTCAGTTGCCAGCGAGGGAATAAAAAAGCTTACCCGTTCGCTTGGGATTGAGGAAAAAAGAATATTTGATGCTCATGTGGGAGCAAACCTTAAAGAATTCAATCCGAAAATAAGCGGAGTTGAAATAAGAAAAAAATATAAAATTCCCTCTTCAAAGCAGATTGTAATTTATCTTGGACAGCTGCACGGCGCGCAATACGCAGAGCTTTTCATTAGCGCCGCAAAGAAAATCATTGAAGAGAAGGCAAATGCAGTTTTCATGGTTGTTGGATGGGGCACTGAAGCGCACAGGCTCACTTCTCTTGCAGAGCAGCTGGAAATTTCTGATAAAATTATTTTTACAGGCTATGTAACGCATGATGAAGTCCCGAAATACCTTGCAGCAGCAGACATTGCCGTTGCATGCTTTGAAGACAATGAAATAACCAGATGCAAGAGCCCGCTTAAGATAGTTGAATATCTTGCAGCAGGAAAGGCAATTGTCGCAAGTGACACAGGAGAAATGAAAAAAATGCTGGGCAATGCGGGAATTATCGTGAAAGCAGGAGACTCAGATTCTCTGGCAAAAAGCATTCAAATTCTATTGTGCAATAAAAAGCTTAGGAAGGCACTTGAAAAGAAAGCCAGAAAAAGAGCAGAAGAGGAATATAACTGGGATGTTACCGCAGACAACCTGCTCAAGGCATATGAATCTGCAATAAAAATGAGAAAACATAAAATCTGAATCTAATCATTTTTTTTATTTTTGATAATTCCAATTGCTCTTCCTAATCTGTCAATTTTGGATGCTATCTTATACCCTCTTGAATTGAGTATTCCTCTGAGCCGATTTTTTAGTTCAAAAATCTCATTATCAAGAATTTGAATTTTTATTTCTCTTTTTTTTATTTCCTGCTCTTTTTTCTGCAGTTCCCCGTTTAAGCTTATTATATGCTCTTCTCTTTTTTTTATTTCCTGCTCTTTTTTCTGCAGTTCCCCGTTTAAGCTTATTATATGCTCTTCTCTTTTTTGTATTTCCCTTATTTGTTCTTGTATTGCATGTTCGGATTTCTTATTTATCTTTTTTATTTCTCTGATTTGTTCTTGTATTGCATGTTCAGATTTCTTATTTATCGTTTTTATTTCCATGCTTTGCTCTTGTATTATTCTCTGCTCTTTTTCCATTTCTGCTTCAGTCTTAATGATTGTCTGATTTGATTTTTTATCTCTTGATTTATAATTTTCTAGGTATTCCTGTAGAAGACTTATCAGCTCATTTTTTTCATTTATTATTGAATATGGCGTTAATATGTTTTTTGATTCGCTGATTTCAGGCTTGTGGCAGAATTTCTCAAGAGGCTCGCAAACTTTTTCCCAGCGGAAATTTTTAGATGAATACACTTGCCCCTTTTTTGCAATTTCGCTTCTTAATCTGCTGTTGCCAAGCAATTCGAGTATTGAGCCGGCAAGCTTTTTTGGCTCCTTCGCATTGACAACCAAACCTATCCCTTCTTTTTTTATTGTTTCAGCAAGCTCATCTCCTTCAGAACATATTACAGGGAGCCCAGCCCACATGCAATGAATTGTTCTTGTTCTTAATGCGAATTCTGTTTCAAAGCCCAGCGGGTATGTAATTAATGCAATTTCAGACTCCAAATAGGCGGATTCCATTTCTTCATACGGAATCCTGTCAACAAAGAAAACATTTTTGTCCAATATTCCTTCTTTCTCAGCCAGTTTTTTGGCGTTTTCTGCGCCTTCATATCCAAGGCTTCCTTTTGATGAGCCTGTTGCGCCTAAAAACACAAGCACTGCGTCTTTTTCCTTTTTTGAAACTATCTTAATCGCTTTTATGGCTGTTTCTGCATCAAACCAAGGAAATATGCTTGAAGGCCAGAGCACAATTTTTTTGTTTTTTCCAACAATGCTCTTGAGAATATCTTTTTTGTGAATTGGCTTTTTTGAAGGAATCCCTGAAGGGACAGAGTCCACAAGATTTTCATTGTATGAAAGAGGATTGATTCTTCCAAGTGCGCTCATTATCCCCGAATAATACTGCTTCTGCCTGTTCCCTGCGCACATTACAAAATCCGCCATTGAAAGCAGAACATTAGAAGAAGTCAGCACATAATTAGTGAAATCGGAAATTTCTCTTTCATTAGGGCGTTTTTTCGCATAAATGCTCGCCTGCTCAAGAACAATTGGAGCATAAGCATCAACAACAACAGTAATTTCTTTTATTTTTTCCAAAACCTCTTTTTCAGTGGTCCATAAAGGAATTATTGCAACATCATAATGCCCAGAAAGGCCTGAACTTAGAACTTTTTTCCAGCCAATAAATTTTATAGAAGATATGTTTTCTTCTTGTTCTCTTGGCTTTTCAGCTATGGTTACTTTATGGCCTTTTTTGGCAAGAACTTTTGCCATCTCCAAGAATCTAATGTCTGCAGCAGAGCTTTTTCCCTTCTCAAAAATTTTTTTATGTGAAAAAAATATTACTCGGCTCATCATATTCCCCCAATGCAGCTGCCTTTTGCCAATATATTTTTATTACGCTGCGGTAATATATTGCTGTATTTAAAAATATTGTTTTTTCAAGCGCAAGAGATAGTATTTTAAATCAAAAAACGGGTTGGAAAAAAATATGATGAAATCTATGAGCAGAAAAGCGTGCCTTTTGTTCATCAAATCATCAGCCAAAAGCTCAAAGGGCCTTTTTACGTTGAAAACGATTCTTTTTGCTGAATCGGAAATGCTCTTAGGCTCATTGCCGTAAAAGCCCCAGGCCCATACGTTCTTCAAAAGGGAAAATAATCCTTCTTTTTTCATGTGATGTGCAATAGCCCTTGGCTCATACACCAGCTTGAAATTATTGGAAATCAGCCTTTTTGATATGTCAACATCCTCGTAATTGCTGCTGAATCTCGCATTATACCCGCCTATGCTTTTAAGTGCTTCAGTTCGAAATACCGTGTTCGCCCCAAAAAGAAAAGGTGGATTGATTATTCTCTTATTTCCCCACTCCTGCTTTAGATGAACTGCCCTCCATCTGCTGTTCTCAACAAGCTTTCCTCCCACTCCTGCAACTGATTTTTCATTGAAATTTTTCATTGCTGAAGAAAGCCAGTCTTTTTCTATTATGCAGTCCGCATCTATGGAGGCAATAAAATCGCCTTTTGCATTTTCCAGCGCGTTATTCCTCGCATTTGCCAATCCAGGTTTGTTTTCCTTAATAATCCTGAGATTTACTCCTCTTTTTTTTAGAGATGCCGCAATTTCCATTGAATTGTCAGTTGAGCAGTTATCAATTACAATTATCTCAAACACAGGATATTCCTGCGATGCGATGCTCAAAAGGCATTTTTCCAAATAGGCGCCAGAGTTAAAGACAGGAACATAAAATGAGATTTTCTCTGATTTTTTCATTTTGTCAATTGAAATCTTGTCCATCTCCAAATGCGGCTTGGGATAGCCGCTTTATTAGTCAATTAATCGTTATAAATAAATTTATATATAAGTCTGATGTTTTTCATTTTCTCTTGATGAAATAGTGAATTGCGGGGTAAATCAGTAAATGAAAATAGTTCTGGCAAATCTGCCTTGGATTGCAGACGGAAGGACAGGAGTTAGAGCAGGAAGCAGATGGCCGCACTTGAAGTCTCTCGAAGAAGGAGATTACCTACCCTACCCATTTTTCTTAGGGTATGCTTCAGCCATTCTTAAAAAAGAAGGCTTTGACGCAAAACTGATTGATGCAGTGGCAGAAGGCACTTCAGAGGAGAATTTTATCGTAAGGGTGTCTCAGATTAAACCAGCCTTCTTTTTCGTTGAAACATCAGCTCCTTCCATTGACTCTGATTTACGGATACTGACAGAGATAAGGAAAGCAACAAATGCAAAAATTGCAATTTCTGCACCCAGCATGGACCTTTCAGTAAAATTTCTGAAAGAGCATTCCATCATAGATTTTATTCTTTTTGGGGAATATGAATTCACGCTTTTAGAACTTGCCAAAAACATTTCAAAAGCAAAAAAATGCAAGCCATTAAACAGAATTGAAGGGTTAATATATAAAAAAGGCGGAAAAGTATTCAGGAATAAAAGCCGGGAACTATGCAAACTTGATGAACTTCCCTGGCCAGACAGGACTGATGTTCCAATCTACAAATACTTGGATTCGCCCGGCGAGATGCCTCTTCCGTGCGCTCAGATTATTGCAAGCAGGGGCTGCCCATTCAAATGCATATTCTGCGCCTGGCCTCAGCTTACTTACGGAGGGCGCAATTACCGGACGCGCAGAATCAATGATGTAGTTGATGAGATGGAATTTCTAATAAAAAAAATGGGCTTTAAATCAATATACTTTGATGATGATACTTTCAACATTGGAAAGGACAGAATGCTTGAGCTCTGTAATGAGATAATCAAAAGGAACATCAGGGTTCCTTGGGCGGTAATGGCAAGGCCAGATCTGATGGATGAGGATGTCTTAAATGCAATGAAAACAGCGGGGATGTGGGCAATCAAGTATGGAGTTGAGTCAGGCTCACAGAAAATCCTGGACAATTCAAAAAAACAGCTTAATCTCCAATTGGCAAAAAAGAACATAATTCTTACAAAAAAGCTCGGGATAAGAACGCATCTCACTTTTACTTTCGGGCTTCCCGGAGAAACTCTTGAAACCATTAAACAGACAGAAAAACTGCTTTATAAGCTTGATCCTTTCAGCGCCCAGTTCTCAATAGCAACGCCTTTTCCGGGAACCGAGTTCTATGACACTCTTAATAAAAAAGGGATGATTGTATCAAAAAATCTCTTTGAATACAACGGCAGCGCCAGGAGCGTCATAAGAACAGATTCATTAAGTGCATCTCAACTGGAAAAAGAAGTTAAGGCGCTTGAGAATGATTGGCTTTTGCACCGCAGGAAAAACAATCGAACTGCAAAAAACCTAAAAACAATGCTCAATAGAAATGGATTCAGATACACTTTCAATAAAGTGATAATCTCACTGGTAAAAGAGGTAAGAGCTGATTTGAACATAATCATAGCAAGATATCTGTCCATACGCCCCAAGAAAAACCTTTTTTACAATCCGCAGGAAGACACGAAAATAATACCAATTGATTTTGACTTGAAAAAAAGATTTGGAAATTCAGATATTCTCCTGATAATGTCTCCACCCTGGGGAATGTTTCCGCCGCTAGGATTAGGGTATCTGTCTTCCTATCTTAGAAACAAAGGATACAAAACTTCCATTCTTGACATGAATGTTGAGCTATTTCAGGAGGCCTCGGCTGAAGACAAGAAATGGTGGCTTACTGATGCATACCCTTACTGGGTGAAAAGTGCTCTTTTCCCGAAATTATTCAAAAAATTTGAATCAAAGATAAACAAGTATGTTGATTCAATAATACAAACCGAAATACCGGTAATAGGATTTTCAATTCATTTCGGCAACCGCCCCTTCGCAATTGAAGTTGCAAAGAAAATAAAGGAAAAGGCTCCGAATCGGACAATCATATTCGGTGGGCCGGGCACTTTTTCAATTCATGACCGGGAAGAATACATCCCGAAAGGTGTCTGTGATGTCTTTGTTGTTGGAGAAGGAGAAGAAACCCTTTATGAAATCATGGAATCATTAAAAAGCAAAAAAACAATTCCTGAAATACCCGGCGCTGTTGTTTATAAAAAAGGAAAATTCTCCAATCTGGTTCCCAGACAGCCTATCCCCTGTCTGGACGACATCCCTTTCCCCACGTTCGAAGAGCTGGACCTGTCAAAATATCCGATAAAGTTTGAGGGGCTGCCTTTGCTTTTCAGCAGGGGATGCATAAGCAGATGTAAGTTCTGCAATGACCACACCTTTGCCGGTCCATTTAGGATGAGAAGCGGCGACAGCATGTTTCAGGAAGTAAAATACCATTTTGAAAAGAAAAATGCCTTCAATTTTTTCTTTAATGATCTTCTTGTCAATGGAAATGTAAAAAATCTTGTGAGATTCTGCGACCTAGTTATTGATTCAAGCCTGAAAATCAGGTGGAGCGCATCACTAATAGCAAAAAAAGATGTAACCTATCCGGTCCTTTTAAAAATTAAAAAATCTGGCGGAAGCGCATTGACTTATGGAATAGAAAGCGGCTCAAATGAGGTCCTTAGGAAAATGGGAAAGATATTCACTATTGAGGAAGCAGAGAAGGTAATCCGCGACACTTACCAGGCAGGCATTCGGGTAGTGATAAATTTAATGATTGGCTTTCCCGGAGAGAGAGAAGAAGATTATCAAAAAACAGTTGATTTTGTTAAGAGAAACTCTAAATATATTTACATAATCGGCTCTCTAAACACAGTTTGTGTAAACGCAGGAACTAACCTTGATGCCCATCCAGAAGAATACGGAATCCTCAGAGTAAATGATGAAAATACACGAGCCCTTGAGTGGTATACTAAGGATGGAAATGATTATTCTTTGAGACTGAAGCGGGGAAAGCACCTTTTGGATGTTTTGAACCAGTTAAATGTTACGGTGCATACAACAAATGTGCCAAGAGATAAAATAAATCCTGCCCAAAAATCCAATAATAACTGAGATATACATTATTTAAGTTTAATAAGCCTACAAAAAGGAAGAGAACATTTGTAAAATGCCGGAAAGACTAAAAAAAATTTCAGAATTCATAAAAAGCAATCTGGACCTTGTTGGCGTGCTGGATGGAAAAGAGGCATTCAAAGGGCCTGAAATGCTTCATATAGACCTGACAAACAGATGCAACAACCAATGCCTTGCCTGCTGGTGCAGGTCTCCGCTTCTCAAAGATAAATGCATGCCTCCTGAAGAGCAGGTAAAAACACTTCCTTATGAGATAATCAAAGGAATACTTGATGATGCTTATTCAATGGGAACCCGGCAGGTTAAATTCGTTGGCGGCGGAGAGCCGTTCATGCATCCTGAAGTAATGAAGCTTGTTGAATATGCAGTAAAAAAAGGGTACTCCATTGACATAAACACAAACTTCACTCTGGTGAATGAGGAGGCAGCAAAAAAATTTGTGGATTTGGGCGTGGATTTGATGACTGTAAGCTTATGGGCTGCAACACCAAAAACTTATGTTGCAACACACGCCAACCAAACCGGAAAAACATTTCAGAATATAGAAAAAGTTTTGAATTTTATTACCCGGTACAAGAAAGAAACTGGAAAGACAAAGCCGGCAATAAAACTTTACAATGTCATCTTTAACAAGAATTATAAAGAAATCAACAGGATGATTGACTTTGCTTTTTCAACAGGAAGCGAGGCTGTTCAGTTTACAGTAATGGACCCAAAAGAAGGAAGCACTGACTCACTGTTATTGAACAATAAAGAGCAGGATTTTTTAATAAAAGAGATTGAGAAAGCAAAAAAAAGGATAAACTTTCTCAGCCAAACCATCTCCAAAAAGGGATATGAAAACCAGGTTTTTGTATCCTCTTTCCAAGAATTTGAAAGACGAGTCAAAAGTGAGAAAGCAGGCTCTGGAATGTATGACGAAAAAGTTACATGCAGTATCCCCTGCTCTGCAGGATGGATGTTCTCAAGAATCATGGCTGATGGAAATGTGGTGCCATGCCTCAAGGGCCCGCTTAAGCCTGTTGGAAACGTCTACAAAAAAAGGTTTAGGCAGATTTGGGAAGGAAAAAAACAAAAAGAATTCAGATACAATGGAACGCATCTCTCAAGAACCAACCCGTATTTTGCCCAGTTAAACTGCCTGAAAACCTGCGACAATCTCTGGCAGAATGAATCAATTTATATACGATTAACTTCACTTTCAAAATCGCAGAGGCGCATTCTGAAAGGAGCAGGGTTCATGCTGAAAATAAAAAAGGCATTTAAGAATTAATCTGCCGAGGGCGCGCAGCCGCGCTTTTTCAATGAAAAATTACGCTGAATCTCTTATAAAAAATGGAAATAAAAACTTGCATAAAAAATCTTAAGCAGTATTCGCTTGTCTTTCTTGGAATACTCCTCAAAAAACCAATTACAGGCCCTCTGAGTGTTCAGATAGACCTAACCAACCAATGCAATAATGAATGCATTGCATGCTGGTGCAGGTCTCCATTTTTAAAAGAACTTGCTATGCCCCGTAAAGAGGTGGAAAAAAGCATTCCTTTTTCTAAATTCAAAGAGCTGATTGAAGAGTTTTCACGCATGGGTGTAAGAGAAGTATACCTTACCGGTGGAGGAGAGCCTTTCATGCACCCTGAAATCATGAAGATTATTGAGTTAATAAAAAAGAAGAGCATGCGCTGCTCAATGAGCACAAATTTCACGCTTCTTGACAAGGCTAAAATAAAAAGGCTGGTTGAACTGGGAGCAGATGAGATGAATATTAGCGTGTGGGCTTCAAATCCAAAAAGCTATGCAAGAACCCATCTCAACCAGAAAGCAGAACAATTCGCAAAAATAAAGACAAACCTTGAATTCTTGAATAAAACAAAGATTGAGATGAAAAAAACAAAGCCTTTTGTGAATATTCATAACGTAATTCTAAGCCTTAATGCTGATGAAATTGAGGAAATGATTGAATTCGCTTTTGAAGTCGATGCTGATTCTGTGGATTTCACGCCAGTTGACACTATACCAGGAAAGACTGATTTTCTCAAACTAAATAAGAAGCAGTGCTCGGAAATCCTGAAGAAACTTTCTCAAATAAATGAAAAAATAGATTTTATGAGAAAAAAATTCAAGTGCAATACACAAGTGAAAGGAGTTGATTTACTAGGAACAAGAATCAAAAACACGCTTTCCTCAAAAAAATATGATGACTTGTTAGTGGATGCTCTCCCCTGCTATGCAGGATGGACTTTTGCGAGAATTATGGCAGATGGAAATGTGATCCCCTGCCTTAAGGCGCACAGGATTCCATCCGGAAACATTTTTAATGAAAATTTCAGAAGCATCTGGTACGGAAAAAAAGAGAACTTTTTCAGGAAGCAAACTTTTGTGTATGAAAAAGCAGGCTCTTTTTTCAAGCAGATTGGGAACGACCCCGCAAGTTTTGGATGCCGTAAAGGATGCGATAACATTGAAATGAATGCAGCAATCCATAAATTTATAGGCACATTCCTTTTTTTTAAAAGAAGAATTTAGCAAGATTTATTTTTTTTATACAAAAAAGGCGCTAAAACCCAACACAAAGGAATTTCTTTGTTTCTCTGGGCACAAAACGCAAAGATCGGGTCTTGTGCACAAAAAATTGTTTTAATAATTTTTTTGTGAATTGCTAACGCAATTTTTGTGCCCCAGAAATGCTGTGCATTTCTCTGGGATTTAGTGCGGAGTAGGACGCTCTCAGCGGATTTTTATGATAAAGATTATGAAAAAATAAAAATCTGATTAAATTTTTTAAACCTCCGGCAATCCATTTTGAATGCAATTAAGTTAAGAAATTACATTTTTGGCACTACTTCAGCAATAATAATCTGACTTATGTTCTCTTTAATAATCCTTTCAAAGATGATTATTTTTTTGCTTCAATGAGTATAAATGAAGGTCTCCTCATAGCTTGATCATAATAAAGTGGATCTATTTTTTCCGCTTGAGGAATTGGTTTTGGTTCTTTTACATATGTTATTCTGAATCCCACATTGATTATGGGATTAAAAAGTTCTTCGATATTTCTTATATAGTCTTTAATTAGCATCCCCGGAACCATTTCCCATTGCTGTGTTTTTGTTTTGAAGTAATTATCCACCAAAAAAATCTTTTTTTCTTGTAATCTTATTATTTCTTGTCCTATTGTACATGGATTAGTTGTAGAAATAATGAGTTCTCCATTTTTCTTAAGCACTCGATACGCTTCTCTCAGTGCTTTTTTAACATCTTGGACATAATGAAGGGATAATCCATAAAAATTAAGTCAAAGTATTGTTCTTAAAAGGCAGTTCTTTCATATCAGCAACCCTAAAATCACAATTTGGACTTCTTGATTTTGCAATTTTAATCATTTCTTCAGAAATATCTATCCCATAAACTTTTGCTCCTTTCATAGCAAAGATTTTTGAGTGAGTACCGATGCCGCACCCTACATCAAGTACTTTTTTACCTTTTATCTTTTGTGTAATCTTTTTTACTGCAGGTATCTCAACACAATCATTTGAAAATCTTCCCACAATCATACTTTTATAATATTCTTTTGCATACTGATTGTAAATATTTTTTGTATATTCTGTATTTTTTTCCATTTTAGTACATATTATTCTATTAATATTTTAATATTGACCATTCTGAGTCAAGATGAATAAGCCCAAATCCAGCTGGCGAATCGACTACCCTAAAGCTATATTCTTTTACATGCACATCATATGGTTCAAAAGAGTTATAAGGATGGACTGCAACAGTGATGAAATATCTGCCTTTAACAAATGGAATTTTCTTGATTCTGTAGAAGATACTGCCCCTTCCTTTTGCCGATCTTATTCTAAAACCGCTGAATTTAGTGTTTGGACCGGAGATGTGAATTCCATCCTCGCTGTAAAATGCAATGCCAAATACGGGGTTCTTTATTTCTTTAATAGAATTATAATCTATTCTGATTGACATTTGCTCGCCGGTCTTGAATAGAGAAGATACCGATTTGTTCTCTTTTAAAAAAACTACATTTTTTATCTGTATAAAATGTGATTTTTTAGTGTATTCTGCGGATTCTTTATGAGTTTTTTTAAGATAATTTTTCAGACACGTTATATACTTTTTAATTGCACGAGCAGATTTTCCTTTAGATTCTTCTTCATATATTAAAAGCTCGTTTTTTTCTATTTCTTTTCTAAGCCAGTCTTCATCTATTTTAAAGTTTTTTATTCTGAATCTTATTCGTATTGCCTCTTCTGCCGATTTTATTCTTTCTTCCATCTTTATAAACGGAAGTTGTGCTTTTTTGTAAAGAACATCTGCCAGCTCTGTTTTAATTTTTTCTTTATCAATATTGTTCTTATTGTCTGAGTTGTTTAATAATGGAACTAGTTTGTTTATCCCTTTTTTTAATGTATTTATTGATAATGCCTCATATATTTTATCTCTTCCAAAAAACTGATAGTACTCATTTAGGCATTTCTTCTTTAGCAGTATTCTCCTATCAAATAATCCAAGGTTTGCTTCATAGGCTTGAAAAAGCGCCTCTTTTGCATAATCTGCATAATGTCCGATTATTGAATATTCATCTTCAAGTTTACGTGTATTTTTATCGATTGGTAATATTGGCGGTGCCATTCCCATTTTTTTACAAAGATTTTCTGCTAATGGCACAAACATTTTTATTGTTTCATCTGAAATCTTTATGGCAAGAGAATGATAATTATCTTGGCTTTTTCCTGCAAGCACAGAAAATGAGAATGGTCTCTTTTTAAGTGAAAAAAGGTCCAGCTCGATTCTTGGATTGTTATAAGAGGGAATTTTCCTGTTTGCAATATAAGTTGAATAAATTGATAACTTTATAGCTTCTACTGCCAGTTCATCTTTTCTGTATTCTTTTAAAGTTGTTTGAGAAACTGAATTAAATTTCTTCAGATTCGCGCATAAAAGAGCAACTCTATTAAGATATTCCGGGAGAAGGAATGCCAGTTCTTCCTCATAAACTTTAGACATTCCTTTCTTTAGAACAGCAATCCTGCCCGTAGGGTCATAAACCGGAAAGAGCATAAGATAACGATTCTTATATGTTGGCCAACTGTCAGGCGAATTCCTAAGCAGTTCTGAGAAAATATTTGTGTCTAATTTTCCAATTGGACAATTGCTTATCTGAACAAGAAATCCCGACTTGTCTTTTATATCATAAAACTCTTTTTTGCCTTGTATATGACTACTGAAGAAATCATATTCATAAAAACACTGTATGTCAATGTCAGAAGTGGGTCTAACTCTCCCATGCACAATTGAACCGTTAAAGGCAATGCCTAATACGTGCTTATCTCTCTTTAACTTTTTGACATAGGCATAAGCAACTTTTCTCATACGTTTCTTAAAAGCTACTAACTCTCGTTGATTCTTGAATCCAGCATTCATAATAAAAAAGCAGTAATCTGCCGTTTCCTCCATTTTTTTTAATTTTTTACTATCACTTACTATTTCTTATGCTCCCAATCTGCGTTTATGTGGATTATTCCGTATTCTTTCTTTTTGCTTTCTACTTTGAAATTTATTATTCTATCTGATATATCAAAAGGCAGGAAATCTTCTGCCGTGTGAATTGCAACAGTTATAAAATATTTTCCCTGCAATAGAGGGAGTTCTTTTATTTTGAATATAATTTTTCCTTTTCCTAATATTTTTTCTATGGGAAATTTGTGGAATTTGGTGTTTGGGCCGTAAATAAGGATGCCGTCATCTCTGTAAATGGCGATGCCGAATACGGGTTTTTTAATTTCTTTTTTAGCATTATACGTTATTTCAATTATGAATGGTTGTCCTGTTGAGAAAATTTGGCTTTCTGTGAGTTGATGTTTTTCTTTGCCCATTTCAAGTAGCCTTATTTTTGTTATTTTGACGTCGCTTCCGGTTTTTTTCATGTTGGTTTTTTCTTTTATTTTCTGTATTTTCTGAATAATCTCTTCTCTTTTTTTCTCAAGCATGCTTATCTGTTTTTTTAATAAAGCATTCTTATCTAGTTTTTGTCCTTCTATTCTTTGTTTGAGTGTAATGATTTTTTCTTCGATTTTTATTGTGTTTAACCTTAATATTTCTGCAGTATGATTTATGTCTTCCATAAGATTTTCATTTGAACCTATTTTCAGCTCTTCAAGAAAGTTGTCATCTGCCCATTTTTGGGTTTTGATGTCTGCGATTGATTCTATTAAGAAAAGCCTGTCTTTGATGTAGTTCATTTCTGCTTTTATTCTTTCGTCTTCATAGTTGAATTCTGTTTCTATTAGTTCTTTGTATCTTTTTAGAAATGTTATTTCTTCTTTTGTGTTTTTTAGGAGTAGGACTTCTTCGAAAAGTACTCTTTTTAGGTTTGTTAGGATTTCTTCTCTTTTTTCTGGGGTTGGTTCTGTTTTTAGTTGTGTTGTGAGGTTGTTGTCTAGTTCTTTTAGTGTTTTCTTTTTCTTTTTTATTAGTTTTTTTATTTGTGGGTTTTTGTTGTTGTTTTTTGTTAATTCTTTTATTTGTTCTTCTATTCTTCTTAATTTTAAATTTAAATCTGCTCTCTCATTTTCGCCATTCTCAAAAATCCATTGGCTAAAGGATTCAATTCTCGTTCTTACTTCAATCAAGCTCTTCTTCAGTTTCCATTGAATTATAAAATCTAATCTTCTCTTATTATGTTTCTTAAGTAAATTATCAATTTGTGCTTCTCTCTTCTTTAAACTTTCAAGTTCAACTTTTTTATCATTCCATTTTTTGAGAAAATCAGCCCGATTTTTTGCATTGGCTCTTCTTAAGTATTTCTGAACAACACTTTCTGTTGAGCCATAAGCAATCATTTTACCTTTTTCAAGGTATACTGTCTTGTCACATATGTTGATAATGTGTTGCATTGAGTGCGATACTAAGATGATGGTCTTGCTACACTCTTTCATGCTTCTTATTAAATCGAAGCTCTTCTTTTGGAATATCACATCTCCGACTGATATGGCTTCATCAATTAGCAGAATCTTGAAGTCGCTCAGCAGGAAAGTGCTGAATGCAAGCCTCATTATCATGCCGGTTGAGTAAGTCCTCAATTGCTTGTCAATCGCATCTTCAAGCCCTGAGAACTCTATCACTTGCTGTAACCTTTCAGAAATTTTGTTGCTTGACACTTCCAGCAAGACGCTGTTAAGCTTCACATTCTCCCTCCCTGTAAGCTCTGGATTGAATCCTGCGCCCAACTGAAGAAGGGGTAGCACCTTACCATCTACTTTCACTAATCCTTTTGTAGGCTTTAGAATTCCGGCAATAACCTTTAATAAAGTTGTTTTTCCAGAACCATTCGCGCCTATAATCCCTATAACTTCGCCTTTTCTGATTTTCAAATTTATGTCTTTCAGAGCATATCCTGAGTTTTTTTCATTTGAATCAAATTTTTTATAAACGTTCTTTAAGATAATGGCGTATTCTCCCATTTCATTCCCCACATTTCTTTCTTTTTATGATTTATGTTTAATATTTTATGCAGAAAAGCGGCAAAACTCCAATCTTCAGATTGGAGATAAGCCGCTTTTAGCATCCTAAAAATCCGCGATTAAGAGAGCGTCCGGTCAAACTCCGGACTTTAGTCC
>Ga0066637_10001377_pt1 | contig 15760 bp, 17 predicted proteins | sample CryGeyCG2014_020_FD_62737 | JGI IMG/M metagenome (GOLD analysis project Ga0066637, IMG submission 62737) | Groundwater microbial communities from aquifer - Crystal Geyser CG08_land_8/20/14_0.20 | ecosystem: Environmental > Aquatic > Deep subsurface > Groundwater | place: USA: Utah: Grand County...
GTTGGCGATTACTTTAGGGTTAAGTATCCAGATTTGGATGAAAAAGACAGATATGATTTTGAATGGCAAAAAATTAAAGATAATCCAGATGTGATTCAATGCCAAGACTATAACACAATGGCTAATAAACATAAAAATAATACTTGAATTTAAGTTTAATTCTTTATTTCAAAATAATTAAGGACCATAAAAAAAGCCGCCGGTATAAAGATTGTTTTTTTAGATTAAACAGTTTGACGTATTCGGAATTTTCTTGAGAAGTGGGTCTAACCTCTGTTTTCCCAAGGTAATATCCCATGATCTTTCTTCTCAACTGATAATATCGTGATAATTGATTGTTACTCATAAGATTTAAATTAAATTATTAATTTGTAGCCTTCCAATAAGCTTCCTATAAGTCTTGACTTTTATAGCTTAATGAAGTATATTTATGGCATAAACTCATTGATCAGACCGAAAAGGTTAATGAACATTCACTAAGCTAACTCCCCCTGGTTCATTGCGAGCCAGGGGTTTTTTATTGCATTAGTTTTTTTGTTGTTTTAGAATAAGTCTATGGCACCAAAAATACTGGTTCAATTTGACGGAAGTAATTTTTACAATAAAGTTAAACAGATGAATCCTTCCATCCACCTCACAAACTTTAACTACCTTTCCTTCGCTCAAAGCATTACCAAAACTCGCGTTATAAAAACCATCTATTATGTGGGAGAGATCAAACAGTATGAAGGTAATAAGAAATCGGAAAGGCTTTTTAACGGCCAGCAGTCGCTATTCTTGAATTTGCGAAAACAAAACTTCGAAATTAAACTTGGCTACCTTTTAATGAGTAATGGTAAATATCATGAAAAAGGTGTTGATGTACAGATCGCCGTTGATATGGTTCGAGGCGCAATAAAAAATGAGTATGATATTTGCTACCTTATTTCTTCCGATACCGATTTGCTTCCGGCGATTAAAACGGCAAAAGAAGAAAGAAAAAAGATTATTTATGTCGCTTTTGAAAACTCTATTAGTCGCGCACTTCTCAAAAACTGTTCCTCTTTTTACGTTACTAAAAAACAGGATTTTGTAATAAAAACGTCGTAAGAATGGAAAAATTATTTCGATTGCATAGGATTTGCAACTGAAAATTCCTAACAAACAAGAACGAATTTTTCGTATAATCAGTGTAGATTGGGGACTAGGGCAATTCTGGGCCCCTTTTTTTATGAGAAGAATTGAACCAAAAGAATGGCAGGATGTAATGATCCAAAAGTATTATTTGAGACTTGAAAATCCGCTCGTGAGCGGTGGACCGGATTTGAACCGGCGACATTCTCCTTGGCAAGGAGACATTCTACCGCTGAATTACCACCGCAATTCAACGCTTATATTCTACCAGAGCCCGTCTTAATATCTCAATTGCTTTTTCCAAATCTTTACAATTTAGTACATAAGCAATTCTTACCTCATTTTTCCCCATCCCGCGTGTTCCATAAAATCCTGCGGCGGGCGCCACCATCACCGTCTCATTTTTATATTTAAAATCTGTCAGTAACCACTGACAAAAGTCTTCACTGTCTTTGACCGGTAATTTTACTATGGTATAAAAAGCTCCTTCCGGCTTTTCCAGATAAACTCCCGGAATAGATTTTAATCCTTGATATAAAATATCTCGCCTTTTTTGATATTCTTTATGAACCGCTCTAAAATAAGAAGCATCAACCTCGGTTAATTTTTCCGCCATGGTTTGATCAACAAATCCGGACGACAATCTGCCTTGAGCCATCCTCAAAACACCGTCAGTCAAGTCGCGATTTAGAGAAACTATCATCCCCAACCTCGCCCCACAAAGACTGTACCGCTTTGAAAGACTGTCGAGCAAGATCATTTTATCCGGATATTTTTTCATAAACTCAAGGATGGAAACATGTTTTTTTCCGTCATAAACAAATTCCCGGTAAACTTCATCGGAAATCAAAAATAAATTATTTTCTACACTTATTGAAACGAGCATTTTCATTTCGTCTCGTGTATAAATTGTTCCGGTTGGATTGCTGGGATTGCAGATAATAATTGCTTTAGTTTTTTTGGTAATTTTTTTCTCTATCTCAACTCGTGTCGGAAGATGAAAACCAGTCTCTCCTTTTGTCAAAACCGGAACTATTTTAACTCCATTTATAGCCGCATAAGAATTATAATTGGCGTAATAAGGTTCAAAAGCAATCACTTCTTCTCCCGGTTGACAAATGGCAAAAAAAGCCATGGAAATAGCTTCCGACCCACCGGTCGTTACCTGAATATGATTAGTCTTTATAAAAGAATAGCCTAATTTATTGTAGTAACTCACTAATGATTCTAAAAATTTTGGCTCTCCCTGTGATTGACCATAAGGTATCGGATTGGCTGTCCATTTTTTTAAAACATTAACCATGACTTCCGGGGTTTTTATATCAGGATCGCCAATATTAAGATGATAGACTTTGACTCCCGCTTTCTTGGCCTCAACAGTGAATGGAACCAACTTTCTAATCGGGGAAGCCGGCACCTCCAGTAGCCGACTGGAAACTTTAGTATTTTTCATAATGTTTTAATGATAAAGTTTTCAAATAATTTTGCAAGAGGAATTTTTTCATCCTATGCTTTTTCTTAAAACTGCCAAACGGTTCAAATATCCCTGATATTTTTTTCCAGAATTTATTTTTTCATGGAGTTTTTCCACAATTTTATAATGTTCATTCTCTTCCCCAGTTTTAGGTTTTAATTCTTCCCCTAAGTATTTTTCAATTTCCAAAACATCTTCCAAAATATTTTTCCAAATTTGAGATTTATTGGCTAACTTAATCAGTTCGTTTTTTTGAAGAAACCGACCGGCTCGTCTTAAGTCATCTTTAATATTCAGATAGTATTTTTCCAGCAGTTTTATCTGATTAGTTTTTATTGCATATTCAATCCCTCTTCCCGCACCAATTATTTCCGGAGGAATTCCTAAAGAATATAAAGCCCCGGTAAAACCAATCGCCCTTGGCAGTTTGACTTTTCCTACCCCTCGGGAATAACCAAAAAGTCCAATATGCAAGACTCTTTCCCGCCTTTTGGGAAGATGAAAAGCTATCTTGTTAATCAAAGGGGCAAGTTGTTCAACTGTGTTTTGATAATATTTTTCAAAAACTGCAATTAATTTTTTTAAGGCCTTCTCTTCGGACATTGAAATTGAGGCCGCCTTTCCTTGAGGAAGAATTTTTTCCAGTTTTTTAATGGCGCCAATTACCAACTCTTTTTCATAGTCATAACGAAAAGCGCTTTGTAAAAGAGTCGTCTTTACTCCCCGGTATTCGTTACAAAACTGTTCAACGGTATTTGGAGTTAAACCGCCGCGGAAAGGTAAGGAAGCCGAGCCAATAATCGGATAGAGTTTGACATTATGTTTTTTTTCAAATTCAATGTAGTGAGAAAGGCCGATCTTTATTGCCAACACGGTTGGCACTAAACCGGAGTTTAAGGCCGGATCAGACCGGGCCAAATAAGGACGAAAATAGGCCGGTTTGAAATGAAATTTTTTTGCGTGCAATCGCCAATATTTCTCGAGAAGTTGATGAGATGACATAATTGTTGATACCTGTTCGAATAAAGGAATTATTTCTATATGTTTCAAACTTTCCTCTCCAAAATCATAGAGAGCATGTTTTAACGATGCAATTTCTCTAAAGGCTTCTTGAATGGCAATCATTTCTTCGGCTGATTCAGTCATCGGTAAAATTACTTCAAATAAAGGCGGGCTGTGAACACCGATTTGTTTAGCCAAACCGGCCGCGCCTAGTATCCCGATGAAAGCTCTCCCCAGGCGAAACTCCGTTTCCACTTTAGGATTTGGTAATCTGAAAGTTAAAAATTTTTCTTTTCCCAACGGATTTTTTCTAAAATAATCATGATATTCACTAAAAAGTCGCTCAATCACCGACTCGTCAACATATTTTCCCTCCCAATCCCAGTTATATTCAGAAACACCCAAGTCAGAAAAAGAAAGAAAACATTCTTTAGTTTCATGACGAGTACTGATAAAAGTGCTGTTATGCCAATAAGGTTTACTGCTATTATCAGGATGTTGGGAGATCATGGTTGAAGAAATTTTTCTTTGCATAAAAAAGAATGAATTTGTTCCAAGCTATTTTATCAAAGTAGAATAGGTAAAACAATATGGAAATATTAGATATAATGTTAATGGTTGTTCCCGTATTTCAACGGATAGAATAAGGCCCTCCGAAGGCTTTGATGGCAGTTCAATTCTGCCCGGGAACACTGTAAATTCCTATAATATGAATTTACAGTGTAAACACGATGGGTTTACCCTATAAATATTTGATGCCTCAAATATTTATAGGGCCTATGGTTCAACGGTAGAATGTGGCATTCGCATTGCCAAGATCCGAGTTCAATTCTCGGTAGGTCCACCGTTTGTTGATTTCTTCAGAATTTTATACTACCATTAAAATATATTCATATAATGTAAGTTAGTCTGTTCGATTATGACTAAAATAAATGAAAGAAGAAGAGTATTAGCTCTTCGAAAAAAAGGAAAAACATATTCGGAAATAAGAAGAATAATTAGAGTAAGCAAAAGTACGTTAAGTATTTGGTTAAAATCTTATTCACTCTCTGAAAAACAATTATTAAGAATAAAAAAAATAAAATACAAAGCTATTGAAAGATTTAGAGAAACAATGAAAAAAAAGAGAAAAAAACGACTAGCAAATTATTATAAGGAAATAAAACACAAATTATTACCGTTCTCAAAAAAGAATTTATTTATTGCGGGATTATTTTTATATTGGGGAGAGGGTAATAAAGCAAGTTCTCATACAATCAGCATAAATAATAATGATCCGGGAGTATTAAAATTTACAAAATATTGGTATTCAAAAGCATTGGATATTAATGAAAAAAATATGAAGATTTATTTACATTTATACAAGGATATGAATATAATTAAGGAAATTGACTATTGGAGTAAACAATTACATATTCCAAAAAGTCAATTTATCAGGCCTTATATAAAAGAAAGTAAAAAATCGGATATAGATCAAAAAGGATTTGGACATGGTACCTGTGGATTAGTTGTACATAACACTGTTATTAAAGAAAAAATTCTTATGGGTATTGAAAGTATCTCAGATTATTACGGTAAGAAAATAAGCAATTTTTGATATAATTAAGTGATAAAATTAGCACTTGTAGCTCAGTGGTTAGAGCGCGTGTCTTATAAACACGAGGTCGATGGTTCGATCCCATCCTGGTGCACATATTGCCGAGATAGTCCTCCGATTCGGAGGATGGTCACGGATAGGGTAAGATATAGAAATGTATTTTGTTTATATTTTGCAATCAGAAAAAGACAAAAACCTTTATATAGGTTTTACTGATAATTTAAAACGTAGATTAGAAGAACATAATCAGGGAAAGAACTTTTCAACTAAAACAAGAATTCCACTTAAGCTTATATTTTATGAAGCGTTGCCGACACTAGAAGAAGCGGTTGAAAGAGAAAAGTTCTATAAATCAGGCCGAGGTCATGAAGTTCTTTATAAAATCCTTTTTAAGACACTTTCGAAGTAATTTGAAAGTGTACCGTTTTATAGGCGTATTTGAAACGGTTAATTTTTTAGTCATCATTTGAAAATAACCTCTCTTAATAATATATTGTTAACCAGAGGGAAAGATTATGAGGCTGTAGGATACTTGATTTCTTATTAACTAAGAGTTAGTATGATTTTTAGAATCATATAGAAATGAAAATATTATTTTCAATAGCTTTTGTATTCATATTTTGCAGTGGTCAATTAGTTAATAGGGCAAATCTTCCTTTTGATATGAGACCTACAATGTATCACAATAATAATATTAGAAAAATTTTAAGTAATTTTAGTTTATTGACAAATTTAATATTTGTTTTGTTTATTTTTTATGATTGGAAATTATTAATATTACTTTCAATTTTTTGTTTAACCATAGGAACATTGTTAATTACACCGTTAATAGAAATGCTGTTAAGCTATATATCAATAAAATGGAGAACATAAAAAAACATTCTCTCATTTTGGAAATTAGTATATATTTACCATATGTTTAGTAAACATAAATTAAATCTAACTCGTTTAATTATTTCCATAATAGTTTTTATAATAATAACTGGAGGGTTATTGTTTCTTTATAAATATAGATTTTATACTGTAAAGCCACGAATATTATTTTTTGAACAATTAGGAAAGTCTGTTTCTGTTAAAAATAATGAATGGGTGAATTTACTTGAGGACAAATTTAAGAAAAATAATCTCAAAACAAAAAATTTTCATAATAAATGTTTTGAATTTTGGTTAGTTAATGAAGATAAAAATATCTTACGAATAGAACTTCATCAATATCATCTTGATGGTTGTCCTGGCGATCCAAATTGGTCTCCTCGTTTAGAGACATTTGCAATTAACAAAGCTACAAAAATAATATCTTGGTATGATGTTATGCAAAACAAAGTCGTGGGTTTTAAAGAATATGTTAAGTCTGTAAAATAACCTAAAAACAAGAATAATTTAAGGTAAATAAAGTTTTTTAACCACTTCTGCCATTACTTCAATAGCAATCCCTTTGCCAAAACTAAATACTTGCTCTAGTCCTTTTTTTAAAACTGACCAAGTTGGATTTGATTTTTTTAGTTCTGTTTCAAGTTCTCCAAGAACAACTTCCGCTTTTTTAACTTGTTCTTCATCTCCTCATTCACTTTTAATTTGCTTGATGATTCTACCAAAATCTACTTTTTGTTCATTATTTTGAGTAACATTTTGTGATTGCTGATTGTTTTGATTTTGATTGTTATGAATGTTTATTTGATTAGCCATTCTTTGAATTAAAGGTTTATCTTGTGGTAAACCTAAATCTAACAATTGTTGTTTATGACCTTTTAATATTGCCTTTGCCTCTATTAAACCATTCTTATATTCATTATGTTTATCTATGGGAGTTACATAAAAATTATTTGCATAATAGCTAATAGTTGCAATTTGTTTAAGTTCTGCTGATTTATCTCCAAATATTCTTCTTGTAAGATTTTTTGTTATTGTTTCCCATTCTTTAAATTCAGGTGATTCTGTAATCTGTTGGTCATTTAATAAGCTATCAACTTTATTTATTTGTTGATCAAGTAATTGAGTGTATTTAGATACTTGTTCATCCATATACAACATATAACTATACTAACCACAAATATTCTACTACTTTAACAGTAACTGTCCAATACATATTTCATTAAACAATGATTTAAAAATTGCGGTGACTTTTGATATACTGATTCTGCATAGAAAATTATAAATTATTATAAAACTATGGAAATAAAAGACTTTGTTAAGACAACTCTAAAACAGTTATCAGAAGCATTGGATGAGTCAACGAAAGAGTTAAAAACAAGGATTAAACTTACAAATACTATTTTAAGGACTACAGGGCATGATGATTATGGATTGATAGAATTTGACCTTGCAGTTGAAGCAAAAACCTCTGAATCAACAGGTAAAGGAGCAGGGGTGAAAATAGCTATTGTGGAAGCGAAGCTTGGTAAAGATATTGAACAAACTTCAAATAGTATTTCAAGAATAAGATTTAAGCTGGAAGCTAATTTGTAGGCTTCTTGAGAGAAGAAATGTATTTAAAAATCTTCACAAGATGTTATAATCTACTTTATAGGAAAGATGAGGATAGGACATGATTAATAGGTTGACAATTATGCCGAGATAGCCAAGGTGGTCACGGCGGAGGTCTGAAAAACCCCAGATGCGTGTTCGATTCACGCTCTCGGCACAAAAACTATACTGAAAAACTTCATTGAATTTTTTAGTCTTTCATAATAAAATGAAACTATGAGGGAATGTTCAAAATGTCACATAAAAAAATCCCTATCTCAATTCTATTATAGAAAATCAGGTTATAAATCTGGTCAATATTATAATCATTGTAAAAAATGCCTTAAAGAACGTGGTAGAAAATATTATAAGGATAATAGGATTAGACAATTAACTTTAGCAAATACAAGAAGAAGAATCTATAGAAAAAATCGTCGGAATTTTATTAATAAACAAAAAAACAAACCTTGTGTTGACTGTGGAAAAAAATATCCTCACTACGTCATGGATTTTGATCATCGTAATGGATATGAAAAATTAGGAAATATTACACACCTTACAAATCAAAGCTTTTGGTCTTATGAAAAATTATTAGAGGAAATTAGTAAATGCGATATTGTATGTGCAAATTGTCACAGAATTAGAACTTTTAAAAGACTCAAATAGGTTCATTTAAGATATAAATAACTAAAGAACAAAGTAAGTAAAAAAAGCAAGAATAATTCGATAAACTCCAAAATAGGCTAAGGAATTTTTCTGCAAAAATTTGATGAACCATTTTATTGCAAGTAGTGCGCTGAAAAAAGAAGTAATTAAACCTATAAACAAAAATAGCGGATTACTGCCTGTAAAAATTAATTGAGAATTTGTTTTTATAAAATCAAAGAGCGACGCGGCCAAAAGAGTCGGCACGGCCAAAACAAAAGAATATAAAGCCGATTCTTCCCGATTAAATCCTAGTATCATCATTGTCAAAATAACTGCTCCTGCCCTTGACACTCCGGGAACAACCGCCAGTGATTGACCAACACCAATTAACAACGCTTGTAGAATCGTCATCTGAATAATTTTTTTGTCAGTGTTAACGACTTTCTTTTTTAGCAAAAATTCAAAAACGATGAAAAATAAACCAATGACAAATAAACTGACCGCAATCAAAGTAAAACTTTCAAAAAAAATGTTTTTAATTACCTTATGAAGTAATAACCCAACAATTGCCGTTGGAAAAAAAGATATAATAATATTAATCATTAAATGTCGATTTTTAAAAATGATTTTCCAATAAACAAAAACAACTGCCAAAATCGCCCCCGACTGAATAAAAACTTCAAAGAATTTTTGAAACTCAGTTGCCGGAATGTTTAATAATTTAGAAGTAATAATCAAATGAGCGGTTGAAGAAATCGGTAAAAATTCTGTAATCCCTTCAATAATTCCTAACATGACAACGTGAATTAAATTCATATTTGAATTATAATTGATTGATTTCACTTTATAAACTTTATGAACTTTATAACTTTATAAACTTTTATGCGAGTTGCCTTAGTTCACGATCAACTCCGAGAATTTGGCGGCGCCGAACGCGTCCTTGTTTCTTTAAAAAAAATCTTTCCTCAGGCCGACATTTATACGACTACTTTTGACTTAAATTCACTAGGGAGCCATAAAAAACTGATTAAAGATTGGAAAGTTAATGTTTCCTGGTTTGGAAAAATTCCGTTTCTCAATAAATTTTATTCCCCTTTTAGATTTCTAACTCCTTTGATCTGGGAAAGTTTTGATTTTTCAAAATATGATTTAGTAATTTCTTCATCGGGTTCTTGGATGTCCAAAGGTATAAAAACAAGTAAACCGACTGTCCATATTTCCTATATCCACCACCCACCACGCTATCTTTATGGTTATGAGACAGCAATAGAATGGCAAAAATATTTTTTTATAAAAATTTATGGTTATATTGTTAATCATTTTTTACGGATCTGGGATTTTACTTCAACGCAGCGAGCTGATTATTTAATTGCCAACAGTGAAGAAACAAAAAAACGGATTAAAAAATTCTACCGCCGCGATTCAACAGTCATCTATCCCCCTGTTGAAATAAATTCGAAATTCGAAATTCGAAATTCGAAATTGTCAAAAAATAATAATTATTTTTTGACTGTCTCCCGTCTCGCCCGCGCCAAACACATTGATGTTTTAATCAAAACCGCCAACAAATCAAAATTTAATTTGAAAATAGTCGGTTCCGGCCGCGATGAAGAAAGATTAAAACAAATAGCTGGCCCAAGCGTTGAATTCCTGGGAAATTTAACCGATGAACAAATGAAAAAAATTTATTTAAACGCCAGGGCTTTTTTGTTTGCCTCACGTGACGAAGAATTTGGCATCGCTCCGGTTGAAGCCATGGGATATGGATTACCGGTAATCGTTTATCGATCCGGCGGTTTACCGGAATATGTCATTAATAATAAAAACGGTTTTTTATTTGACAAATTGGAAGAAAATTCTCTTATTAAGCGAGTTGACGAGTTAACGAATTTAAGCAAAGAAAAATATTTGGAAATGAGAAAAGAAGCGCGAAAAACAGCTGAGGGTTTTAGTGAGGAGAAGTTTAAACAAAGAATTTTAAGTTTGATAAAGACAGTCTTAAATAAGACTGTCTTTAAATAATATGCCCGAACTGCCTGAAGTCGAAACCATCAAAAGGCAATTAACGCCAGACGTCTTAGGAAAAACTATTTCCGATGTTGAAATTTTATCTCCAAAAAACTTTGTTGGTGATAAAAAAGATGTTCTTGGTAGAAAAATAGTTTCCGTCGATCGTTACGGAAAGGTACTCGTCCTTAAACTAACGAGGGTCGGTCAAGACCGACCCCTACAGAATAATTTTCTCAACATTCATTTTAAATTATCCGGTCAAATCCTTTTTTCCAAAAACGTCAACCATGCCATTTTCAAAAACATTATTCCTTTCACTGGAGGAAATAAAATGCCGGCAAACACAACGAGAGTTATCATTAAGTTTGCTGACGGATCAGGAATATTTTTCAACGATTTACGTAAATTCGGTTGGATCAAAATTAGTGACCAACCCTTAAAACCTAATGGAATTGATGTTCTGGATAAACAATTTACAGTTAGATACTTGAACGTAATTCTAAAAAAAACTCGAAAACCGATTAAGGTGTTATTAATGGATCAGGATTTAATAACCGGCATTGGTAATATTTATGCTAACGATTCTCTTTTTCTTGCCAAAGTTCATCCCCAAAGATTATCAAATTCTTTGACAAAAAAAGAAATATCCTTCCTTTATAAAACCATTAAACAAACTATTAACCAAGGAATTAAAGACTGTGGTTCCTCCGGCGCCGACGAAGCTTTTATTTTACCTGACGGATCAAGAGGTCGTCATCAAAGGAACTTTTTGGTTTATCAACGAGAGGGAGAACCATGTTTGGTTTGTAAAATAATTATAAAACGAGTCAAACACAACGGCCGCAGTTCTTTCTTTTGCCATAATTGTCAAAAATTATTTATTTGATTATTTCGGGTTTAGCGAGTTTACGAGTTTTATTTAACTCGAAATAAATAACTCGCTAAATAAATTAATAAATAATTATTCATATCTAATTGCGTCAATTGATGAAAGATCAGCCGCTTTTTTGGCTGGAAAAACTCCAAAGACTATTCCGATTAATGAGGACACTCCAAGAGCCAACACAATCGAATTCAAATCGATATAAGCGGGAAAAACTGTATTTAGAACTAAGACAATTCCGTAGGCAAATAATAAACCTAACGATCCACCGAAGATCGATAGTATCACCGACTCGGATAAAAACTGAAATAGAATATCATTTTTTCGGGCGCCTAATGCCCGCCTAATGCCAATTTCTTTAGTCCGCTCCGTCACTGAAACATACATAATATTCATAATCCCGATTCCGCCCACCAACAACGAAATTGCCGCTAAACCAATCAAAACCACGTTAATCATACCAAAAATCGAGTTAATAGCGCCGATTAATTCCGACTGTTTAATGACGGAAAACTCATCCTCTTTATATCTCTTTAAGAGTTGTCTGACTACATCCTCTTTAACAAGATCCAAAGAGGTTCCATCTTTAACCTTAACAATATAAACAAAAATATTTTTATTAGTGTTAAAAATATAAGCAGTCTTAAAAGGCATATAAACAAACGAGTCAAAATCCGGCCCGCCAAATCCTCCTCCTTTTGCTTCAAGCACTCCGCGGACCTTAAAACTTTGACCTTCAACTTTGATACTGCGGTCAATGGCCAGCTCGGGACTACCAAAAAGTTTTTCCGCTATTTTTGGTCCCAAGACAACCGCTTTTGTCCGTTTATCATTATCACGATTAGTAAAAACATCTCCAAAAGTTGTCTTTAAATTTAAGGCATCAAAGATTTCTGTGGTTGAGGCATAAAGATCGCCTGACTCTTTTTTGCTTCCAAAAACCACGTTAACCGACCTGGTAAAAACAGGTAAAATATATTTTGCTTCTCTAATTCTTTTTAATTTGATTGTATCTTTTTCATCAAATCTGATTGTGTTTAACGAACCTGCTGACATACCCCGAAAACTACCTTCGGATAGAATCTGTCCCGGCACTACCCGCAATAAATTAGTCCCTAAACTTTTGAACTGATCTTCAATATATTTTCTCATTCCGAGTCCTAATGCAATAAGAAGAACCACCGCCATCACTCCAATCATTATTCCCAGTGACGTCAAAAGAGTTCTTATCTTATTCCGATAAAAATCTTCAATCGCCGACTTGATAATAAAGATAAAATAGTTCATAAAATCATAGAATTATGACTTAATAATTTTCCCATCTTTGATAAATATCTTTCTTCTCGTTTCATTAGCGACGTTTTCTTCATGAGTGACAATGACCACTGTCATACCGTCTTTTTTATTCAAATTTTTAAGTTCGCTAATGATTTCATTACCTGTTTTGGAATCTAAGTTTCCAGTCGGCTCATCAGCCAAAATTAATTTTGGTTTCATAATTAACGCTCGGGCAATCGCTACCCGCTGTTGTTGACCACCAGAGATTTTATTAGGAAAAGATTTTTCTTTACCCTTTAATCCAAATTTTTCAATTAAAAATAAGGCGTATTGATTTGGATCATAGTTTAATTTTCTCGAATTATAGATTGAAGGCAATAAAATATTTTCCAAAACCGTCAGTTTATTAATCAAGTTGAATTGCTGAAAAATAAAACCGACGAATTCATTTCGAAGGCGGGAAGTTTCATTATCATTTAAAGTGGAAACGTTTTTTCCTTCAATAATTATTTTGCCCGAAGTCGGCTTATCTAAAAGTCCAATCAGATGCATTAAAGTAGATTTACCTGATCCCGACGGCCCGATGATCGCCGAAAACTCATCCGATTTTATTGTTAAGTCCGATTTTTCTAAAGCAGTAAAAATCACTTCATTATCTATTTGGTAAGTTTTTCCAACTCCTTGCAGTTTAATCATAGATAATATCGTTTGCATTTAATCCGGAGGTAATCTCAATCATCCCGTCAATTTCATCACCTGTTTCAACTTTTACTTTATTCCGTTTATTATTAGTTTTTATATAAACATAGTTATTTCCTGTACTACCTTTTAAGTAACTAGTCGGAATAGCTAAAACATTATTTTTTTCTCGCAAAACAAAAGTCGTGTCCCCGGTCATTCCATAACGAAGGCTTTCACTGTTTATCGAATCTTGAATCTTCATTCTCACTTCATAGACCGTTCCAGTCTCGCCGGTTTTTGGAACAAATCCCAAATAATCTATCTTCACTTTATTTTTCAAATTAGGATACGCATCAAGGGTTAATTCCCCTTCATCTTTCATCTTTAGTTTAATCACTTCGGTTTGATCAGCTGTGGCTGAAAAATAAACTGTTTTTGGATTAATCACTTCAAACTCTGCCCCGGACGGCGTGATATTAACTCCGGAAAAAGGTGTTGAGATTTTTGTCACCACTCCTTCAATCGGCGTCCACAAATTAGCATATTCTAAAGATAAGTTTTGTAATTCCACGTCTAAAACTGAATTATTAAGATCGTATTGACTATCTTCCAATGTTCTTTGGGCACTTTTTCTTATTAACTCGGACAGATCGTACTGTTTATTCCAATTATCATCTTTAGTCTGTTCAAAACTCAATCTCTGACTGACAAAAGTATTGAGATATTTTTGTAACCGGTTTTTTATATCCCGCTGATCAAGAGATGCCAGAGTCTGATATTTCTTAACATAGTCACCCTCTTTCACCCCTATCCATGCCAACCGACCTGAAGTCTGAAAACGCAAAGTAATTTTTTCCGTGGCATCAATCTGTCCGGAAAAAGACAATTCTTCTTTTAGATTAGTGATCTTTACTTTATAACTTTTTTCGGTTGATTTTGGTTTGGAAGTGAATTTAAAAAATAAAAATCCTAAAACTAAAACTGTTACCAAAACCAAATACCATCTTTTTTTTAAAAAAATCATAGTAAATTTTATCACAAAAACGCCGACCAGTCACTGATTGGCATTATATTATAAAGCAGGAAATTCCAAGCAAATAAGAATATCGCCGGCAGTAAAATAACAAAAATAATCCAGAACTTCTTTGAAGTGAAAAATTTCTCAAAAGCAATCAAGGCTAACGGCCATAATGGTAAGGAATAACGGCTAATATCGCGGTGCTGGACAAACAAAGTGGCTATAAAAAATACCAAACCAAAATAAAAAAAGCTTCTGTATTTAATATTCTTCAAATAAATAATAGTTAATCCATAAATAAAGTAATAGAAGATAATATCTTCTAACCAAGCCGTTCCCACCCAGGGTTTTTGAAAGTTAAAAACCGAATACGGAAAGACCAGATGAATGTTATCACCGGAGTTAAAGTAAGCAAAAAAATCGCCATACTGAATCTGGTATAACCCGAATACCCCCAATAACCCTAAAGGTATTAACATAATCCCTAACCAATTCCAATTAATTTTCTTTTCCTTAATTAACCTTTCAATAAATACTAATCCGTACCCAGCAAACAATAATATCCCTGGCGTTTTTGTCATCGTCGCCAAACCACCAAACAAACCCGCCCACCAAAATTTGTTTTTTTCAAAAAAGAAAAGTGATAACAAAATCAATAAAATAAATAAACTTTCTGGTGCACCCGCTGATCTGACTACCAAAAACCGAGGGAGAAACAAAAAAACCGACGCTAACATTAACGGATTTTTTGTTAGTTTAAATTTCTTAAGTAAATAATAAAAAAATAATACTAACCCAATCGTCGCCGCTAGATTAACTAAAACCATCGATTTAAGATAGGCTAATTCGTTAATTCGTAATCCGTAATTCATTAATTCTTTTAATCCCCGTATTAATGCTGGGTACAGCGGCAAATGCGCCGCAAAATATTTATTTGATGTTGTCATTTCAAGATGAAGGTTATCTATAGCTTTTGGGTTATAAAGAGTTTTTGCGACCACAACATAAAGTGGTCCATCATATTGCTTATATATAGTGAGAAAGCCGACCCCTCTCCAAAGAACAAAAGTAGAAATTAAAACAATTAATGTTAAAATTAAATAAGAATATATGCGCCGCATACTTGATATATTAACAAAAAATCGAGCTTTAATTGTTACTTTAATAATTGGGGTCTTTTTGCGCTTCTATAAACTCGCTGGTTTTGTTACTTTTTTAGGTGATCAGGGACGCGATGCCATCATCATCAAAAGAATTCTGACTTTAGAACATCTTCCGGCTATTGGCCCACCCACTTCGGTTGGCCAAGTTTATCTTGGTCCTTTTTATTATTATTTTATTGCACCTTGGCTATTATTATCTAACTTCAATCCAATCGGTCTGGCCGTCGGCGTGGCTTTTTTTTCATCGATTTATCTTTTGATCAACTACTTAATTGTTAAAGAATTATTTGATAAAAAAATTGCTTTAATTTCCACTATATTATTAAGTTTCTCTTCTGTCTTAATCGATTTCTCCCGCTTTTCCTGGAATCCCAATCTTCTTCCTCTGTTTACTTTGTTAACTGTTTATTTTGTTATAAAAAGTTTGAAA
>Ga0066637_10001378_pt1 | contig 15752 bp, 17 predicted proteins | sample CryGeyCG2014_020_FD_62737 | JGI IMG/M metagenome (GOLD analysis project Ga0066637, IMG submission 62737) | Groundwater microbial communities from aquifer - Crystal Geyser CG08_land_8/20/14_0.20 | ecosystem: Environmental > Aquatic > Deep subsurface > Groundwater | place: USA: Utah: Grand County...
CCACCGACCCGCAGGGGATCGATGGCAGCAGCCGTCGAGATTTTTGCCAACAGACAAAAAGCCAGCAGGCGAGGGCTATGCTTCAACAGAAGCATTCAACCGCCTGTGAAGCAGGCGGTATTGCTCATTCGCAAAATTCTCGTGAATTGACGGCTTGGCATTGGATTTCGCTTCGCGAAAAGCTCGTGAACATGGTTCACGATTCATCCGCCAGCGAAGCGGGCGGTATTCTGCCAATTCACGATAATATTATTTGTTTATAGGAGGCTTCTTATAAAATCTGGTTGATGTGAGCTTTGCCCTGCATAACTTATCATGTATGCTGATTTGCACTTCATCGCCTTCGGCGCAAACAGGGGGAACATAGCACATCCCGAGCGGCTTTTTCAAGGTTGGCGAGAAAGTGCCACTGGTTACTATGCCGGCTTCCTTTCCTCCAACCAAAACCTTGTCGCCGTGGCGCGCGATTGCCCGCTCCAATAACTCAAACCCAACTAACTTTTTGGCTGGCGGCTTTGATTGCATAGCGCTCTTGCCAAGGAAGTCGCCCTTGGCCATCTTGACAGTCCAACCGATAGTAGCTTCCAGGGGTGTGGTACGGCCATCAATGTCATTGCCGTAGAGCATGTAGCAGGCTTCCAGCCTCAGGGTATCGCGGGCACCCAGGCCAATGGGCTTTATCCCACGGGGCTTGCCGGCATCCATCAGGGCGGACCAGACTTTTTCTGCATGTTGGGGCGCAAAACAGATTTCAAATCCGTCCTCGCCGGTGTAACCGGTGCGCGCAATCAGGGAATCAATGCCGCAAACCTTTCCCTCGTCAAACCAGAAATAGCCAATCGCTGACAAATTGATATCTGCAATTCCTTGCAAAACATCAACTGCCTTTGGCCCCTGGATTGCCAATTGGGCATAATCAGCACTCTTGTTTTCGACAGTTACCCCATCAAACCCCTGAGAGTGGGAATGCATCCATGCGAAATCCTTGTCGGTATTCGATGCGTTCACGATTATGAAGAAGTTGTCTGCCGCCTTTCGGTAGATAATCAAATCGTCAACTATCGTGCCGCTGGCATAGCACATGGGAGAATAGATTGCCTGCCCATCCTTGATGCGGGAAACATCGTTGGTTACAACCATTTGGAGGAAACCGAGCGCATTCGGGCCTGTGACTGCCACTTCGCCCATGTGGGAGACGTCGAATAGGCCGCAGGCGCTCCTGACTGTGTTATGCTCATCAATGATTCCAGTGTACTGCACAGGCATCTCCCAGCCGCCAAAATCCACCATCTTAGCGCCTAGAAAGCGATGGGTTTCGCAGAGAGGCGTACGCTTCAAAACACCAACACTATCAGAATCTGAAGACATGTTAAGTACTTACACAAAGAAAACATATAAATATATTGAGAATAATTGATTCTTTGAGGCACACCATCCGACTATCCAGTGATATGCATATTTTATACTTTTATTATCAAAATTATCTTACCCGCGGGGTCGTGGGCCAACCTGGTAAGCTTCTAGGTTCGGGTTGAGGAAACTGAAGAATACTCGCATCAATTCGTGCAAGCACGAAGATGCTCGTCTTCATTCTGTTTCCCCAAACCCCTTCATTGCTTGAAGGGAAGGAAAACAGTAGGATTTGGTTTCCTCGAGAAAAACCTAGCGATCTGTGTTCAAATCACAGCGACCCCAGAGCTTTTTTCTTTTGAAAAAAGAAAAAACTTCGGAAAAAAGAAAATTATGCAGGGGTAGCAAAGCTTGGTCAAATGTGCCAGATTCAGGGTCTGGTCCCCTAGCGGGTTCAAGGGTTCAAATCCCTTCCCCTGCAAATTTCCTTGTTTTATTGAGCTTTTCTTGCCGAAAATTGTTTAAATATAGATACGGCAATGAAAATCATGTCAAATGAGTCAGTGCTTGGTAAGCACTTTTTCTATGTTGCGCAGACTGAAGAGGGCTACAGGCAGGGCTGCGCAGAATCCCCGGACGGCTTCATGGAGGACATCTCCAACGCGAAGATCGCCTGGCTGGACTGCATCGTAAACGAAATCAATAAGGACATTTACCTAATAGCCGAAAAGTTCGGATTCAGCAAGAACCTCATCTGCGCCCTGCTTACGGACTATCCATCAGCCTACGCCGATTTCGATACCGAGATGGGTCTCAAGGTGCCTGCCATAATGGTCACTGGGCTGGAAGTCACGCTCAACCCGGCCATCATTCTGATACGGGGCAACATCATACTTACGATACACGGCTCAAACGTCGTGCGGTTCCTGCGCTTCAGGAGGTATGCGGACGTCTACCTGCGCAAGATTCCGAGAAAAAATCCGCTCAACGACAAGCTCACCCTGCTCATGGCCAGGCTGCTTGACGAGAACAACAGCAGTAACTTTGACCATCTCAGGGAAATAGAGCAGCAGGGCGATACGATAAGCAAGTGGATGATGGACCCAAAAACCCCGCGGAGCACGCTGGGGCCTGAAATTTACAAGATGAAGCATGCGCTCATAACTTACCTCAACGGGCTCTGGGCTACCCTGGACGTCATAAGTTCGCTGCGGTACGGCGATGCCGAGCTGATAAGTGACGATGAAAAGATACTTAGGCGAATCGACCTGCTTTCCAATGACGTCAACAGGCAGATTGGGCTGAGCGAGCACATGAGCGAAGTGCTTGCGTCAGGCCTCGAAGTGCTGCAGAGCATGTACAACAACCAGCTGCAGGTGCTGAACAACAGGATGGCATTCGCCATAACCTACCTCACCATCCTTGGCACTGCTGTCCTTGTGCCCAATACCATTGCCACCGTAATGTCGAACACTGCCTTCAACATGAAGCCGGATGATGCCGGAGGGTACCTGGCACTGATAATCGGGTCGACCGTGATAGCCATTGTAATCGCCTATGTAGGGATAATCCGCATGGGCTGGATGCCAAAGAATGTCGATTGAAGAACCCTTAACTGCTCATCTCCATCTTCCATAACCCTCTTTTAAGTTATAGCTGGCAATAAGATGTATTATGTCACGAAAGCAAAGCAAGCGCAAGCTCCCGGAGCGGGAAGTCAAACTGCTCAAGGAAAAGGAGAAGATTGAGGACTACGTGTTTGACAGGGCTACGACTCATGCGCTCGGCAACCTCATAAAAAAGGGCTATTTCCACAAGCTTGACTATCCCATAGCCACCGGCAAGGAGGCATACGTGTTTCGCGCATCAGGACCACGTGGATATGTGGCGGTGAAAATCTACAAGATTGAGACTGCCGCATTCAATGAGATGCGCAGGTACATCGAAATGGACCCACATCTCAAGAAACTGGTTAAAAATAAGAGAAAGCTGCTCTATGCCTGGGCTTCCAAGGAATTCAGGAATTTGCAGGAGATTGACGCGCTGGGCATACGCGTGCCGAAACCAATTGTGCATGCCAAAAACGTGCTGGTGATGGAGTTTATAGGAGAGGGGGACCTGCCCTTCCCGATTCTCAAGGATGCTAAATTTGGCGAGGAATGCATGGCACTGGAGTTCTATGAAGTGATATTGCATTACATAAGGAAGATGTACCTGAACGGGATAGTGCATGCGGATTTGAGCGAATACAATGTCCTGGCGACCCATGACGGGCCAGTGCTGATAGACGTGGGCCAGTCGTTCATCGACCATCCCCAGGCGCATGATTTCCTGAAAAAGGATGTTGAGAATACCGTGGGCTTCTTCAAGTCAAAATATAAGCTGAAAATAAACTTGGAAGGCGCAATCAAGTACGCGCTTGGAAAAGAATAGCCGGGTAGGCCGGGCTCGTGGCAGATTCATTCGCCTTTCAGATTCAGTATCGCCTTTGCAATGTCTCCGTTTGCATCTGCCAGCGCTTTTTCGGCACTTTCGTGCGAAGCGCCAGCCTGTTCCATAATAAGCTCCAGGTCATCTTCATTGATTTTCGCAGAAACTGAAACCTTGCCGGAGATTTGGTAGCTTTTCTGGCCATGCATTTCGATTTCCATCACTGAGGGGTCTGAAATTATTATGTTTTCAGCGCCGCACTCTATGATTACGCGCCCGGCATCGAGGGACCGCTGCTTCAGCCCCATCTGGTTGAGCTGCTTCATCATTTTTTCGAGGTTTTTAGGGTCCATCATAATTATCTGTCCAAATGTCTTAAGGTCTTACACTTTTACTTTCTTTTCTCCCAGGAGTCTTTTAGTTTTCTCTTCCCCGAAGGTTTCGCAAGCTTTGCTTGCGAGCTTTCTTCCAACAGGAAGAAACCAATCTCTTTTTCTAAAAGAGAAGGGCTCGTGTAAAGAAAAGAGGCCTGTCCTAAGGTCAAAATGTCTTCTTCCTGATTGGTCTTCAGATTATTTTTTCTTAAATACTTCGGCTATCTGGCTCTTGCGCACTTCAACGCGCCTGATGGGGGCTATCTTTTTCAGTTCGTTGAACAGCCTAGCTGACAGCTTGCCAAAGAGGATTTCCTGGATGAACTTGTCAAATGTCTCCTTGCTGGCAGCTTCCGCAAGGAGGGTGGACAACGCGTTCCTTAGCGCGGTCTTCTGGTTGTTGCTCAATTTGTTTACTGAGATAATAAGCGCCTTCAGCCTCAGCTTTATGCCGTCTGTGGTTTCCACGTCCCTTACCACATCCAGGATGGAGCGCCTTCTCCTGATGAGGGTGGACATGTAGACTGGGGAAATTTCATGGCCAATCATAACGCAGTGGCAGGCAGTCCCCTTCAATTCCTTGATTCTCATTTTCACGAATGTGTAGATTGTTGACGGGTCCATCTTGCCCAGCAGGTCTGCAAGGCTCATGCGCACAACCCTGTTAAGCAGCGTTTCAGGCTCTGCTGCAAGCAGTTCGCCGATTTCATTGCCGCTAAACAGCTGGGGTGCATACAAGGTGTACCATTTCTTGATTTTTTTCGGGGCTGATTTTTTCTTCGGAGTCGCCATCAATAGTCACCTTTACTCATTTCACAAGCAATGCACCGCGCTCCTGGGTATAGAACCAGCTGGCGGGCAATATCTTCCTTTGTTTGTAGTATTTGACAAGCCTGTGAATCTTTGATTCCGCATGAAGGAGCTTGACCTTGCTGGCGCGATCGGATTTGTTGGCACCCAGGTGCTTCCGTATCCTGACGGCCTGCCGTATGAGGTTCATCAGGGTTTCAGGGATTTCAGTGGATGCGTTGTTTTCCTTGAGAATCTGCACGATTGTTTTTCCGGTAAGAATGCGGACGTTGCCCACGCCGTGCGTGTCCCTCAGGATTAGGCCTATGGTGCTGGGCTGGCTGCCATCCTTGGAGCTTTTGACCACCAATTCCTCAACCTCTTCAGCCTTGAACTCGTTCCACTCAGGCACGCGGGAGTACCTGGATTTTTGGGAGCCTGAGCGGCCCTTTTTCTTTGAATGGAGCTTTGCCATCATGAATCACCTAATCAATAATTTAATAATCTAATAATCGCGCAAATATTTCTGTAAGGCGCCCACGGCAATTGACCTGTGGGAGATTGCAAGCTTGCCTGAGCCCAACTCGGCAAAAGTTTCATTATGGCCTGCCGGCTGGAAAATCGGATCATAGCCAAAACCGGCATTACCTCTGCAATTAGGGGCAATAATGCCTTTACATATGCCGTTGAAAGTTTTTATAGCTTTGCCATCGCAAAAGCCGATGCAGGAAACGAATTCCGCAGCCAGCCTGGCTCCGGTTTTCCCTTCCAGGAGCTTCAATATTCCATCATTGCCCAGCTTCTTGAACACCCAGGCGGAATAGGTGCCAGGGAAGCCGCCCAATGAGGGAATTGCCAGGCCTGCATCCTCTACGAAAACAGGCTTTTTCAGTTTTTTGTATGCCTGTTTCGCGCACGATTTGGCGATTTCTTCAAATGATTCGCCACGCGGCTCATCAACATCAATGTCTGCCTGGATAACTTTGAGCTTTCCATTGAAGAATTCGGCAACCTCGTTGAATTTGTGCCTGTTGCCGGTGCAAAAGTAAAGTTCTTTGATTGCTGCCATCAGCTTACCCCTAGGGAAACAACAACCGGCTCCTCCCCTTCTTTGACAGAGCCGTCAAATTGCAATCCGAGCGCCTTTACTTTGCAAGTTTGCCTTATGTCATCCAAAAGGTTTTCAGGAAGGGCTGTTTGTTTTGCTCTGAGCGTGCACTTTACATTGGCAAGCTCGGCGTTCATGGCCAGCTTGTTGGCTGCCTTATGGCTTCGGATGGCACCCACAATAAGGTTGGCAAGCTTCAGGTTTTCCACAGCGCTCTGGAAAGCGAAATTTTCCGGCTTTGGCCAGCCGGATTTATGCACTGAAGAAGAACCGGCACTGAAAATGATTGAGTAAATTTCCTCGGAGATATGGGAAGTGAAGGGCGCCAATAATCTCAGCATCCTGTTCAGCACATAGAGCGCAACATAGGTGGCAACGCGTTTCTCTTTTTCGTCCCCTGAATATGCCCTGTGCTTCAGGTATTCAATATAATAATCGCAGAAGCTGTTCCAGTAGAACGTCATGAGTTTCTTGGCAACCGTGTGGAAGTTGAAGGAATCCATCTCTCCTGCTGAAGCTTTCACCAATTCATCAAGCTCCTGCAAAATCCAGCGGTCGGTTTCATGCAAAAGAGATTGACCCTCCTTAAATGAGGTGAAATCCATATTGTTTGCATTGATTTTGTTTTTCTCAATGATGGTATTTACGAACCGCGCCGAGTTCCACAGCTTTGTGAGGAACATTCTCGCATATTTGATGTCTTCATAGGAGAACGGCCGGTCCTTCGCCATGGCGCCGCTGAGCGCTGCCCATAACCTCACACTGTCAGCCCCATATTCGGTTATGAGCTGGTCGGGCACAATTACATTGCCGAGCGATTTGCTCATTTTTTTGCCATCAGGGGCGAGCACATTGCCATTGAGCAAAAGTTCCTTGAAACACGGCTTGCCTGTGAGCATCAGGCAGCGATAAATGGTATAATACGCCCAGGTTCGGATGATTTCAACGCCTTGGGGGCGGAGGGAGGCTGGATAGAGCTTTTCGAAGTTTCGGGTTTCGGGTTTCGGGTTTCGGCTGCTTGGTTTCGGGTCTTGGGTCTCGAAACTCTGGACCCTGGACTCTGGACCCTGGACTCCAGACCCATCCGGCCAGCCGGAAATCACCAACGGGGTGATGCTTGAATCCACCCAGCAGTCGCAGGTGCTCAGCTCAGGGGTTGCAACTTCCTTGCACTTGGGGCAGCACATCTCCAGCTCGCCCGGGTAGACTGGCAGGGCATTATGAGGAGGAGTCAATACCTCATTGCACTTTTCACAATGCCAGAATGGCAATGGCGTGCCGAATACACGCTGCCTTGAGATAATCCAGTCCCATTCGACATTTTCCGCCCAGTCAACCAGATAGCTTATGGCGAACCCGGGCACCCAGCGCATGCTTTTTGCTGCTGCAATAATCTCTGGCGCCTTTTCCTTCACCCTGGCAAACCACTGGGTGCTGATGATATATTCAATCTCTGATTTGCACCGGTCGTGGTGCTTCACAACCTGGCTCAGTTGTTCCTGCTTTTCCACAAGCCCTTTTTCTTTCAGGTGCTCAATCACTTTTTGCTTTGCTTCCTTGACGCTTATGCCGTCAAACTGGCCGGAGTTCATCAATTTGCCATATTTGTCAATGGCTTGAACGTATGGCAGGCTGTGGCGATAATACCAGACAACATCCTGCTTGTCGCCAAAGGTGCACACCATCACGAGCCCGGTGCCGAAATCCTTCAATACATCCTTATCGGCAATGAGGGGAACTTCTTTTTCAAGAGGGGTGGTAAGGGTTTTCTCGCCAGCCTCGCCCAGCTTGTTGTATCGTTCATCGTCCGGATGGTAAAGAACCGCTACACAGGCATGCAAAAACTCAGGCCGCGTGGTTGCAATGGGATATTTCGCCCCAGTCTGACCGGTAAAAACCAGCTGGCTGAGCGTGGTGGTGCGCTCGATATCCTCAGTATCGGTTTTTGCAAGCGCCGAAGCGCATTTCGGGCAATAGTAGATTGGGTGGGCACCCCTGTAGACGAGCCCTTTTTCAAACATCTGCAAAAGGGAAAGCTGCACCTTCCTGTGGTATTCCTTATCCATGGTCCGGTATTCATAGCGCCAATCAGGCGAGAAGCCGAGGGAAACCATCTGCGATTTCATCCTTTCGATTGATTTCATGGTCCATTCCACGCACAATTGCCTGAATTCCCTGGGTTCCCTGTGGCCATGCTTTGCCTCCACCTTGACCTCGGTGGGAAAACCCTGGCAGTCCCAGCCCTGTGGGTAGTAGACATTGAAGCCCTGCATGCGCTTGTAGCGGGCAACGAAATCAAAATATGAATAGCTGAGCACGTGGCCCATGTGCAGTTCGCCGCTGGTGAAAGGCGGTGGGGTGTCAATGGAATAGACAGGGGCGCCTGAGGCGTCATTCTCATTGTAGCTGTAGATGCCGTCCTTTTCCCATTGGGACTGCCATTTTTTTTCAATCTCTGTGCTGAAACGCTTGTCAATCACTGCCATAAATGCACCTAACAAACAAGAGGTAATAATTTTAATAATTCATTTCAAACTTTTAAAACCAGCCCGTCATAGGCAGCAAGAACCTTTACCCCTGTTCTCTCCTTCAATTGGTGGGCATCCTGCGCCGCATGCCCCCTGCTCATCCTTAATCCCAAATGGGAGAGCACTGCGAGCTTTGGCTTTGCGCCGCCGATTATTTTCTCAGCCATGGTGGTGTCCATGTGCCCGTGGATTGCCTCGCCCTCTGGCTTAAGGCAGTTCAGGATAAGGCAATCCACCCCCCTATACTCAGTTTCATGCTCCCGCAGGTATTGGGTGTCGCTGGTATAGCCGATTCGCCTGCAATCCAGCTCCAGCACGAACCCGAAACAGCTGTCCTCTTCGTGGAGGGCCTTCACGCCATGGATTTGGGCATTGCCCGGCAGCTTGCGGCTTTCACCCCAGCCCAATGCTTCAACGCGCTCTGCCTTTTTCCTGAAATATTCAGAAATGATTGGCTCAAAGCGGCCATTGCCGTGGATTGAATCCCCTTCGGGGATAGCTCGCCGGCTGCTGCCAGCGATGGCGTTCCTGCTGCCTAAAAGCAGGCCATGGGCACGCTGTTTCGGCACGCTCATTGCCTCAAGGAGAACCTCAACGTCAGCGCAATGGTCGAGGTGGGCATGGGTGACTATTATAACATCGGTTTTGGTGGGGTCGCACTTGTACTGGTAGGCGCGCACCAGGGCGCCTGGGCCCGGGTCAACATGGATTTGCACACCGCTTCCTTCGCCCCCGCGGATGATGAACCCGCCGGTTGCGCGCACCTGCCTGATGAGGTTGAGCCTGCCGCCGCCAGTACCTAGGAAGATGATTTTCACCATATCATATCCTTCTCCAAACAATTATAATAATTCAACCCCTATATTAGTTTATGCCAGACCTGTCTACGAGGGTAGGGAAGCTTAAGCTCGCCAACCCGCTTGTTCTCTGCGCAGGCATTTCAGGCCTTAATGTCAACCTCTGGCTCAAACATGCAAAAGAGGCAGGCGCAGTCACCATAAAATCTTGTTCAGTCCAGCCGCGCCTGGGCCATGCAAACCCCACGGTTGTTGAAATTGATAAGGATATCGTGTTAAATGCGGTTGGGCTTTCGAACCCTGGCGCCGAATATGTTGCGGAAGAGATAATTAAATATAAGTCAAAATGCAAGACAATCCCCCTTATTGCAAGCTTGTTTGGGAAAAAGATTGAAGAATTTGGAGAAACTGCTGCCATACTTGACAGGGCAAAGCCAGACATCATTGAGATTGACGCATCCTGCCCGAATGTGGAGGGCGTGATGTTTTCAAATGACACGGAGCTTATTGCAAAAGTGACAGAAGCTGTCAGGGAAAACACATCATTGCCAGTGTTTGTGAAATTATCCGCAGCAGTGAATGATATCGTGCCCATTGCAAAGGCAGCAGTGGCAGCCGGCGCAGATGGCATCACCGCAATCAATACCCTCCCGGGAATGGCCATTGACCCGATTGCAAGAAAGCCGATTCTCACCAACAAATTCGGTGGGGTTTCAGGCAGGGCAATCAAGCCCATGGCAGTGAGGGCGGTCTATATGATAAGGAAGGCGCTTCCCGAGGTGCCAATCATCGGCATGGGAGGGGTTACCTATGGAACGGATGTGGCAGAGATGATTATTGCAGGCGCGAATGCGGTGGGGGTTGGCACTGCTGTGATGTATAGGAAAAATGCATTTGCAACACTGAAAAATGAATTGATGGAATTCATGGATGAAAATAAATACAAAAATATTGGCGCATTGAAATTGAATGAATAATCGAATGAAGAATAAGCAAATTGCGGAATGGTTCGGGTGTGTGGAAATGAACGGGGTTTACAAGGTTGCAAAGATTGCCACGGCTATTGTGGAAAATGAATCCACAAAAACATTGGTATTTGCCGAAAACAGGAAACAGGAAACTGAAAACTCCGAACCCAAAACTCCTTACCCCGGACAGTTCATAATGGTCTGGCTCCCAGGGATTGGGGAGAAGCCGTTCAGCCTCTCTGGCAATGCACCTCTTGCAATCACGGTTGCCGGTGTGGGCGAATTTTCGAAAAAGCTCATTTCGCTGAAAAAAGGGAACTGCGTATATTATAGGGGGCCGTTTGGGAAAGGGTTTGTGCTGAAAGGCAGGAACATTTTGCTCATAGGGGGCGGGTATGGCGCGGCGCCCCTTAGATTCCTGGCAAAGATGGCGCTTGCAAAAAAGGCGAATGTCACCATGATTGTTGGCGCCAGGAACAAGTCGCTCCTGCAAAAAACCAAAGTCAAGGGCGCTGAGCTTCTTGTGGCAACTGGGGATGGAAGCGAAGGAGCAAAAGGGTTTGCCACAGATGTGATGGCAGCACTTCTGCGCACCGGGAAGAAATTTGATTGCGCGTATGCCTGCGGCCCTGAGATAATGATGAAAAAAATTGCCGAAACCTGCAAGAAGAATAAAATCCAGGGGCAGTTCCTCCTGGAGCGGATATTCAAATGCGGCATTGGCGTGTGCGGCCAGTGCGCCATTGATGACAAGCTTGTATGCGCTGACGGCCCAAAGTTTGAGCGCGATGAGGTGCTTGCACTCAAGGAATTCTGCAAATGCCAGTATGATGCGACTGGAAAGAAAGTGGAGCTAAAGCATCGGTGAGGTTTGGATATGCTGATAAAAAACGGCCTTGTCTGCCTGAAGGAAGGGTTTACCAATACTGATTTGCTCATTTCAAATGGAAAAATTGAAGCGATTGGCAGGAACCTCAGGGAGAATGGCCAAACGATTGATGCAGCCGGCAAAGCAATCCTGCCGGGATGCATAGACATTCATGTGCACGCGCGCGAGCCGGGCAATGAGGAAAAGGAAGATTGGCTCACGGTCTCAAAGGCAGCGCTCAACGGAGGCGTTACAACCATAATCGACATGCCGAACAACAAGGAGCCCATCATAAGCGTGGAGCGGCTGCTGAAGAAGAAGGTGGCTGCCCAGAAAAGCCTGGTGAACCACGGGTTCTATGCAGGGATAACTGGGGATAACATTGACGAGGCTGCCGGGCTCGCGCGGCTGGCAAACGGGTTCAAAATCTATATTTCAGACACCACCAATGCCCAGGGAATCGATTGGGAATCGCTTGAGTACATATTCAAGGCATTGGCGCCCCTGGGCAGGCCGGTGGTGGTGCATGCCGAGGACAATACCATGTTCAGCGGAGATGACACAAGCCTGGCGCAGCACTCCAGCCGCAGGAGCCCGAAGGCAGAGCTTTCGGCAGTGAAAAAAGTTATTGAGTTCGCCAAGCTCTACAAGACAAGGCTGCACATCACGCACGTGTCAACCTGCGAGGCTGCAACCTATATCCTGGGCCTGAAAAATGAGCACATAACCTTTGACGTGACGCCCCACCATCTTTATTTCAACATCGACAATGCTGCCGACAAGGGCGCATTTGCAAAGGTGAACCCGCCATTGCGCATGGCTCAGGATAATGACTGCCTGATGCGATTGCTGGCAAATGGGAAGATTGATATTGTGGCAAGCGACCACGCACCCCACTGCATGCATGAGAAAAATGTTGAATTCAGGCTTGCCCCCGCAGGAATTTCGAGCTTGGACACATTCCTCCGGTCATTGCTGAACCTCCATCACACAGATGGAATTGACGTGGAGAAAATAGTCCGGTGCACAGCCGCAAACCCTGCGAAACTGTTTGACATGGCGGGAAGGGGCGTGATTGAAGAAGGCGCCTGGGCTGACTTGGCGATTGTTGAAATCGGCAAGAGCCAGAGGGTTACGAGGTTTGACCTGTTCACGAAATGCGGCTGGAACATCTTTGAGGGGATAGAGCTGAAAGGAGCGGTTGCGGGAACAATAGTGAATGGCAATCTGAGCTATTGGGATGACACGTTTGGGGAAGCCACTGGGATGGAGATACCGCCAGCACCTTGATTATTGGCTGGCTAGCTACTTAATGTCGCTGAAATAGCTCCTGATTCTTTGTTTGATTTCTTCGCTTTTTTCAACATTTAGTGATATCTGCAAACCATAGCTTGTTGGTTTTTTAATAATCAGCCCTTCCTTAACGAGCTTTTCGGCCAATTCTTTCAAAGAACCCTTAAGATGGGGTGGCACTCCTTTGGCGACATTTTCAAATGCGGTATGACTTTCACCCCATTTTTGTTTTTTGGCAAGCTTATGAAGGATAAGCGATTTAAGTTCATTATCTGATACCATGTAGTTCACTTAATATACCTTTGGAAGTATATATTTATATGCTTAAGGTTACCAATAGATTGCATGGAAGAGAAATCATTGCTTTTACAATACATGGGGAATACACCCCAGCTCAGGATAATCGATTTCCTGCTTGAAAACCGGTTATTTGACTATTCCAAGAAGCAGATAATCGAGGAGACCGGGATGAGTAAGGTCACATTCTACAAATATTGGGGAAACCTTGTGGAATTAAGGGTGGTCATGCCAACGCGCTCATTCGGAAAAACAGTGCTGTACAAACTGAATGAAAAAAATCCGCTGATAAGGAAGACCATTGAATTGGAACTGGAACTGATAGAGCAAACAGCGCCTTCAACGAAAATTGTTTCAGCCATGAAAAAGGCAGCTCCTAAGCCAGCGGCAATTTGATGAAAAAAACAAAGGATTGCTATTTCTTCATCTTGGAAACCCAGTTCTTGAATTCCCTTTTCAAATCAGAAAGCACAGTGGGCAGCTTGAACCCCTCTGCCGTGAACCGCATGGGCGGGTCGGTCAGTATGTGCAGGTGGAGCGTGCAGTTATGGCCGCTCTTCTTGACGTGCAATTCAACCCCGCGCACCTTGGCAAAGCGCGAAACTCTTTCTGAGATTTCGCTGCCGAACTCTTCCAGCACCTGGTAATGCACAATCTCCTCATCACCAAGCCCTATGATGGTCACCTGCTGGCTCTTGCCTTCAACCAGCAGTTTCATCACATCGCTGACTGTTACAATGCCTACGGGTTTCTGGCCGTCCAGGATGATAACTGAGGAAACCTTGTGCTCAACCATTTTCTTGGCAGCCTCCCTGAGCGACTTGTCCTTGATTATGGAAACCACGTTTGGCTTCATGAACTCGCGCACCTTGAGCGTCTCCAGGTTGGGCGATTCTTTTGAAGGGGAGCGCGAGTCCCTGCCCTTGGGCAACATGAGAAGCGAACCTATATCATAAGCTGAAATTATGCCCTCCAGCTTGCCATCGGCATCCACTACAATGACCCTGCGCACGCCAAACCTGCGCATCTCGCCTTTCAGGGCGCCTACAGTGGATGTGGAGCTGATGGTGACAAGCTTCCTTCGGCTGACGGATAAGACAGACACCTCAGCCACAAGGCCATGGGCAACCGCGAGAGCGAGCAACTGCTCCTTTGAAACGCAGCCAACCACCTTGTCCCGCTTGTCCACCAGTGCGAGCTCATTATAGCCGTCTGTGGAGAATTTCTTGGCCATGGCGGAAAAATCGTCGGATATCAGGATTTTCGGGGCTTTTACTGCATAGGGCTGGCACTTCACCTTGGGATTGGAGATGTTGGACTCCCTGAAAAGTTTTTCGCCTATGATGCCGAAATATTTGTCCTCCCGGGTTATGATTGCTGTCGTGCCAGCCTTCAGGATATAGCTGAAGATTTTGGAAAGGTCCTCTGAAACATCAAAAGTCTTGCATTGCTCGCCCAAAGAAGATGCGTCAATCGCCATCGTTACAACCCCCACAAACAAAATGTCTTCACATTTCTGCTGATTAAATAGCACCCAGAATCATTAAATAGCTAAGTGGTGCATTGAGAACAATGCGGGGGTTGTTTCGATGAAAAGCGAGAAAAAATTTATTTCTTCTATTTCGCATCTGCTTACACTGCACGAGAAAGGCCATGTTGACGTGTCAATAGGCGATGACAGCGCTGTTGTTTCCGTGGGCAGGCACAAGCTCGTGCTCACCACGGATATAATGTTTCGGGGCACCCATCTCTCAAAACTCCATCCTGAGGGCATGGGCTGGAAAGCTGCGGTTGCAAGCATCAGCGACCTGGCAGCCATGGGCGCGAAACCTGTTGCGCTGCTCGCGGCAATAGGGTTTGAGAAAAATTCCTGTGCGAAACTTGGGAAGCGAATTGTCAAGGGGATACTCAGTGCCTGTGAGGAATACGGATGCATTTACGCAGGAGGTGACACCAAGAAGGCTGGCGAGCTCACGATTTGCACCAGCGCGGTTGGTGAGTGTGAAGCTGGCGTCCTGAGGATTGGCAATGTTAAGGAAGGGGACGTGGTTGCGGCCTGTGGGCTTGTGGGAAATGCAGCCCTCGGGTTCAAGAGCAAAATGCTGAACCTTGGCTTGGGCGAATTTGAGAAATATTTTGAAACCCCTGAAGCGCAGGTGAAGGAAGGGAAAGTGCTTGCAAAATTCGCCAGACATTGCGCTGCCACCGATATCACCGATGGATTATTTTTTTCTATTAATAATATGGTTTCAAGGAAAGGCTTTGGAGCTGTGATTGAGAGATTGCCTGTAAGCAAAGAATGGGTGAAGGCGGTGCAAAAATATGGGCTGGATGAACAGGAGATTGTGGATGGCGGCGAGGACTATGTGCTTGCCTGTTGCATAAGGGAAAGCAAATTCAATGAAATAAAAGGAATGTTTGAAAAAAATAAATTGCGATTGATTGAAATCGGCAAGGTCGTGAAAAGGAAAGGCATCTGGCTCAACGGGAAAAAAATGAATGCAGATGGCTATGACGCGTTTTTAAATTGATGGCTCAGTTTGCCTGTTTTTATTCAAACTTTTTGTAATTTTGGATGTTCTTGTAGAGCGCTGTTATGAAATAAGCATAAAATGCGAGGATTACAATATAGAATATCGCTAGAAAGAAGCTCATAAAGAGTCCCGTAACTATCTGGACTAGGACTGAGAATACGCCCGCCAACACAGGAGAAATAAATACCATGGCTAGGGTTATAATCCCTGTTATGATTGCAAGAATAACGAAAAGAATACCTGATATAATTAAAACAGGGAGCATAACTACAAAAAACAAAACAATAAACACAAAACTAGCTATAATAGCGAATAATTTATCGTGAAGTTGGCAGAATACCCCGCCCTTCGGGCGGGGATGAATGCCAAGCGCCAACTTCACGAGAATTTTCCGAATGAGCCTTCATACCCTGCAC
>Ga0066637_10001382_pt1 | contig 15719 bp, 16 predicted proteins | sample CryGeyCG2014_020_FD_62737 | JGI IMG/M metagenome (GOLD analysis project Ga0066637, IMG submission 62737) | Groundwater microbial communities from aquifer - Crystal Geyser CG08_land_8/20/14_0.20 | ecosystem: Environmental > Aquatic > Deep subsurface > Groundwater | place: USA: Utah: Grand County...
TCAGGGGATTTTAAAATCACCTAAAATTTCTTCCAAAATGTAACGATAATGGATTAGGAGGACATGGGTTAGTTCGGGAAGCGGCGAGTCCGCCGCAGGCGGACGAGGCCTATGTTCAATTAGGAAAACATTAAGGGAAAAAAAATGGGATTAATAAATTTAGAAATACATAGAATGCATCGTTTGCACATATCTCGTTTTTCTAGAGTGCCGTTGAGAGAGGCGAATCGTTTAACTCCTGATCCTTTTTTTACCCCAAATGAAGTTAGAGGTCTGGTTAAGGCGCCAGACAATGCTGCTGCTAATCAGGCGGCAGCGTTTTTAAGTGCTCAGCTTTATCAAGTTCTACAACATAATAGACAAGAGAACACGGCGGCAAGACAGAAGGCGTTCAGGTGGGCAAATACTGTAGAGATTAAGGCAGTAACGGATGATGGGAGTGTAGTACAAGTAGCAGATGTTTCTCCGCTGGTGCGAGCTGATTTGCTAGAAAACGCAACGAGACACTTAGGATTGTTGCCACCCGAAGAGGAGGTGGTCTTAGCAGCAAAGCAAGAGCTATTAGATCGGTTCCAGGATATTGGCTCAATAGATACTTCTTATGATCCAACTATATGGATCGATCTAGATTCTGCTTATGATAATGAGGCTGCTTTAAGGTTGACTCCGGCCATTTGTCCAAGAATTATGGATAAATTGGGACTAAAGGAACTCCCTAAAGATATTATATTTTTTGATGATCGGGAGCTGAAAAAAGGTGGAGCGATTAGTGCTAATAGTGATCGCTGGATTAGAAGAGGCGAGTTGATTCTTCAGGCAGGGCAAGAGTTTTCAGCTTCCGACAGGGAGATGATCTTGGTATTTGGAGATATTCTTTCTGGTATTGTGTTGGGATCTTGGAAAACAGAGGGAGTAAGGGCAATTCTCCACGATGATTTTCTAACTGAATATGGAGCGGTAATCGATAAGTTATCCGATGAATCTATTCCTACGAGCTGTTTGGATAATGAGACTCTTGTAGAAATGTATCACAAAGGTTTTGAGAGAGCAAAAAGAGTAAAAAGTATCTTAACTGAATCAGAGAACGCTTTGTTGATTGTTTTATGTAACAAAAGATCTTTAAGTGAGCACGCTAGAACGTTTGGAAACGGGAAAATATTTTCCGATTCAAGGTTTAAATTTGTGTTTATTGTTGATGACGCGCGAACTGATGATCCATTTTTTGATAAGCCAGAGTTTCGCGCTTTTAATCCAATATCACTTGAATATTTACCAGAGACCTCTCCCCTGGACGCAAAAAAAAGAGAAGATGTGAAAGAACTTTTAGCAATATTACTTTCCCCTTTTATTAATATTAAGGAAAGAACAATCAGAGCTCTAAGAAAAATGGTTCAAGGCGCGGATATAACACTTGAGTTGGATTTTAAGAATCAGCTTCTTAACCCTCAATTAGGTGGTAGTTGGGCGCTGGAGGATAGAGCATTCTTTCTGGATAACTTTCGGCGTCTTGATCGTGATTCGGTTGAATTAGTTGTGAAACTAGCCAATCACTTTGATGGTCCAGGCACAGAAAAATACGACGAAGCATTACATACAGAAGTTATGCTGACAATTAATGCTTTGTGGCCAGGGGTAATTTCAAATAATGAGATACAAGGATATAAAAATATTTATTTTGAAGTGTTTGAGGCGCGCATGAAAAACAGTATAGATACGGCATCGATAGAATCACTTGCCAGATATATGAAAGGTTTTGAAGCGCGAGTGCCAAGAGATGATGGGTATATTGAAGAAATCATTACTCGTTACCATGAATATTTGGCGAGATTACCGTTTAAGGTAGAGACATAGAATGAACGAATTTGACAATAAGATGGTATCTTTCTTGCCCGACAAAAAAGATGTAGAAAAATTATTTTCTTTCCCCTCTAATAGCCGCCAAGCTTGGCAGAAATGGTTTCATCAATCTGGAATCTAGTTGGTTTATCCCCACAAAACTGTCTTTTTTTTGCCTTATAATTAATTGATTGCTACATATTTATTTGATTTTAGGTTTTTTTCCTGGCAATAAGTTTGCTATATATAATGAATCCACCACCGTTGTTAGCGGTGGTATCTCACCCCTCATTGTCTCCCGCTCCGCCCCCACCAATATGGCTGTTAAGCTGGCGGGGTTCGCGCGGGGAATGAGATTAAACTTATACACCCCAATTTAGTATTTTGACTGAAATTTTCCTCAAAAACAACCGAAATATCTTTATGGATGTCACAACTACGACTCGCCAAAAAATAAATTTATCTACTTGCCAAAGGATGCGGCCATGGGATTCTGGACATTCGATCTTTTATCTTTACGAATCAGGTGACAAAGAAACTGTTATCAAAGTTAGTCGGCCTGACCTTATAGACAAAGAAGCAGATGCTCTTGCCAAATTTACGGAAGTCCCATATATCATCCAGCTTATCAGGGTTGTGAATGTTGCGAACTGTTGTAATAAATATTGGGAAAAAGGCCTAGAGCTTCCCTTGATCAAATCAATCCCGTTGTCAAACAGTGGCCAAAACGAGCCTGTCATATCCCCGCTTCAAGCCCTGAAAATCGCCAGAGAGGTAGCTATTGCTTTAATGTTTATCCATCAAAAAGGTCTGGTCCATCGCGATATAAAACCAGAAAATATCCTTGCGACAGAGACTGGGGCAATACTTTTTGATTTTAATTGCGCTGGATATAAAGGTCACACAAGTAATGAAGTTGTCGGGACGTGTGGGTTAGCAGCTCCAGAACTAGGCCTTTTCGGCTACTCCCTTGACTCCCGCGCAGATATCTTCTCATTAGGCGGTACCCTTTTTGAGCTGACAAGCAAGCAAACGGTGTTAAAAAACCAAACTTGTAGGGATTCCCAGTCCCGGCTACAAGCCCAACATGCTGATTTTCTTGATCGGCTACATCAATCAGGGCTTCCTGCAGTTTTCATTGAATTGTTAGAATTTTTGGCCGCCTTTGATCCTATGAATCGTCCGCCAACAGCGTTTAAAGCCTTACTTGAGATAGAAAGAACAATGAGACTGCTTAAGCCTTAAGACCGTGGCTCTTCATCGTCCCCCTCATTGTCTCCCGCTCCGCCCCCACCAATATGGCTATAAAGTTAGCCAAGCAATTAAATATTACGTTGGCGGGGTTCGCGCGGGGGATGAGATTAAACCTTTACTCCGCCTTGACAGCTCCTCACAAATAGTATAATATAAAGTTTGTGAATTGATTCACAAACTTGTGTCAAGCCGCTAAAATCTTGAAAGGGGCAGTAAATGTCAGAGACAAACCACGTTTTAACTACTTGTATCTATTGTGGCTGCGGCTGCGGTTTCTACTTCAAAGTTAAGGACGACAAAATTATCGGGCTTGTGCCAAGCCAAAAGCACCCTATTAGCCAAAGTTCTCTTTGCGTTAAAGGCTGGAACGCTTCAGAATTTGTCCATCACCCCGATCGTTTAACCGACCCATTAATAAAAGAAAATGGCAAGTTCAGAAAAGCAAGTTGGGCTGAAGCCTTGGATTTAGTCGCTAAAAAATTAACCAAGCACGCCCAAGATTCCGGACCAGACTCTCTGGCTTTTTTTGCCTCTGCTAAATGCACTAACGAAGAAAATTATCTGATGATGAAGCTAGCCAGGGCTGTTTTTAAGACCAATAATGTTGACCATTGCGCCAGACTTTGCCACGCCTCAACCGTGGCCGGCCTGGCTGCCTCTTTTGGTTCGGGTGCCATGACCAATTCTATTAATGAAGTTGAGGATTGTGAAGTTATTCTGATCACAGGCTCAAACACCACTGAGCAGCATCCTCTGATCGGCTCCCGCATTATTAAGGCCGCCAAAAAAGGGGCAACTATCATTCTCGTTGATCCCCGCGCGCCCCAACTTGCCCGGCACGCGAAATACCATCTGCAGCAAAATTGCGGCACGGATGTCGCCTGGATGAACGGGATGATGCATATCATCATCAAAGAAGGCTTGGAAGACAAGGAATTTATCAAGAATAACACTGAAGGCTTTGAGGAACTCAAAAAAACCGTTGAAAAATACACGCCGGAATATGTGGAAACAATTACCGGCATCCCGGCGGAAAAACTTAAAGCAGCCGCCCGTGTTTTTGCCCAGAGCCGCAAGTCCAGCATAGTTTACTCGATGGGGATCACCCAGCACACCACCGGGGTTGACAACGTTAGGTCAACTGCCAACCTGGCCATGCTGACAGGGAACATCGGTCGTCCATGCACCGGCGTCAATCCTCTGCGCGGCCAAAATAATGTCCAGGGAGCCTGTGATGTCGGCGCCCTGCCCAATGTCTACAGCGGCTACCAGGCAGTAATTAACCCCAAGAACAAGGAAAAATTTGAAAGGGCTTGGGGGATATCTAATCTACCTGACAAAGTCGGGGCAACGGTTACAATGGTGCCGAGCCTCGCGCTCGAGGGCAAGATCAAAGCCTTGTATATTATGGGTGAGAATCCCATGGTATCAGAACCTAATATTAATCACCTTGAAAAAGCCTATAAAGCCCTGGACTTTTTGGTGGTGCAGGATATTTTCTTAACTGAAACCGCCCAATTTGCCGATGTGGTGCTGCCAGGAGTAAGCTTTGCGGAGAAAGACGGCACTTTTACCAGTACCGAACGCCGAGTCGAACGTTTACGCCAAGCAGTCAGCCCGGTAGGTAGCAGCCGGCAAGACTGGCAGATTATTTGCGATATTGCCAGCCGTTGCGGCTACAAAATGTCTTACCAGTCGCCTAAAGAGATCTTCGCGGAATTGGCTACTGTTACCCCAATTTATCACGGCATGTCTTATGATCGGCTTGAAGAGAATTTTGGTTTGCAATGGCCCTGCCAAACCGCTGACCATCCCGGCACCACCTTTCTACATAAGGACGGCAAGTTTACCAGAGGTAAAGGGGCTTTTGCCGCGATTGAGTATAAACCTCCGGCTGAAATGCCAAATGAGGAATATCCGCTGACCCTGACCACGGGCCGGACATATTTCCATTATCATACCCGCACCCTGACTAAAAGGACCGTCACCCTGGAGCGGGAAATTCCGGAATGCTTCATGGAAATCAATCCGCTGGACGCGAAAAAATACAATGTCAGGAACGGGTCAATGACCAGCGTTTCCTCCCGTCGGGGTACAATTACGGCGCGTGTCCAGGTAACAGACAAGATCAAACCAGGCACTGTGTTTATTCCTTTTCATTTCGCGGAAGCCGCGGCTAACAGATTGACAATTGACGCGTTTGACCCAATTGCCAAAATTCCCGAATACAAAGTTTGCGCGGTTAAGATTGGGGACAAGTAAAATGTCAAATGACCAATTAAAAATGACAAATGAAGGAATAATTAAATTACTAGATAATCTAAAAGGCAAAGCTAATTTATTAGCTCCGCAAAAAGACGAATATGGCGACCTTTATCTGAAAAAGGTCACGGATGCCAGTAAAGTCATAATAAAACATTTTAAACCTTTGATGCCAGTGGTAAGAGAAGTGCTTTTTGGCCAAATCGAAGAGATGATCAAATTCAAAAAAACTCAGGGCGGCGCAGCGCTGGAAAGCATTGACGCTTCGGAAGAAACAATTATTTTTGGTCTGCCAACCTGCGACCTTGAAGGGATTCTTTATAACGATGTTTTTTTTGGACAAAGGGAATTTAGCGATTTCTATTATAATCAGGCGCGTGAAAAGCTGACCCTTATTTCCATTGGTTGTACTACCCCACCTAATGAAACTTGTTTTTGCGCCTCAATGGGCCATGGGCCGATCGCCGAAGATGGCTTTGACCTGCAATTAACTAATGTTGGGAAAGAAACTTTTTTTGTCAATGTTGGCAGTAAAAAAGGCGCCAAGATCGCGGCTGACAACAAAACCCTTTTTGAACCCGCGACTGAAGCTGATCTTAACGCGTTTAATGAGGTAAAAAACAAGGCTAGCCTGCTCCCTGTCGACAAAAAGATTAATAAAGCCAGGGCTTTAGATAAGATGGGCCGCGAAGCGCTTGATGAAAAAATGATCATTGAGATCAGCGACCGCTGTATTTCTTGCGGCGCTTGCAATTACACCTGTCCAACCTGCACCTGCTTTAATGTGGTTGACCATGCCAAGGACGGCGACGGCACGCGAAAACGCGTTCTTGATTCTTGTATTTTGGGCGGTTATTTTAGAATGGCGGGCGGCCACAACCCTAAACCAAAAAAAGACGAACGCACCAGAAACCGTTATTTCTGCAAGTTTGAATGGGACAAGGAAAAATTTGGCGATTCCGGCTGCCTGGGCTGCGGACGCTGTCTTGATGCCTGCCCGGTCAAGATTGATATTAAAGAAGTCATTGGGTCACTAAGCTAAAGGGGGGACAAAAATGAGCAAATTCACAACCAGTGTAAAAACAAAAGAACAAAGCGGTAACGAATACCTTCCGCGGTCAGCCTCTATTGTCAAGATCAAAGACCTTAACGCGGAAGTCCGCCATTTTACCTTAAAATTTAGTGACGGCCAGGCTTTTGAATTTAAGCCCGGACAATTTGTAGAGGTTTCGCTTTTCGGCATTGGCGAAGCGCCCATCTCAATCACTTCAACCTTTGAAAGGGGCGACGCGCTGGAAATCGCGGTGCGCCGAGTCGGCAGTTTAACCCAAGCCCTGCATCAGCTGAAAGTTGGCGATGAAATCTTTGTGCGCGGGCCATATGGCAATACTTTCCCCTGGCAAGAATTAAAAGGCAAAGACATTATTTTCGTGGCCGGCGGCATTGGACTGCTCCCCTTGCGTTCGGTCATGAACGCGATTTTCCACCACAGAAAAGATTACGGTAAGATTTGGGTGCTTTACGGCTCAAAATGCCCGACAGATTGTGTTTATACCGATGAGCTTGCCGCCTGGAACCGGATCGAGAATGTTCAAGTGCTACAAACCGTGGATTCTCCGGCAGCCGGCTGGCAGGGCAATGTGGGATTAGTGACCACACTTTTTGAAAAACTCGATTTTAATCCTGAAAATACAATCGCTTATCTCTGCGGGCCGCCGATCATGATTAAATTTACCAGCCTGACCCTGGAAGATAAAGGCCTGCGGCCGAATGATATTATCACCACCATGGAAATGCACATGAAATGCGGGATTGGTAAATGCGGCCACTGCATTATTGGCCATAAATACTGCTGCACCGACGGCCCTGTTTTTACGTACGCGCAACTAAAAACTTTGGGAGCGGAAGAATAACCAGACGAGAAAGGGATGTGATAGCCAAAAACCAGTTGATTTGTGCCTATTTTTTTTAGGAGGATAAAATGAAAAAGATCTCTGCTTTATTTGTTTTGGTTCTTTTTGTCTTGTCAACTGCCGGCTTGGCTCTTGATTTAAGTTCCTTGAAGGTCAACGGCGATTTTCGGGCCAGATACACCATGAACCAGAACGCCACTAACGATACCTTTACAGTTGCCAGAGCCAGGATAAAAATTTCCGGCAACGTAACAGATGACCTGTTTGTTGTAGTCCAACCCGACTTTGCGGGCCTATCACTCGCCACCCCAGCTGTCACCCTGGCCGACGCCTATGGACAATTAAATATGGGGGCAATTAAAGTCCGCGCCGGACAATTTCTAGTCCCTTTTGCCTATGATTCAGGCGCTTATAAAACAATCATTTATCCTTCTCACTACAATGTTATTGTAGCTGATCGGGATTTTGGGATGGCGTTGCTTGGCAAAGTTAGCGAAGCCTCTTTTATGGCTAGCTTAACCAACGGCAACCGCTCTGGCCAAGACAGCAACAAATCAAAAGATATTGCTGCCAGGGTCATTCTCCCTACGCCTGTAGCTGAAGTCGGGGTTTCTGGATATTATGGGACTGGCAGCACCGCAACCACACTACAATCGTATGGTGCTTATTTAAAATCTGCGATTGCCCAAAATGATGTAATTGCCGAATATGTTGGCGGCGATAGTTGGGGCGGGACACCAGGGATATCAACAAAAATCAGCAATGCTTATTTGCAAATCAGCAAAAAGATCGGGGACCTAGAACCATTAGTTCAATACGAAATTTATGATGTTGACACCAGCGTCGCCAACAACGCGGTTAACACCTTAACAGTTGGCTTAAACAAGTATCTTGATGAAAAGTCTCGCTTAATGATCAACTACAACATGATCGGTGAAGAGACTGTCTCTGTTGATAACAATACCTTGGTGCTGCAAGCCCGGGTAGTTATCTAAATTATACAACTCCGACCCTGCCCCTCCCATGTGGAGGGGCAGGGCGATAGGGCCAAGCCGGCAACAGCTTGACCTCCCATTATGGAAAGGAGCAACAAGTGAAAAAGTTTTTATTAAGTTTATTAGCCCTGATTCTTTTCATTTCCCCTACCCTGGCTATTGATGTCATTAAACTAGCCACGACAACTTCTACGGATAATTCTGGACTCTTAGCCAAACTTTTGCCACCGTTTGAATCAAGATATGGTGCGCGCGTTGATGTTATTGCCGTAGGGACCGGCAAAGCGATTAAGCTGGGAGAAAACGGCGATGTTGACGTGGTTTTAGTCCATGCCCGCACTGCCGAGGATAAATTTGTAGCCAATGGCTTTGGGATTAACCGGCGAGATGTCATGTACAACGACTTTGTGATCTTAGGACCACAAAATGACCCAGCAGGCGTAAGATCTGCTAAGACAGCAGCCGAAGCCCTGGAAAAAATCGCTACCAAAAAAGCTGTTTTTATCTCAAGAGGAGATGATTCTGGGACTGACAAAAAGGAAAAAGAGCTCTGGCAAGCGGCCAATATTACACCAAGCGGGAGCTGGTACAACGCTGTTGGCCAAGGGATGGGGGCGACAATGCAGATAGCCAATGAAAAACAAAGCTACACCCTGGCTGACAGGGCTACCTACCTGGCATATATGAATAAGATAGATTCAAAAATCGTTTTTGCAGGAGAAGATTCACTCTTTAATCCTTATGGGGTTATTGCGGTTAACCCGGCCAGACATAAAAAGAGTAATTATATGGGGGCCATGGCCTTGATTGCCTGGCTCACCTCTGTCGACGGCCAAAAAATCATTAAAGATTTCCAGATCAATAGCCAACCGTTGTTTATTCCGGTAGCAATAAAATAAGATGAACTATATCAGCCAGTCGGCAGCTAAAGCGTTTGAGTTAATCGCCAGTTTTGATCCTGATGTATATTTTATCGTCTGGACATCGATCAAATTGGCCACAACCTCCGCGCTTTTAGCTACCCTGGCTGGTGTCCCTCTGGGTTTATTTTTGGCTATCAAAAATATTAAAGGCAAAAGAATTATTGCCACCCTGCTTAATACCCTAATGGCGGTCCCCACCGTCGTGGTCGGCCTCCTGGTTTATTCTTTCTTGACCCGTCAGGCTTTGCTGGGCTCATGGGGCTTGCTCTTTACGCCGTCAGCCATAATAATCGGCCAGTTTATCCTGGCCTGTCCAATTATTACGGCCATGGTCTTTTCGACCGCGCAGGGCAACAACAAGCATATTCTTAAAACCGCTTATGGTTTGGGCGCCAATCACTACCAGGCGATAAAAACCCTTTTATGGGAGATAAAAACCCCGCTGCTGGCCGCGTTGATGGCGGGGTTTGGCAGGGTTATCGGCGAGGTTGGCATTTCCATGATCCTGGGCGGCAACATCTACAGGGTGACTAGAACTATGACTACCGCCATTGCGCTGGAGACCTCAAAAGGCGAGTTTTCCCTGGCCCTGGCTTTGGGCTTTGTTCTTTTATTAATCGCGCTAACAATTAACGGCTGTGTCCAATATTTTAGTTATCAGGCGGAAAAATAAAATGTATAAAGTGGAAAACCTTAAACAAAGTTATGGTGAAAAAATAGTTTTTGAAGGGGTAAGCTTAACTTTTGAAAAAGCCAGGATCTATGCCTTAGTCGGTGAAAACGGCGCCGGAAAAACTACTTTACTGGAAACAATCGCCGGCTTTGCCCCGCCTATAGAGGGGACTATCTCTTTGGCCGGACACAAAATAAGCTTTTGCCTGCAAAAGCCGCATCTCTTTAATACAAATGTTGAAAAAAACATTTTTTACGGTCTAAAATTAAACAAAAGAGGAGCCGACACTTTTAGTGTCGGGACCAGAGTAAAGCAAATAGCTAAACTTTTGGGTCTTTCTCATTTACTAAAGAAAAATGCGCAACAGCTTTCCGGCGGCGAAGCCCAAAAAGTCGCCTTGGCCAGGACCTTAATTTTAGACACCCCATTAATTTTGCTGGATGAGCCAACAGCCAATCTTGATGAAGAAAGCATTGCTATCTTTGAGAAACTACTAATAGAGAGTAAGGCAAAAGGCTGCACCATTATCCTAGCCACCCATCAGTTGGAATTGGCTTATCGCTTAGCTGATGAAGTTATCACGATGGAAGACGGCATCAAGCCAAGGAACCAAGAGTTTCACTCTCGGGTTCCTTGCAAAGAAATTAGGACTAATGAAAGTTCTGTTTTGGAACCTGAGGCTAAAAGCCTCGGTTCCAGGTGAAAAATGAGCGAAAAAGTCATTTATCATTATGTTTTTAGAACGTACAAAGGGCGTTTTATTCTTATAGACAAAGACTCTGTAGATTTTCTTTATACTATTTTTAAAGAGATTTGCAATCAAAAGGGTTTTGAAATTCTTAAATGTAAAATATTAGCTGATCATGTGCACATATTACTTAAGTTTGAACCAAGGCATCAAATAGAATATGTCATGAGAATGCTTAAAGGGATTTCTTCCAGGGAATTCTTCAAAAAGTTCAGAACGAATCGTTATGAATATAGAAAATTATGGGGGCGATCATATTTTAGCGAACAGATCACCGAAGAAAAATTACCAGCACTAATTAATTATATAGAAAATCAAGAAAAAAATCATATTGATAAAAGATATATGGGTAAGGAACCGATCCGCCGCGGCGGATCAGGTTCCGCAAAAACGAATGGAGAAAATGAATGATAAAAGCAGCCAAAGCGTTAAATATCGTTTTAAAGCATGCTAAAAGCCTTGGGACAGAAAAAATCCCTCTTTCCGCAACACTTGGTCGAGTTTTGTCAGAGAATATTTATTCCGATATAGCGATGCCCCCCTTTGATCGCTCGGCTATGGATGGTTTTGCAGTAAATTCAAAGGATAAGTCAAAAGCTTTTGAGATTATCGAAGATATTCCTGCAGGAAAAGTTCCAAAAAAAATGATTAAATTTGGTCAATGCGCCAGAATTATGACAGGAGCAATGCTGCCAAAAGGAACAGACAAAGTTATTAAAGTCGAAGATTCGGAACCTGCGACTAAAAGTCGCGGTTCCTCAACATTTAAGGAACCGAAAGTTTTACTCTCGGGTTCCTTAAAATCCAACGTTTCAAAAGCCGGCGAAGACATCAAAAAAGGGCAACTCATACTCAAAAAAGGGACAAAACTCCGCCCTCAAGAAGCCGCGATGCTGGCCACGGTTGGCAAAACAAAAGTTAAAGTCCTGCGTCAGCCAAGAGTTGCCGTAATTTCTACAGGCTCAGAATTGGTGGAGCCAAACCACAAGCCGAAAGCCGGCCAAATCCGCAACAGTAATGCCTCCATGCTTTTGCTGCAATTAAAAAGACAAGGAATAGACGGACAATACTTAGGCATTGCCCGTGATAATTTTGTGGCTACCAGGAAATTAATTCAAAAAGGCTTAAAACAAGCAGACATTCTTTTGCTCTCCGGCGGGGTTTCTGTTGGTGATTATGATTTTGTGCGCGAAGTTTTGAAAAGCTGTGGGGTTAAAGTCCATTTTAATAAAGTGGCGATCAAACCAGGCAAACCAACTGTTTTTGGCACCAAAGGGAAAAAGGTTGTTTTTGGCCTGCCTGGCAACCCTGTTGCTGTCCTGGTAATTTTTGAACTCTTTGTCGTCCCTGCCCTTGATAAAATCGTCGGCCGCAGGACAAAAGACAATTTTACGCCGATGAAACTGCTTAAAGATTTTAAGCGCAGGGATACTAAGAGAGAACAATACTATCCAATAAAAATCACGAGAGGGAACCGAGACTTTCAGTCTCAGGTTCCCGATACTTTCGCAGCACCCTTAGTTTTCCACGGCTCTGCCCATATGCAAGCCTTAACAAAAGCTGATGGAATTATGCAAATCAAGAACGGGATTAAAAACGTAAAAAAAGGGGCAATGGTCAATGTTAGACCGATTTAACCGGGAAATATATTATTTAAGGATTTCAGTAACTGATCGCTGTAACCTGCGCTGTACATACTGCATGCCGGAGGCAGGCATTAAATTAAAATCACACCAGGAGATTTTAAGCTTTGAAGAGATTGAAGAGTTGGTTAAAACAGCGGTCAGGCTCGGCTTTTATAAATTCAGATTAACCGGTGGAGAACCCCTGGTTAGACGCGGAATTGTTCAGCTGGTCCAGAAAATAGCTCAAATTAACGGGGTTAAAACACTCGCGATGACCACCAATGGTTTGCTGCTTGATAAATACGCCAAGGAGCTAAAAGCTGCCGGATTAAGTCGCTTAAATATTAGTTTGGACTCGCTCAAACCTGACAGATATAAGGAAATTACGCGCGGCGGAGATTTAAATCAAGTTTTGGCCGGTATTAAGGCCGCAGGGGAAGCTGGTTTTACAAAAACCAAACTTAACGTTGTTATTATCGATGGTTTTAATGAGGATGAAAAAGAAAACCTCAAAGAGTTTGCAGCTGATAATAATATGAAGGTCCGCTTTATCAAAAAAATGGACTTAAAAAGTGGTGATTATTACGGGGTTGAAGGGGGAGATGGAGGGAATTGCTCCATCTGTAATCGCTTAAGGGTCACGGCTGACGGCAAGATTCGCTCTTGTCTCTTTTCAGACGATGAAATAAACTTAAGACAAGAAGGGTTTGAGGCAGGACTTAAAAAAGCAATTGCTAATAAGCCGAAAAAGGGACATAAATCGCTAAAAAGGGAGATGATCCAAATTGGCGGCTAAATTTAGTCACACTGATAAAAAAGGCAAAGCTAAAATGGTAGATGTCGGCAGTAAGCCTGATGTCAAAAGGATTGCCATTGCCAAGGGGTCGATCTTTCTTGCCAAAGAAACAGTCAAGCTCATCAAGGCTAACCAAATGAAAAAAGGCGATGTCCTGGCCGTGGCTAAAATTGCCGGGATCCAGGCAGCCAAGCAAACCAGCAGCCTAATTCCCTTGTGCCATCCCCTACCCTTAACCAACATTGACGTAAACCTGGAGATTAAAGCAGATAAAATTAATATTGAGGCTAAAGTTGAATGCACGGGCAAAACAGGGGTAGAAATGGAAGCCCTAACAGCAGTTTCAGTCGCAGCTTTAACAGTTTACGATATGTGTAAAGCTGTCGACAAAAAAATGAAAATTGGGGAGATTTATTTATGGCAAAAATCAAAGCAGTCTGTATAAGCTCTGTCCGAGGTCCAAAGTCTAGGGTTGAGGCAATTAATTTAATCAAAGACCTTGGGGTTGAAAATGATTATCACGCTAAGGGTGGACTACGCCAGGTTAGCTTACTGGCTAATGAATCAATCCAAAAACAAATTGCCAAGGGTATTAGACTAGAAGACGGCGCTTTTGGAGAAAATATCATTACCGAGGGGATCGAACTAACAAAACTAGCCATCGGCCAAAAGCTCCAAGTCGGCGAAACAGAATTAGAAATCACCAAGATCGGCAAAGAGTGCGTGGAGCGCTGTATTATTTATCATCAGACAGGCGACTGCATTATGCCCAGAGAGGGGGTCTTCGCCAAGGTATTGAAGGGCAGTAAAGTTAAAGCAGGAGACGTAATTCAGTGAAATTAGGAATAATTACTGTGTCTGATAAAGGTTCCAAAGGCGAGCGTGAAGACTTAAGCGGCCCAGCAATCCGCGCCAGCCTAAAAGCCGACGCTTACGAATACCAAATCGTCCCTGATGAAGTAAAAGATATTTCTGAGGCGATTGTTAATTTTGTTGATGAAAAAAAATGTGATCTAGTCTTAACCACCGGCGGCACAGGGCTGTCACTCCGCGACGTTACCCCAGAAGCAACCAAACAAGTTCTTGACCGGGAAATCCCAGGGATCGCCGAAATTATGAGAAGCGAGTCATATAAAATTAAAAAAACCGCCCTGCTCTCCCGCGCTATCGCTGGTCACCGAAAAAAAAGCTTAATCATAAATTTACCAGGGAGCCCAAAAGCAGTTAAAGAATGCCTCAAAATAGTCGAGCCAATTATCAAACACGCGTTAGGGGTTTTAGAAAAGGGGAGCGTTGAATGCGGGGCTTAGAAATAACCAGAAATTAGAAAATCTTCGCCGACTTTTTCGCAAGTTACCTCTTTTAGTTTAATTGCTTGTGCTGGCAGTTGAACCCCCTCCCCCTCCACCCCTGTCTTAGCAGTTCGTCCTCCAAAAATCTTAGGGGCGATGATAAAGTGAGCCTTGTCAACGAACTTGGCAGATAGAAAAGAAGCATTAACTTCCCCACCCCCCTCAACCAAGAGGCTGGTTATTTTCAGCTGGCCAAGCTTTTTGAGAAGCTCGCGAAGATTAATTAAGCCTTTTTTTTCAGGCAAGACAAGTATCTCCGCACCCTTGGCCTGAAGTTTTTTCAGCCTCTCTTTAAGCGCGGCTGGCCCAACGGCAATAATCGTCCTAGCCTCCCCATTTAAAGTTTTCGCTTTGAGCGGGGTACGCGCATAAGTATCTAAAATTATTCTAATGGGATTTTTAATTTTTTCAACTAAACGAGTAGTAAGCTCTGGGTCATCAACCAAGACATTATTAATCCCCACTAAGATCGCGTCATAAACATTGCGCAGGTGATGGGCAAATTTTAGGCTGGCTGGCCCTGCCACCCAACGGCTGGCCCCTGTTTTGGTGGCAATTTTGCCGTCAATCGTCATCGCAGATTTTAAAACGACAAAAGGCAACTTGGTCGTAAAATATTTGACAAAGACCTCGTTAAGCTGCTTGGCTTCTTTTTCGAGTAAACCAACCCGAACCTTAACCCCATGGCGCCGGAGCTTTCTAAAGCCTTGGCCATTGACCAAGGGATTAGGATCTTTCATCGACACAACAACCTCTTTTATCCCGGCCTTAATAATTGCGTCAACACAGGGGGGATTATTCCCGTAATGGCTGCAAGGCTCAAGGTTAACATAGATGATGGCCCCCTTCGCTTTTCCCCCTGCCTTCTCTATTGCCCAAGCCTCAGCATGCGGGGTTGCCACCTCACCATGATAGCCAACTGAAATCACCCCACACTTTTTGACCAGAACCGCCCCGACCATTGGGTCAGGGGTAGTCCGCCCTTCGGCCGATTTAGCCAAGGCATGGGCTTGCTGCATGAAATTTAAGTCCGCTTGACTCCACATGCTTATTATTTTAGCACATAATTATTATCTTTCTCCTTCTTAACAAAGAGAAGATGTCCGCCATATGAGAAAAAAAGGGGCACAGAGGAATTGAAAGTTCTAGAATTTACCGATAGCTAAGCAAAAAGCAGCCCCCCAAATAAATAATTGAGCCAGCGTTGCGTTTTTCGCTTGAACCTAGTATATTATATAATAAATATTAGGTAATAAAGAAAAAGGCGGCTATGAGCTACGGCAGCAGGCAAAGGGGTAATCCATCGGGACAGTATAATTACTTTAAAAGGATACCGCAGGGA
>Ga0066637_10001385_pt1 | contig 15703 bp, 9 predicted proteins | sample CryGeyCG2014_020_FD_62737 | JGI IMG/M metagenome (GOLD analysis project Ga0066637, IMG submission 62737) | Groundwater microbial communities from aquifer - Crystal Geyser CG08_land_8/20/14_0.20 | ecosystem: Environmental > Aquatic > Deep subsurface > Groundwater | place: USA: Utah: Grand County...
AAAATATAAGGACATAGCTTCTCCATTCAGGAAGATGGAAAAAGACGAGAGGGAACTATTACAGGATGTTGTGAATGATGTGTATGACCAGTTTGTGGATGAGGTTGTAAAGAGTAGAGGGATTGAGAGAGATAGTGTGATGAAGATTGCGGATGGGAGAATCTTCTCTGGGAAAAAGGCAAAAGAACTGGGGCTTGTTGATACACTCGGTAGCCTGGAAGATGCAATCATGATCGCAGGGGAACTTGCCGGGATAAAAGGCAAACCCACGGTAATCGAATTAAAGGAGCGAAAGATACCACAGATATTCAGGCTGTTCTCGTCTATTGAGAAGAGGAAAACTGTAAAACTCGAATATATTTTCAACCCGTGACTGCCCTCATTAAAGGTTAAAGACGGCTATCCATTAGTTTTGCTCCTGCCCTGAATCTTCGGTAAGTAACTGTTATCCCAAAATATGCATTAACCATGCCTACCGCAGATGCAAAGAATTAGACGCACCTGCCTGCCGCAGGCAGGGATTGATGCAGATAAGAATAAAGTAATTAAGTTATTAGGTAATTAGGTTATTGACTATCTATCCATCACTGGGCAACCAATCCTTTAATAACTTAATGACTTAATAACTCAATGGTTTGTATCTTGTGCTAATCTTGTGGTTTATTAAAGCATAATCTGAGATTATGAATCCTATTACATGCATAGATGTCGGAGGGACATTTATAAAGGCGGGGAATGTTGTGAATGGTAAGGTAAGGCACGAGAGAAAGATAGAGACGGGCGAGACAGGTATGCTTACAAGGACCCTCTTACAAATTATCGTTGAACTGGGTGGCGAGGCAGTTGGTATTGGCATGCCAGGGCTGGTGGATGCAGATGGCACAATCTCATCCCCACCCAATTTCCCCGGGATAGAATCACTTCCTTTAAAAGAAATCCTTCAAGAGGAACTCAATATTCCTGTGTTTGTTGATAACGATGCAAATATGGCAGCCCTCGGCGAGCATAGATATGGAGCAGGAAGAGGGGTAAAGAATCTTATTATGCTTACACTTGGCACAGGTGTTGGCGGCGGAATCATCATAAATGACAAGATCTATCATGGCAGGGGATATGCAGGAGAGGTTGGACACATCACGATAGATCCCATCGGTCCTCTCTGTCTATGTGATAATTATGGCTGTCTTGAGAGTTACATAGGTGCCAACAGAATAACAGAGAAAGCAGAGAAATATGTGAAAATGGGAATGAAAACCACGCTAAAGAGTTATGCAGGTAAGATCACACCAGAGATTATAGAGGATGAGGCATACAAGGGCGACCGTGTCGCAATGGATATCGTGGTGGAAATGTCAAGACTTCTTGGAATTGCTATTTCAAACTACTGTGCTATTCTTGATCCTGAGAGGGTGATAATAGGTGGCGGATTGTCAAAAATGGGGGATATTTTGCTCTCAGGTGTCAAGCGAGAAGTTGGAAGGAGACTGTATTCAAGGAAAGATATAGATATCGTGTTTAGTGAACTTGGCGATAGGGCGGGTATACTCGGATGCTACGAGATGGTAATCCACTCCATATAGTCGACCCCTTGTTTGTCACCCTAAAGGGTGACCCACCAATCCATACCTACCGGCAGGAGACAGACCACAAAGAAGATAATTATCCTGAAATAGGATGAGGCTAAAGGTATCAACCTTTGGAATTAAGGCGTCAGCCTTTTATTTATATAAAATCCTTACGGATGAATTCCTTACGAACTGGTCAAAAGAACTCCTCCATAGAGATGAGTTCTTCTATACCTTTGCCTATCGGGTCCTGATGGAATCTCTCCCTTATTATTCCATTGTTCAGATAATTGTTCAATGATATGAGTATCAGCGCCTGATCAAGGCAGAGATATATCTTTGCTACATTACCTGTTTTGGGGTCAACGGAATCATAGAAGCCATATTCACCATAGATGTCGTAATATAGCAGTCTTTTTATGTTCTGAATCACCTCCTCTGGTAGAAACTCAATCGCAAGAAATGTAGCATATGGTGTAACTATTTCATCTGGGTAGCCATCCTTCTTCTCTCCAATCAAAGGGACTCCATACTCCCTATAATTGTAGTCGGGAGCACAACAGGGTGACATACCCCATACTGAATAGCCCTTCTCATTCAGACAGTAATCAATATGAACTACCACAGCAAAGGAGTCATTTGCGCCGAGACTTTTTTGAGCAAGTTCCTTCTCATTTACAAACAGTGCGGGCATCAGGAATTCAAACAGACTACCTCCCCAGCTCGGCACAATTTTTATATCCTTATATAAGTAATACCCTTCAAATACATCAATACCGACATACCTTTTCATCCTTCCTTGTACATCCTTATCCGGTAGAACCCGGCATATCTTGAAGTAGTGCTCTCTTGGAACATCCCCCTTTCCTATGGCAAGTAGACTCACAGCTCTTGATTCTGTGCACAGTAATCCATAGTGATATGGAGAGTATTTCCCACTCCTCACATCATATCCATGCCACATCTGTCCTGTACTATCATCGTAGAAGAAAGACAAATTCTGGCTTTCTATTATACCGCTGTATAATTCAGAGATTTCAGGAAATGTCTGGCGGGCAATTATAAGTCCTATAATGTACCAACCACAATCCAGAGATGAAATGAAATCCGTTGTGCGTTTTAGCGGTTGCAAGTCGTACCAGTTAAATAGCCACCCCTCAAATTTCTCTATTCCTTCAACTGTAAAAAGCACCTTCCTTATTCTTGAGATTGCCTCTTCTTTTTCTATGAATCCAAGGTCATATACAGATATTATAGATACCATATAAAGCCCTATGTTTGTTGGAGATGTGTAACCTCCAATTTCAACTTCGGATGAAAGTCTTATATGGTCGACCGGTAGGCCTGTCTTCTTGTCCACCATATCCCTGAAATATCCCCAGGTATCTTTTGCTATCCCTCTCAGGAGTTGAATAGAATCAGATAGTATTTCTATGTGAACTACAGTATCTCTTGGAAATCCGAGGAGATCGTTGGGAGTGAGGACGTTTATACTTAAGAAAAGCAATATCCCATACATACTCTTTATCTTATCAATACAAGCTTCATTGACTTGTATGTATTTCCTCTTTCCACCCGGCAGAAGTAAATACCCTTTCCTACCTTTCTACCGTTTCTATCTCTTCCATCCCATTCTACTGTGTGTATCCCCCTTTCCACCATACTGTTCGTAAGGGTTTTTACCAGCCTACCACAAACATCATATACAGAAACTTTAATACGGCCCAGCTTCGGCAGATCGAAACTTACGGTTGTCTTATTCTGGAAAGGATTCGGGTAGCATTTAAGTGATGTAACAATCGTAGTAGGAGACTCTTCTACCCCCGTAAATCCCGCTATATCCATAGCATTTGTAATCTCTTCGTTCTGCATAAACCTATCCCATACGAGTCCGCTTAAGTAGTTTTCTATCATAATAACAATAGGTCCCTCATCTATCCCTATATAATCATTGTCAAACCAGTCGGGTTCTATACTGATATTGAAAGCGTCCTTGAACCCATAAGTTCCAAAAAAATCACTTCTGTAGTTGTCATACATATACCTGAGTGTCTGATATGAGTAATCCGGAGTGAATGGTGTCGAACCCGCAGCAGCAGTAGGTGCAATTGTACCATCGTCAAACTGGAAAGGTCCCCTCGCCTGATAGAAATAAGGATGAGGTCCATCACAGGCAGTGAGCCCCCAGAGATTCTCGCCGTAACCATCAAAACTGTTGGGATTATCAATACAATATTCCCTGTTTATAAGTGTTGCATTTATAGAGTTATTAAAGTAGTCGGTGTGTAAATCCACCCGATCTCTGAAATCAACCCAGCAATGAGTATATTGGTATGTAAAAAGTGAGGCAGATGCACTCACTACATCCAGAGTGATACTGTAATAGGTAGTGGGTCCCTGATATGTGCTTGCCCATCCAAGTTCATAACACTCAGGGGGTATAGGATGTGTGGGAGACCCAATAGCCAGAATGTATGCTATCATCGCCTCGTTATAACCGGTCAGTCTCATCCCTATACCACTGAACCCATAGGTTGGGGACCAGTGCCAGCTCATTGTACGGAGTGTATCACCTGTTTCATTTTGCAGCATCCAATCCCACTCAGCATTCTCATATAACTGAGTTGCAAGCTCCCTTATCGCTGTCTCAATGGAATCTCCACCGTCGAAGTACTGTCTGCAGGTGAGTGCACCTGCCATAAAATACGAGGTTTCAACCACATCTGCCCCGTCATCCCGCGGGCTAAACGGGCTTACCTCCCCGGTTTCCATGTTGATCCAGTGACTGTACAAACCATGAAAATTTGGAACGACATCATTATAAAACCTAAGTATTTTCAATACCCTCTGCGCACCCTCCTTTCTCTCTATCCATCCTCTCTCACAGGCAACGCATATTGAGGTTAACCCAAATCCTGTTGCCCCTGTAGCGCCTGTTACTGTATCAGTCATCCTCTCCTGAACGACCCCAGTATTGGGGTCTGCACAATTCCAGAAGTAGAGGAACGCCTTCCGTGCTACCATCTCCAGAAATTCATCCTGATTTAAGGCGATGGGAATTGCCTCCAGCGTATCTGAACTCTCGCTCTCATGTTCAGATTCGTCAATGGCTGTAGCAAAATACCAGTAGGTGTTACCGTTGGAAACGCTATCGTCAACATAGTAAGGTGTTGATAAAAGAGAGGTGTTAATTATTGAATACCCTCCTCCTGGAATTTCCTCCCTATAGAGATTATAACCAAGAATATCCCATTCCTGATTATCATCCCAACCAATGATTAATCTACTATCCAACTCTTCCACCCACATCCCCGTTGGGGGCGATGGCGCGGTTGTATCTACCTCAGGTATTGTCCATACTTCATTCGAGTTTTCGCTTTCGTTGCCTCTCGTATCTATTGCTCTAACTACATAATAGTATGTATTTCCATTTACGAGACCCCTGTCTATGTATCTCGATTCCATTGCAATACTGGCATTTACTCTATGGTAAGTTCCTCCCTGGAGGGAAGAACGGTAGCCTGTATATCCCATAAGGTCTTCCTCTGTATTGTCATCCCAGTCAAGATAAACACACTCGTTACCATGGTCTGCAACCAGACCAGCAGGGGCATCAGGTGGAATTGTGTCCACCTCACCCCACACCACCCTTATTTCATCTACCCAGATAGTATGCAGGCTATCGTCATCCATCCCCTGGTTGAATCTAATGGTCTTCAGCTTATTCAGGTCGAAATCACCGTAGGGCTCAAAAGCAGTAAGTGGAATAATCACCCTCTGCCAGGTAAGCGTATCCCCATCTATACCATCAAGGTAGTCGGACATATTCGCAAGAGGCGAGCTCTGGTTATCAAGGTCCTCCAATCCTATCTTTGGAAGCAATGCACCATTTAGTTCCAAGGGGCCATTGATGAAGAGGAGTAAGTTACTATACCCATCAGCATTGTGGGGTGTCCACCCAGGAGAAGCGATAAAAATCCTCCAGCGACCTCCTGGCGCAGACCTCCATTTAATTACGCCAGAATGCCTCCCAACATAACTGTGTATGCTGTCTATAGGAAGTTTGTCATTACCGGGTCCTGCAAGCAGCAGATAACTACCATCCTGGCAGGTCCCCCAGGATGCATCATAATATCCCCAACCTGCATAGTCATCCTCAGTGAATACCACAATGTCTGGTTGAGTCCCTGCAAGAACTATTGGGTATATCAATATCGAAAAGATAAAAACTCGCCTTAACATAATACCTCCCTATTATCCCATCAATACATAAACCTTATGCTCTTTCCCATCACCGAAGGCGGAAATTATATTCGTCTCTACCTTTTTGCCATCCACAGAAATCTCTTTTATTCCCCTGTTTAAATGAGCTGGATTTCTGACCTCTATATCATACATATCTCCTCTGAATCGTCTCCTTATTCTGAATCTACTCCATTTTCTTGGTACGCAGGGGTCGATAGTAAGGCCTTCGTAAGTCGGACGAATTCCAAGTATCCATTCAGTTATAACCCTAAAGAGCCAGGCTGCTGAACCTGTATACCAAGCCCAACTTCCTCTTCCAAAGTGAGGGGAGTCTGGTCCATAAACATCCCCCGCAATAACATAAGGTTCACATAGGTATAGGTCGGGATTACTTGCACAGTTTATAGGAGAGATCTTTCTATACATCTCATAGGCTTTGTCTCCCTTGCCAAGTATACATTCTGCCATTATCGCCCAGGTTGCAGCATGTGTATACCTTCCACCATTCTCTCTGACACCTGGCGGATACCTTGTAATATACCCTATATGCTTATCTGGGGTCGAATAAGCCGGGTAGAAGAGAAGAGGCCCATATTCCTTATCAAGTATCTCCTCCACCGAACGCATCGCCTCCTCAGCCCTATCCTCTTCGGCAACTTCATTTATCACCGCCCATGTCTGGGCATTCAGGAATATCTTTCCCTCATTGCAGGCCCTGCTTCCCACAGGTGTTCCGTCGTCTTTTGTACCCCTTATATACCATTTGCCATCCCACGCATATTTGTTTACGGCCTCTTTTAACTCCTCTGCCTTTTCCCTGAAATGTTCGGCGAGGGCTCTATCACCTCTCTCCACTATTCTTGCAAACCCTTTCAAGATACCATACAGAAAATGTGCCAACCATACAGATTCACCCTTCATAGCCTTTCCCATAGCATTCAAACCATCATTCCAGTCTCCATCTCCAATAAGAGGTAGCCCTCTGGGACTCATTCTCTTAAGCGCTCTATCTATTGCCCTGCAGCAATGGTTATAGAGTGATTCTTTTATCTCATTATCCACATACCTTTCTCTCTCTTCTAATACACTGAAGTCAGAAGTCTCCTTTAGATAGTTGATAACAACATAAGGAAGCCACAAGAGGTCATCTGTCATATTTGTTCTCATACCAAATTCTGAGATATCATGCCACCAGTGATATACAGTTCCATCAAAAAATTGACGGCGTGAGTGGAGAAGTATCTGTCTTTTTGTCAGGTCTGGTTTAATTGGAAGAAATACTTGACTGTCCTGAAGTTGGTCCCTGAATCCAAATCCACCTGACTGCTGATAGTAACCTGCTCTTGCCCAAAGCCTCCCCGAGATTGCCTGATATTTAAGCCAGATATTCGCCAGCATGTTCATTGAATCATCGGGCGTCTCTATCCATACCGTATCAAGATATGACCTCCAGAACTTATCTAAATCATAAAATGCACCCTGGACACTTTTCTCGTCTTTATATTTATTTATCAAAAAGGCTGCCTCTTCACTTTTCTCTGCTACTCCCAATGTGAATATGATTGTCTTCTCCTCACCAGGTGAAAGTTCAATATCAATTTTTAAACTTGCAATTGGGTCAATCTCTTTGCCTTCTCTATTTCCTATTTTATTTTTCTCAACGGCTATGGGATTTTTTTTTGAACGGTGGAGACCAAGGAATGACTCCCTGTCACAGTCAAAACCGCTCACCCGCTTGCTTGCAGAGTGAAACGCGATGTAATCCCAGGGAGCATTTCTATTCTTTCCGGGAATGTCCCATAATCTTGAGGTAGTATTTATTGCATCGAGGTTTGGGTCAAAAGACGTCTCAATAAAAAGTTTGTGGAACTCTTTATGCGTATCCTGCGGAACTCCCAATCTCCATTCCATATAGGTAAATATAGAAAGCGACCGTGCCCTTGTTGAAATATTTTTTATTTTTAGTCTCCATAACTCTAAGGTCTCATCAGGTGGGATAAAGAGAAGAAGTTCGGTATCTATCCCGTAGTTTCTGGAATTTATAATCGTATACCCTATACCATGTCTACATTCGTATTTTTGCGGTTTCATGCAAATTGGCTTATAGGTTACAGACCAGTACTTGCCAGATTCATTGTCCATTATATATATGAACTTTCCAAATTCGTCTTTTAATAGATCCTCTTGCCAGGCTGTAAGTGCGCTCAAGTTCGAGTCCTTATACCAGCTGTACCCCCCCCCTGCCTGTGATATCATAAGCGAGTATTCCCCGTTGGATATCACATTTATCCATGGTTTTGGAGTATCGGGTCTTGTTATTATATATTCTCTCCCGTCGTCTGAGAAATATCCATATTTGTTCTTGAATCTTGCCATATTAACTCCTCATTCCAGTCAAGGCAATACCCTGTATAAAATATCTTTGCATAAATACAAAAAGAATGACAATTGGTGAGGTCACAACAACCGAACCTGCCATCAGTAGATTGTATTTAGTTGCGTACGGTCCTGCATTAAGATTTGCAAGCGCAACAGGAAGTGTATACATAGATTCTTGTGTCATAATGATAAGCGGCCAGAAGAAGTCATTCCATGTTCCCATAAAGGTGAAAATTGCCAGCGTAGCAATTGCAGGTTTACATAGTGGTAGGATTATACTTCTGTATATCCTGAATTCGGAACATCCGTCTATCCTTGCGGCATCAAGAAGTGCATTCGGTATTGCTTGCATATACTGACGCAATAGAAATATTCCAAAGGCACTTGCCCCGGCAGGGAGAATTAATCCAAGATAGTTATTCAAAAGCCCAAGTCTTTTCAACAAAAGGAAAACCGGGATAGTTGTCACCTGTGCAGGCACCATCATTGTCATAAGAAGTAGTATAAAGAGCCTCTCTCTTCCAGGAAAACGGAGCTTTGCAAAGGCATAGCCTGCAAGGGAAGAAAAAAATAGAACAAGTATTGTAACGGATATTGTGACTACTATACTGTTCCTGATATATACTGGAAATGTCATCCTTTGGAAGAGTTGCTGATAGGTGTCGAAAGTAGGACTTTTCGGTATCCATCTGGGTGGAAATGTGAATATGCCCTCCTGCGTCTTAAGAGATGAGACCATCATCCATGCAAATGGAGTAATCGTTGCGATGAAGACGACTATCAAAATGGCATAAATAATAACCCTCATGAAATTTCTCATACTAATACTCCACCCCGTGTCTTATAAACCTCAACTGAAGAAGACTGAATATGAAGATTAGGAAAAATAAAACATAGGCTATAGCAGATGCATATCCAAATCTGAAGAACTTAAATCCATTCTTATATAAGTACAATACCACAGAAAGGGTGCTGTTTACAGGACCCCCTTGGTTTGTCATAATATATGGTTCAGCAAATAGTTGAAAATAACCAATAGTAGTAATTATACATACAAAAACTGTGGTGGGTTTCAGCAGTGGCAATGTTATATGGAGGAAACTTTTGAATGAATCTGCGCCATCTATAATAGCAGCCTCATAAAAGCGTCTTGGTATCGCTTGTAACCCGGCAAGAAATATCACCATACTGTATCCAAAGTTCCTCCATATTGCCATTAGTATTATTGCAGGCATCGCCCACTTAGGGTCACCGAGCCAGTTTGGAGAAGATATGTGGAAGATTTCAAGAAACCACTTTATTACTCCATATTGTGGATTGTAAAGCCACCGCCAGACTACTCCACAAGCAACGAGATTCGTTACCACGGGCAAGAAGAAGCCCGTTCTGAATAAGGTTTTAATCCTCACGAGGCTGCTATTTAAGAGGATTGCCGTCGCAAGGCCGGAAAGAACAGAAAGCGGCACACCAACAAAAGTAAAATAAAAGGTGTTCTTCAGAGAACGCGAGAAGAGGGGGTCTCTTGCAAGTTCCACATAATTTCCGAATCCCACAAAGGATGCGCCTCCAAGTCCCCAATCAGTAAGACTGGCAAAAAAAGCCGCAATTATGGGTATAAAGCAGAATACGAAGAAGAGCACCAGACTGGGTGCTATAAAAAGGAAAGGAATGCTATATCTCTTTATACTCATCTCCTTGAGAGGATCTCCTCTACCTCTCTCTGTAATAACCCTAATGCCTCATCCATACTCCTCTTTTTGTATACAACCTCTTCAAGATAGACCTCTATCTTATCTCTGATCTCTTCCCATTTAGGGATTGGAGGAGATGGCCTAGCATCCTCAAGTTGCTTTCCAAAGGTGGCGATTATGGGCACATTCAAGACACCTTGATCCCACGCCGTCTTCACAGCAGGAAGGTCGCCTGTAAGTCCAAACCATCTTATCTGGTTCTCTACCTCTGACATATACTCAATAAATCTCCATGCTGCATCTTTGTTCTTTGAGTTTTTAAATATTGAGAGGTTGCACCCACCTATAAAGGATGTGCCGGTCTCTTTCTTTGGCAGAGTCGCAGATGCCCATCTTCCATCAATTTCTGGGACCTGCTCATGTAATAATTCAATCATCCAGGGGCCACTTATAAACATTGGCAGGAAACCAGTCTTGAAGGCATGGAAAAGGTCTAGGTCAGCAGTTCCCCCCACAGGAGCAAGTCCTTCCTTAAAAAAACTGCAGTAAAACTCAAACGCTTCCTTTGTCTTTGGATTGTCGAATGTAGGTGTTGAATAGTCAGGGGAAAGTATATCTCCACCTGCCTGCCAGACGAACATAAGGATAATGAATGCATCACTTGTAGGTAGATTTATAGCATATCTTTCAGGAATTCCATCCTGATCAACATCCTTTACAAGGGCACGGCATACGGACTTGAGCTCCTCCCAAGAAGTTGGTGGATGGTCATAACCCACTTCCTTTAGTATATCCTTTCTATAGAAAAGAACCCTTGTATCCACATACCAAGGTATACCGTAGACCCTGTCACCTATTGTGTTTGTTTTCCAGGAGCCTTCAAAGAAGTTCTCCTCCTTTACTACATCTGACCTCTTTAAATATCCGTCGAGGCAGGCGAGTGCGTCCATAGAAGCAAATTCGGGAACCCAGGTTGTGCCTAGTTGACAGATATCCGGCGTTGTGCCCCCTATAACAGAGGTCAAAAGTTTCATATGGGCATCAGACCAAGGTATAGACTGGACTTTAATGGATATATCAGAATTTTCTTTTTCAAACGATATAATCATATCTTTTATCTTCTCTCCTTCTGTACCCATCACCCATAAGGTCAATTCCTCTCCATCCTTAGTCTTACAACCAGTCAGGACAGCAAATAATATCAGAATACAAACCCTATTCCTCATATCTTTTTACTTAAAATATAAATGACAAGGATAATCTCTTTGCATTCTGTAATTTGCCAAAATCTGCATAAGTACAGTCAAGCTTGACCATAGAACTTCCCAAAGGGTACCTCATCCCGCATCCAAGCGTGAATCCCTCTTCACTGTCTTTCATAAAGAGTGATGAGTGGCCTGCCCGAAGCGAGAGCCATTTGAATACATACTCAATTCCTATGTCTATGCTCTCTGTATTATCATTCGGATGTTTTGCATCGATCGCCACTGTGAGGGTGTTGTTCCTGTGTTTGACCACATCCATAGATATTCCTACTCTGAAAAGTAAAGGTAGCGCCCATCTGTCGGTATGGAGCATAGCGATTATCCTATCATTATCACCCCATAAGTCAGGATTAAAATCGTAGTATACCAGAATATCCCTTCCATTATAGCCTATCTTACCACCAAAATTTGATATACTCATACCAATCTTCATGCCGTTGAAATCAGTCCTGAATAGTGTTCCCACATCTACAGCAAAGGTTGATGCGCTCATATGCCATATCCTCTGATTTATATACTTCAGATTAAATCCTATAGAGAACCTATCGGTCAGACCCCTTGCATAGGACAACCCAAGAGCAAGGTCTCCTGCGCCAAACATCTCTCCTGTTCCCTCTGGTTCCTCTACTGTTCTTACCTTCATCTCTGGCATTGAAAGGGAGGTGAGACTCACACCGAAATTGCCCCAGTGTGGGGTATAGATGACTACCCCTGCAAAGTCAAAATTCATTCCTCCCAGCCAATCTGTATGAATGGCAACTGCCTCATTTTTATACAGCCTTGATATACCCGCCGGATTCCAGTATATGGCAGTTGCATCGTCTGCCACAGCCACAAATGCACCACCCATACCAATTGCTCTGGCACCCACACCTATCTTCAAGAATTGTGCAGCAGTTGTACCAACCTTTGAAACACCAAACTGTGAGTATAGAAGGCTTGGCACAAGAAAGAGCATGAAATATAGAAAACGCTTCTTCATTTTATGATAGCAAACCTACCCAGCTTTTCACCTATTCCCGGGGCATCGACATGATATATGTATATACCTGGTGCTATCCCTATACCATCCTTTGAGATAAGGTCCCATGGCTCCTCTCCATCGTCTACAGTAGATATATGTTCTATTACCCTGATAAGTTCACCGGATGTTGTATAGATTCTTATGGTCGCCTTTTGAGGCAGGTGAATGAAATATATTCTTCGCTCACCCCTTCCGGAGGCAAGTAACCTTCGTGGTTCCCATTCTGCGGCAGCACAGTAGGGATTTGGCACTACGGCAATTCTATCCATCTCATTCTTCGCAAGCACCTTATCAATATGCGCCGTCCTTGTCTCGATATCAAATACATCACCACTCCGAAATGGTGTATTGACTGCTATATATGCCCTATCACCCTGGATCGGGTTTATAGTCGTATCTATCCCTGGTTCATAGAATTTTATCCTCCATACCCTCTGCCAGTAATCATCAACCCAAAGCCATGTATCTATATAATCCCCAGCATTGAGCATACTATCTGCCTCGCCCTGTGGCTCCCAGAGATAGTATCTCACCTTTTGACTATCTACCACATCCCATATCTCAAAGTTCGTTGCATGACGCGGATTAGAGTAGAGGTAGGATGTATCAACCCCGAAGGTATCAATCCTTATCTCGTAACTGGTAGGATAACCGGAACGTCTTCTTGGAAAACTTGATAACTGCTCAACTATTATTATTAGGTTACATTCTCCTTCAATCCAACCGGTGAGGGAGTCGTTCCAGGATACTGTATCATCTCTTACATATAATCTTATACCATCAAATACAGGGTTGAAGTCCTTTCCATTTACACAGGTAGAGGTGAAAAGCATCGAATCAGATGCCAGGTCGTAGAGTGAATATCTTGTCGTGTCATCCGTCGTGTCATCAAAAATAATCCTGTATTCATTATCTCTCACCTTGAGGGGATCAAGTATATCTATCCATATATCTCCTGTCCCGGGTCCCCCTGTATGCACTATATCTACATTGGCAGCCTTATATCCTGCTGCAGGGGACCGGGGAGTTACAACAACTGTATTCTTGTCAAGGGCGACATTCCCTGCTACATCCATCTTTATAACCTTTGTGCACTCCGAAGGAAGTATACCAGCCTCTGCCCACCCCCTATCATAGGATACAACTGCATAATAGTAGGTTTGACCATTTTTCACATCATAGTCGGTATACGAGTGTCGGATTCCTGTATTATCTCCCATATAGTAGTGAACCCCGTTTACTGCTATAGGGAAATACCCCGACACATTGTTCTTAATGTCAAACTGGGCGAGCGGCTGATAGAGGATGGGGTTCCCCTGCCCGTCCGTGATGGTGTAGCAGTCATTAAAGGCAGGGTCTGTGCTTCTGTAGATTCTATAACCCTCAAAGTCCTTCCATCCATATATACCCTGTTCGCAGTTTGTAGAATCGGCAAACGGGTCCTCTGATTGCTCCGCTATATCGTCCCAATAAAGGGTAACCTTTCCGTCCCCTGCAACTGCCCGAATCTTTGGCTTGTCTGGCGGTCTTGCAAAATTATAATTTGCGTTGTATATCTTCTGGACTACCTCCACATTTCTCCTCAAGTCTTCAAGGTCGTTCCCGAATACAAGTGCGAGTGAGAATCTCTCTGTCTTACCAGGAGGCAGCGGGAATGACCCAGAACCGTAAAGGAATGCAATATTGCCATTCTGGGCTCCCGTGTCAAAGTGATAGTTTGCAATCCTCTCCCATATAACCTCGTCATACTGATACTCAACACCCTGTCCAATATAGAAACAGTCAAAGGCTGTAAGGCCAATCTGGTCGGATTCGTCCTTATCAGTCTCATCAAAGTGTGGTTCCCCAGATGTTGGTATTCCATCGCCTTCTCCCCGATCGCCTGTCCCAGGGACCCCATCTGCACCCAGATCATCCGTCTCTGGGTTCCAGTCCCCGTCATTGTCTATCCCGTCGTCCCTTGCCTCGTCTATCAGAAGATTGTCCAGTCCTTCCCCAGTAACCCAATCCTTGTATTTGAGACCCATATGCATCTCTCTGTTTTCATCTATAAGCCCATTTAGATTGTCATCCATACCATTCCAATCAATCTCAACCAATATCTCTCCCGGCATTATTCTCCTCGCTTCGCCTCGGCAGGAAACGACCACACCTGTGTCGGACATAGATACAACTTTCCGTTCATATGTATTGTAATCTATGACTACACACTGCTTCCCAACGGAGTAACTCCTTGGGAGAAAGACATCAGGAGTAATTACAGGGCCTGGCCCATCCCTTCCATCACCATCATCATCTATCCCGTTGTATGGATTACCAGGGCTTTCAAGAAACGCATACCCTGCATATCCTGTTGGTCCCCAACCACCCTCACCCAGACCATTTGCATCCCAGGAATATGTTATATCCATCTCGGTGTCGTAGAAGGCATTATCATCATTTGAATCAAACTGTCCACCAATCCCACAGTCTACATACATACCAAAGACTGTCTTGTCATAGTGTGTTGTTGATACATTCGTTATATCATAGTGCCAAAATATGAGGTCTTCTGCCAGGACATTTGACCACTGAAAACCTCTCACCTCAACCCTCATTCCAAGTCCACCCCTTAAGGAGTCATATCTATCACAGTAGACCCTCCCACAAAATGCGGCTCCATAGTCACAATAGTCATCCATAACAAAATAACTCTCCTGGTCTGCATTCGTTCTCTTGCCAAAGTATCCGTTCCAACATCCCGACCAGCCAGGGTCGTTGGGGTCGTCCATTTTATCAGGCCAAAAAGGAGGCCAAGAATCCGGGGCATCACTCATAGCAATCTTATCCTCATATGGATTTGAATAACCAGGGATGGGCTGCCAGCCATACTCAACACCAGTAATGGGGTCAACCTCATAGTGTTCCCTGTAACCTGCCTCTACTATATGTATTGTATCCCCATCAGATAACACAACCTCTGCAGCAACCATTGGTGTTATGCCGTCCATATATGAATGACCTGTTCCCCTTGGCCATACCCCCGATGGCTGCTTACCCCACCAAGCAACCTCCCCAAAATTCCAGAATAACGTCTCCACAAGATTACCATTGTGAAGTCCCTGCTTTCTATATTTCCTGTCGCCGTGCTCTTCAAAGGAGGATGCCTCGATCGCCATTAAAATACCTATTATGACAAGTATTAGCCTATTCATAAAAGAGACTTCAACATCTGTAGGCACGAATCCAATTCGTGCCAAATATATTTGCATCCCGCCAAGACGGGATGCCTACAAAATTTAAAAATTATATGATAGGCCTAACTGAATCTTCCTCGGTTCGGAATAGAAGTCCGGTCTGTTCAGAAAATCCTCCAATGTATTTGGGCCTTTAACCTCGCCTGTATAGTGGGGAATAAGGGAATAACTCGCCCTTCGAAAGTGTGCCAATTTTAGTTGAAATTTTTGAAGCATCTCCTAAAATTTAAAAATTGGGGGTGCATATGAAAAATAGAAGCGTGAAAGAAAAAAGAGATAAGACAAGAAGACTCGTAAA
>Ga0066637_10001387_pt1 | contig 15696 bp, 18 predicted proteins | sample CryGeyCG2014_020_FD_62737 | JGI IMG/M metagenome (GOLD analysis project Ga0066637, IMG submission 62737) | Groundwater microbial communities from aquifer - Crystal Geyser CG08_land_8/20/14_0.20 | ecosystem: Environmental > Aquatic > Deep subsurface > Groundwater | place: USA: Utah: Grand County...
CACCTATTTTTTTCAAAACATCAGCCCTATAAATACTTAGCGGACCTTTTGTAACATAAATTGAATCTAAGGCATCATATGCACTTAGCAAAAAATTCGAATATATGTATTCAATATCTTGAAAGTGTTCAACAATTTTCTTTGGATTCTTCACAGTCATTTTTGTTGTTACTGCACCTACTGTTTTATCATCAAAATATCCAATCATATGATTCAAAGAATCTGGACTAGGGTATGAATCAGCATCAACACACGCAATTAAATCATATTTTGCATATTTGATTCCTTTGTTAAAAGCATAACTTTTTCCTTGATTCTTTGTTTCTTTAATTACTCTTACAAATTTATTTTTGAAGATATATGCTTTGACTATGTTATAACTGCTATCTTTTGAGTTATTATCAACAACAACAACTTCTAATTTGCCTTTATAATTTTTCTTCATACTTTTCAAAGCATCCAAAGTATTTACAATTGTTTTTTCTTCATTCCAAACAGGTATTAACACTGAAATCCCATAAAATCTCTCTGGCTTGGGATCATTGATATCACGAGAAAAATAACCCAACAAATAGAGTATTCCAATAAACAGCATGACTGCGCTACTTATCAAAAAGAGAAAATCAATGTACATATTTAATAATTATAAAAGAGCTGTTTTTAAACCTAACTGCTCTGTTGAAATCTATTGAATAAGTGACAAATCAAACCACTATTGTTTTGAAACGCAAAGATTTTGTTTGTCACATACTTACTTATTTTTGTCTTTAAAATATTTACTCGTCAAATTATTAGATTGAAAATTAAGGTTTCAACAAAGCTAAACCTAACTCTTTCCCTCAGTCTTGTAATAGTTATTTCCTTTAATTATTTCCTTCAAAGTATTTTTTATATCCTAAAAAGAATGAAAAATTATAAGATATATTATTTAAGATATTTGTGCTACTGCTTGAAACTAAATAAGGTGTTCCCAAATAATTTACAACAGCATAATCCTTATCGCACACATATGCAAAAAGATTGCTTTGAGTAGTACCCGTAATGTAGACACAATCAGGATTCTCAAATTTATGGTTCTTCAAAATGTAGCTAAACAATATATCTTTGAACTCCATATGTGACAAAAGGTTGTTATTTAAAAAATAATTCAGGTCATTTGCAATAAATATTAATGGTATTTTATAACCCTCTATTGTCAAACTTGAAGAGGGGTCTTTTAAACCATGATCACTTGTAATAACTATCAAGGTATCATCTAGAAGATTGTTTTCTTCTAAATAAGTGTAAAAATCATAAAAAAAATCATTGTAATATTCTAATCTTGTTTGCTTTTTTTCTTCGATATATTTGTGAGTGTGACCATAGATAAACTCGTCCAATACAAAAATATTCTCTGAATGTGCTAACTTCTCAAGATTCTTTAATAAAACTCTATCTTCACATGCTTTTTCATATTGCAAAACGTGCATACAGAGATAGTCATTACTTGCAGAATCATAATCGTTTTCAGACAAAGTATCAAATTTCTTCCAAGGATATTTTTGCATTTCAAAAGGAGCATCAACAATTGAAGATAGAAAAACAGTTGAAAAATTATTCTGATTAAAAAATTCTACTAAATTTTTGCTTTCTATTATCTGTCTTGCATAGAGGTCATACCAATCACTATAACTATAAGATTCATATGAAACAAAGATAGAAGATAACAAAACCAATAACGCACCTCTGCTATCCTGATGATTTGTATAATAATTTTCATAATAGTTTGATTGCTGTTTTACTTTTTCAAAAAAGTTTTTTTCTTTGGAAATATTCTGCAAATCTTTTTCAAACATACCAGAACTAATTTCTTCCATAACAAAAAAGAAAATCCTCTTATACTTTAACTCTCCTAAGTTATAATTTTGTATCGTTTTTTCTAGATTTACAACATTAGGATCATAATTTACATCTCTTATAGGAATGTCTTGTTTTCCGAATATAAACAAATCATTAATTGTATTTGTGTAAACACTTTCAAATCCCCCACTAAACAAATTTGGAATAAGAACAAGTAAAATAACACACACAGCAAAAGCAATCCATTTTGCTTTTGCATTAATATTTAATTTTAAGTTTGGCAAGAAATAGGCAATTAAAAATATTCCTGCAAGTACACCTACAATAATTATCATATATTTTATTGGGAATAAATCTTTGATTACAAAAGACGCTGTTCCTGCATTTATTGATAAAATAGAATATTTTCTATACAAAAAATCAGGCATAAAATAGGTACTCAGCAAAGTGGCAAATGTATGAAAAGCAAATAAAACATAAAATATAATTTTTGCAGTAACATTTAATTTCTTTGCAAGAACCAAATAAAGTAAAAGTATCAAAACATATATCGCGGATTCAAAAAAGAATGTTGAAAAAATCAAAGCAAGATTTAATGTAATAAGAAACTTGAAAATCAATAAACAGCATAAAGTAATTAATACTAATTTTAACTCAAACAATCCTGCAAAGAGTTTTTCTACCTTAGGCATAAAATTAATAAACTCAGTTACCTTTATAAATTAATCTTTTTTATATATTAGTACTCGTATTTTAGAATTTTTAATTAATAATAGGTGAAATAAATGACTAATAAAAAACCAGTGGGAAAAAGAGCTAACACAAGATATTTATTCAGAGGAACAAAGTTAAGTGTTGAAACCCTTTTGAAAAATTATGATGTTGGTGATAAGGTAGTTATAAAACCAAATGGAAGATATCACAATGCTTTACCTTTCAGAAGATTCGCAGGAAAAGTAGGAAAAATTGTTGAAAAAAGAGGAAGAAGTTATGTGGTACATCTTGCTAAAGAGAAAAAAGATGTAATAGTTGGACCAGCACACATAAAATCAATACACTAAACAGTATAATTTATATGCCAACATTATATCCTAATTTTGTGTTGGTGAAATTATACTAAACAGGATTAATTTATATTGAGGAGATTTTTGTGGCTCTGTTTTAAATTTATATTATACAGAAAGAAATTTATCAACTGGTCCAAAAAAATAAGAGGAGATTTTTATGGTAGCAAAAAAGATATTAAGTGTTAAACCTATAACCAATGCAGAAGCTGACAAATATTTAAAAGATATTGAAGAAGAATTTACAAAGAAAGAAAAAGAAGTGCCTTATGAAATACAACAGACTAAAGACTATTTAGGAAAGATTCCAAAAGGTCAAAAAAAAGATGAAAAAGAATTAGCACAGAAACTAAAAGCTTTAAACTTAAATGAGAATGTGATTATAGAATTAATCAATATAATGCCAAAAAATGAAGAAATCATAAAAACAATTCTGTATAAAAGAACAGAATTCAACGATGATACTGTAAAACAAATAAAAGAAATCTTGCAATAAACAATCATTAGATTGTAGAGGTTTTGCGCCCACTGACAACAGGTTTTCTTTGCGAAACCTCTACTTTCTTTTCTAAAAAGAAAGCGGTGGGTATGGAGAAAGAAGAGTTTGGCTACGTTATTCACAAAATAAGTTTTAGTAGCAACATATATGTATTAGGGAATAAAAAATTTACCCCTTTGGAACTCTCTATTAAAAAAGACCAAAATGTTGAGCTTTGTGAAAAGGTTTATTTTGGTGATGACAAAAGAGACAAAATAGAAAATGTTGTTAAATGGATAAGTGAAAAAGAATTCTTACAAGTAAGTAAATCTATTGCACTGGAAGCAATAGAAAAGATAATTATTGACAGAAAAGAATATTACATTAATTTCATTAATGAAAATGTTTTGAAAGATGAGTTCAAAAATATGCTAATAAGAACACTATGTGTTGGACCCAAAACATTTATAAAGATATTCGATGCAAGGAAAGAGAAACCATTTGAAAGCATTAAGGATTTAGAAAAACGAGCAAATACCAAAGTAGTTGTGAAAAACATTGCAAGCAAAGTTTATGATGAAATTTGTGGAAAAGACAAATTTAAAATATTTGCAAACAAAGCAAAGCATTTAGAGTGAATGTGATTTTTATGATCAGTTGTCAAATTTTCTCCAAAATGATGAAAATTTTGCAACAGCGTCATAAAAAATAATGTGATTTTTATGATCCCCCCCAAATATAGTATTAACACTAATTCTTCAAAACCAAACATCAATACTAATTTAATCTGTTGTAAAGAGCAAATTGCTTTTGGCTTATTGCGATTGCAAAACCTAGAATATCATATTCGAGATTCTGAAAAAAGATTAATTGATTTCATTTATGGCAAGCACACACACAAGAAGATTAAAGACCTAAATGCAGAGCTTATTCTAAACACAAATAAAACAGATTCATTCGACTTTGAAAAGAATTTCAAAGAACACAAAGAGGAAATATGCAAATTCTACAATGTTGATTCTAAACTCAATTATGAACAAATAAAAAAGATAATATTAGAATTAATTAATTTAAGTTTCTTAAAGTGAAATTATGGAAGAAGAATACATATTTGCAACAACTAAACAAGAGAAAGATAAAGTACGCAGAAAAATATTCAAAGATGTTTTTGATGACCGTACTGAGAAATCATTATTTGCAATAGAAAAACGCAAAAATATAGATTACTTAATTGGACCAATATCAAAAGGTAAGGAAGCAAATCTTTTTATCGCAAAAAAAGGAAAAGAGTTTGTTTGTGTTAAAATATATAGAATTGAAACAACAAACTTTCACAATAGAAGAGATTATATTGATGATGAAATATTAAGCAAAATTGCTAAAAACTCAATAAAAAGAATTTATGCCTGGGCAGAAAGAGAATACTTTAATTTAAAATTTTGCTATGATAATAAAATATCTGTCCCTAAGCCTATTGACCAGCAAAACAACATTGTTGTAATGAGATTAATAGGAGAAAAAGGAGAGGCTTGGCCAGTTCTGAAATATGATTCTAATGCAAAAAAGCACATAAAAGAAATATACAGACAATATATTAAAAACATGAACAAGTTAATTTACAAAGCAAAAATGATTCACGCAGATTTATCTGAATATAACATGATCTTCTTTAAGGGGCGGTTGTATTTCATTGATATGGGTCAAAGTGTAGGAATAAAATATTCAAAAGCAAAAGAATTTGTTAATAGAGATATAAAAATAATTACAAAATTCTTTAATACAAAGAGATTAAAAGTAACTGAACAACAAATAAAAGATGATATTAAAAGAGACAAAATTAATTAGTGATACTTTATGCCGTTAGAACCAATTAAAGGAAGACCAACCCCAAAAAGAATAAAAGAATTACAACAAATGGCTAAAGGTATATTGGCTAAAAGGACTAAAACCCCAGAAGAACAAAAAAAAGAAGAGTTGAGAAAACAAAGAACACTAAAAATAATCGCAGCAGTTAAACGGATTATTAAAAACAGAGGTACTTTATCAAACATTCCAAGATATTTGCCTGCAGAGGAATTAAAAACACAAAAAAGAGCATATGCGTATAAAAGAGGAATTATAGAATATAATTACTATACAACAAAGTATCATTTTATACAACATCTAATTCACACAATCAAAAAACCAAAAGTTAGAGTGTTAGATGTTGGTGCAGGCATTGGGCAATTAGGATTAGATTTGGAGACTGAATATCCGTATAGAAAAGACTGGTTTCCAAAAGTTGAATATCATGGAATTGATGTATTAACATCAGAACAAAATCCAAGAGTTAAAGCAAGTGATATTACACTAGATAGATTACCAAAAAATACATTTGATTTAATATTTGGGGTGCATAGCTTTGAATATTTTTCTGACAAACTAAGAGTAATAACAAATTGTTGTGATGCACTGCAAGTTTTTGAAAAACTAATTCTTACTATTGATTTATGTATTAATTTAAATGGTTTATATTTGGGAAGGATTCAATTAAAAGAACTTGTTGAAAGGTACAATCCACATTTATCCGTAGATATATCAGCGCAAGATTTAATTATAATAACAAAAACTAAAAAGGGCATTACTTTTTTTCCAGTTAGATTAGATAGAGTAGTTCCATTGGATAATAAGTGGTATGGAAAATATTCTGATTTTGGTAGTATTGATTATAGTAGCCAGGCATTAGAATCACATTATACAACAAAGAAAAAAACATAATTTACAGAAGGAATAAAAATGAATACTCTTATATTGAAGATACCAAAAATGAGAATTGGTGCAGTTATTGGAAAGCAAGGGCAAACAAGAAGAGAGTTGGAAGAATTAAGTGATTGCAAAATACATGTTGACAGTCACACTGGCGATGTTGAGATTAGTACAGAAAAAGCAAATCCTGTTACTTTTTACAGGTTAGAAACAGTACTAAAAGCAATTGGTAGAGGCTTTTCTCCAGATCACGCAAAACTGCTTTTAGATGATAAAACAACTTTAAACATTATTAGTTTATACGATTTGGGAATTCATACTGAGAAAACATTGAAAACAAGAAGAGCACGTGTAATTGGAACTGAAGGAACAATAAGAAAGTTTTTGGAAGATTCTTTAGATTGCTATATTGCAATACAAGGAAAAACAATTTGCATTATTGGCACTGTTTCTAACATAAGAATTTGTCACGAGGCAATAATGCGTTTGTTGAAAGGCGCTAATTTTGCAGGTGTTCGAACCTTTATTGAAAAAGCAAGAAAGAACTTAGATATCTCAAATACTGAAAATTATATTGATTACAATGAAGAAGATAACAAAGATAAGGATATATTAGATGATTAATATGGATAAATTAGAATGCATTTCTCCAATAGATGGAAGATATAAAAGAATCTCAGATATATTGGGGCAATACTTTAGTGAAATGACTTTGTCTAAATATAGAACCATTGCTGAAATCAAATACTTCATTTTCCTGTCAAAACAAAACTTGGGATTAAGAGCTTTAACAAATGATGAATTGAAAGAATTAAGGGCATTAGAAGAATTATCTCTGCAGGATGCTCAAATAATAAAAGATATTGAAGTCAAAGGTTATAAAAATATTAAAGCCACAAACCATGATGTTAAAGCTGTCGAATATTATTTGAAAGACAAACTAGAGAATTCTTCATTGAAAAAAGAATTAGAATGGATTCATTTTGCTTTAACTTCAGAAGATATCAATAATATTGCTTATGGATTAATGGTTTCATTATCTGTCAAAAAAGTAATTATTCCAGAAATAGAGACTATTTACAATACATTAAATGGTTTAGCTGAAAAGTATGCAAATACAGCAATATTAGCAAGAACTCATGGTCAACCTGCTAGCCCAACAACATTTGGAAAAGAATTCAAAGTATTTGCAGAAAGAATAAAAAGGCAGTTAGCCCAGTTAAAAGCTTATAAGCTTTTAATCAAATTAAATGGAGCAACAGGCAACTATAATGCTAATATTAGCGCGTATCCTAATTTTGATTGGCTTTCTTTTTCACAAAAATTTACTGAACATTTGAATAAAACATTTGATTTAAATTTACAAACAAATTTAATAACGACTCAAATTGAACCTCATGATTCTTTAATTGAACTATTTGACATTTTACGTAGAATTAATTTAATATTAATTAATTTTTCACAAGATATCTGGCGTTACATAAGTGATGATTTTATTAAACAAAAACCAGTTGAAGGAGAAGTAGGATCATCAACAATGCCTCACAAAGTTAATCCAATTGATTTTGAAAATGCAGAAGGTAATCTAGGTCTGGCCAATAGTTTGTTTTCGTTTTTCTCAAACAAACTACCAATATCTAGATTACAGCGAGACCTATCTGATTCAACAGTTTTGCGAAACATAGGTTCTAGTTTTGCATATTGTTTAATTGCATACAAATCTATACAAAAAGGTCTGACTAAAATAGAAATAAATGAAACAAAAGTATCTGAAATATTGGACTCTCATTGGGAAATTATATCTGAAGCTATTCAAACAATTCTAAAAAGAGAACACATTGAAACACCCTACGAACTATTAAAGGAACTAACCAGAGGCAAGAAAATTAACCAAAATGAATTCATAGAATTCATTGACAAATTAGATGTTACAAATGAGGTAAAAGAAGAACTCAAAAAACTAAGTCCAAATACATATATTGGATTAGCAGATAAGATTTCTAAATTATGAAATAATTTATTGTTTAAACAATTTTATTAAAATATCTTCTACTTCTTTAATTTTATAATCCTTTAATTTGCCTGTGGAATAAAATATTATAGAAGAATCTAATGTAAATATTTTATTTGGTCTTATTTTACTACTTTTATTAAGGCCACCATCTTCAAAATCAATACTTTCCAATAAAATAGAATAATTATCAGTTACTGGAACTGTTGTTATTTCACATAAAATATAATCATTACTAATTATATTTGCAACAATTAATGCGGGTCTTTTTTTTGTTCCAGACAGATCTGAAAATGGAAAAGGTACCACTACAACATTACCTTTTACAAATCTTTCCATGCCTCTTCGTCCTCTTTACTTAGCCAATCTTCTGCCAAGGCCTTTTCACTCAATAAGGCCGGCATCAATTTTTCATAAGTTGAACTATTTAATTTATATTTATCTTCTAAACCTAATAAACCTAATCTTATTGCTTCACTTTTGGTTTTAACTACACCTTTTTTAATTAAATTCTCTAATACTAAATTTAGGTGCCCATCAATATTTATTGTAATATTCATTTAAATCACTATTAATATTACGTATAAGTTATATAAATAGCTTTTGTTTACTACTTAAAATTGGGTTGCTTGTTTAGAATTTACTCTATAACCTACTGCAATTATAGCATCTAGATTATAGAATTCGATTTCTCTTTCTATATCTCTAAATCCTTCCTTTTGAACTATTCGGAAATTCCGAATAGTTGAATCTTCATCTAATTCTTTCGAGCCAAAAATATTTTTTAGGTGTTCATTAATAGTTTGTATTTGCACATTAAACAGCTCAGCTATCTTCTTTTGAGTTAACCAAACATTCTCATTATGTAAAAAGACTTCTACTTTGACATTCCCTTCAGGAGTACTATAAATTAAAAAATCAGTTACTTTCTCTTGTGAAACAGTTAATTTTGACATATTTTATATATATAATTAAATATATTAAGATAATCTTAATCGTTCTAAGCCATTAACCTTTATAAACCCTTAGCTTATTCTTATTTTTAGAGTTTACACTATTTAGTGATATAATGGTAGAAAATAACAATCTTAAGGAGCACTCTGTTGCTGAATTTTTCAAAAAGAATAGGCATATGCTTGGACTGTTTGGAAAGCTGAGGTCATTAACAACAATAGTACACGAGTTCGTTGCAAACTCAATTGATGCCTGTGAAGAAGCAGGAGTTCTTCCAGAAATAGAAGTTAAACTAGTCAAATTAGGAGAAGAACACTTTGAAGTCCATGTTATTGATAATGGCCCAGGAATCGATGAGAAAAATTTAAGCAAGGCTTTAGGAAAACTCTTAGTAGGTACAAAATTCCACAGGCTCATACAGATGAGAGGACAGCAAGGTATTGGTGCTTCAGGATGTATTCTTTTTAGCCAGATGACAACAGGCAAGCCAACAAAAGTAATATCAGGAAACAATTGCAAATCAGTTTACATGGAGCTGGGAATTAATGTTGAAAGAAACGAACCTTTGATTTCAAGCAAAAAATATTTAGATAAAGAGTTCAAAGGCCTAGCAATCAGTTCTGAGTTTAAGGAAGTAGATTATCAGGACAGCAATCAAAATGCTTTAGAGTATCTGAAAAGAACAGCAATTGCAAATCCCCATGTAACAATAAAATTCTTAGACCCTTTTAACAAAATGTTTGTTTTTGAGCGTTCAGTTAATGTTATTCCTCCAAAACCCCTTGAAATTAATCCACACATAAAAAGTGTTGACACTGACACTTTGCTTACTAATGCAAAATCAAGTGATGCTAAAACAGTTATTGGATATATGAAAGACACTTATGATAGGGTTGGTGATAGATTCTTTGAAGACCTGCAAAAAAGTTTAGGCAAGGATCTAAACTTGAAAGATATGACTAAGAAAGAACTTGACTGGGGCAAATCAGAAAAAATTGTTAAAGCAATACAAAAAACAAAAACTATAAGCCCAAAAACAGATGCTTTAATACCTATAAGTGAAGACTCTTTGACACTATCAATTAAAAATATTTTAAAGCCAGAAATCTTTTATGTACTTACAAGGAAACCAACTACTTACAAAGGCGGTTTTCCTTTTGTTGTTGAAGTCGCAATTTCGTACGGAGGTAATTCTGGCAGATTATTAAAAGATGGTTCTGTCAAATCAGAGATAATGAGATTTGCAAACCGAACACCATTATTATTTGATCCTGGTGCTTGTGCAATAACAAATGCTGTGAACTCAATAAACTGGAAAAGATATCACATAAGAGATTTTGAAAATGAGCCTATTACAATAATTGTAAATCTGTGTTCTGTGCATATACCTTATACAAGTGTTGGAAAACAAGCTGTTGCTGAAGAACAGGAAATAATTGATGAAATCAAACTAGCATTAATGACTGCTGCTCGTCAAATATCAAATTACATATCGCGAAAAATGAAACACGGTTTGAAGTTAGAAAGAAAAAAAATGTTTGAACGCTATTCTTATGAAATTGCAAGAGCTTTAGAAATATTAACAGGCACAAAACAAGCAGAACTGTTGCCAAAAATAGAAGAAATTATTTTGAAGAAACTAGAATTAGAAGAAGAACAAGAGCAAAAAGAAAACAAAGAAATAAAAGAAGAGTTGGAAGAAAATGTTATTGATGAGGAGAAAAAAGAGGAAACTAAAACTGGAAAATTAAAAGATAAAAAATTAAATGAATTTTCTGAGGAGTAATCAAATGCCACATTTACACGATAAAATAGATTTTACCGCTGAAGTATTTATTGTTTATAATAATAATGTTCTTTTGAGAATGCATGATAAATATAAATTGTGGTTAAGTGTTGGTGGTCATATTGAATTAGATGAAGACCCAAACGAAGCAGTAATTAGAGAAGCAAAAGAAGAAGTAGGATTAGATGTTGAATTATATAAAGATCCAAAAGTAAAAATGATAAACATAAATAGGTGTAGAGAATTAATTCCACCAATGTTTATGAATAGAAACAGAATAAATGAAAATCACGAACATGTTACATTAACATATTTTGGAAAATCCAAAACAGATAAGCTAATATTATCAGAAAAAGAAAAAAGTGAAGGTTGCAAATGGTTCGCTTTAGAAGATTTGGATTCTAAAGATTATGATATAACAGAAACTGTTAAACATTATGCAAAAACTGCATTATTAACATTAAAATAACCAACACATAAATTTTTACTGTCTAGTGTGATAAAAATGAGAAATGAAAAAAGTTTAAAAGAATTGGAAAAGTTAGGACAAGATACTCTCAAGATGATAACCAAAAAAGAGCCACCATATGTTGAATTACCTGTGAGATCTCTTTCAAATATTTTCTTTGATGAAAAATCAAAAACTATTAAGATGGGCGATAAAACAAGCAAAAGATATTTTCTTAATACTGCACACACAAGAAAATATGCCCAGACAATATCAATAGCCTCTGAAATTAAAAAGATAATTAAAGAAGATGCAACAATATCAATAAGAGATTTATATTATGCTTTGAAACACACATTAAAAGGATCAAAAGAAAATCTTCTAGAAAACCAATCAGAATCAGATCCCATTTTAGAAGACTTAGAGGCAACATTGGGTTTATTAAGAGAAGAACTGAATTTAACTGCATCAACAAAAGGCGTTATTGCAGGGAGTTTGACAGTAAAAGATGGAAAAGATATTATTGATTTAGGGAAGATGGGTTCTGGTGGTTGGGGTGTTCCTTCAAATGTTGAGCCCGAGACAATTGATATAAAAAATGTTGATGCTGATTTTGTTTTGTTTATTGAAAAAGATGCAGTTTGGAAAAGATTTAATGAAGATAAATTCTGGCAAAAACACAAGTGTATAATTATAACAGGAAAAGGCCAGCCTGCAAGAGCAGAAAGAAGACTTGTGCAGAGATTTAATAAAGAATTTAATTTGCCAGTTTATGCATTAATGGATGCAGATCCTTGGGGGTTTTACATCTATTCAGTAATCAAACGAGGGTCAATAAGTTTGAGTTACTCAGAAGAGAAACTAGCAACACCAGACACAAAGTATATTGGCTTGACAGTATCTGATGTTGAGAAATACAAAATTCCAGATAATGTAACAATCAAACTGAATGATGAAGACACAAAAAGAATTAAAGAAATGAAAGATTACCCTTGGTTCAAAAACAAAGCCTGGCAAAACGAATTGGATTTAATGAAAAAAAGGAATTACAAACTAGAATTAGAAGCCCTAAGCAGAAAAGGAATTAGATTCATAACAGAAGAATATTTGCCAGATAAAATCAAAAACAAGGATTTCTTGCCTTAATTAAAGTGACCTATACCAATCTTCATATTCTTTGTGCGTTTTAAAACAATGTATTACTTTAATAGTATCATTTTCTAATTCGCAGGCAATTCTTGTAGAATCAGTAACTTTTTCTATGAAATATTTTGAATGTCCTAAATGTTTCCCTGGAACATGATCTTCCAATTTTTTAATGTGTTTAAGAAATAATAATTGTAAATTTGAGGGTGTTTTCTTTAATTCTTCCCGTGCTCTGTCTGCTAAGATTACATTATATGTTGACATTTTCCAGGCCCAAATCTTTTTTTACTTCATCTAAAGTATACCACTTTTCTTTATTTTTCTTTATTTCAGCAATATCGTTATCCATAGCTTTTATTACTAATTTTTCTTCATTTTCAGTCATTAAATAATCCTTATATCTCACTAAAGCCTGTCTCATTACTTCAGTTTGACTTGAAGCATAACCCATCTTTATTGCTGTTTCCATAATACTCTCATAAGGTGCCCCTAAATTAACATGCATTCAAAATCACCTATATAATAAGAAGAGAATGTTATTTAAATGTATTGTTGTATGGTCATCGGGTGTACACCATCCCTAAGTTCTTAATTGCCTTACGGCTTGTCTTCTTTCTCTTTTTTTATCTCGTTCCTGCAGTTTCAACTGAGCTAATGCTTCAGTTTTTGGAAGAGGGTCTTTCTGTAAAACAAATCTTTCCATCCCTGGAATTAGTTCAGTAGTGTGAGGATTTATTTTTACTCTTGCATTAGGATTTGGTCTCTTTAATTTGTCTAATGCAAATCTTGCTTGTCTAATTAAATCTTCATTTCTTGTTGCTTCGCAAAACATATTCAAAAAACCATTTACACAATAATCAGACATTTCCCCATGTGCTTCTAATTGGACTTGAGACCAATCAACATCAAATCTTTCATTAATTGTTTTAACACTATGATCAGCATAATAATAACCTAAATTTCCTTCTTCAACCAATCTTGAATCTGATTGATCATTTGGCTTAAAACTCTCGTGAACAAACCCTCTGAATCTTTCTGCTCTTTTTCCCCAATCCAAAGGCAAATAAACAAGAACTTCATTAGGGTTATTTTTCACCTGCAAAACAAGTTGACCAAAAATTCTTGCCATAAGCCGTTCATATCTCAAAGGATCAACAGGTAATTTAGGTTTGTAAGATCCGTATGATGCCTTTAATCTGAAAATCCTAAGTAAAAATTCAATAAGTCTTGAAAATTTTCTGTTACCATAAAAAGGATGAACTAACAAATGTATTTTTGTAATTCTTGGTTTCTTTCTAGGATTCTCCTGTAACATTTAAGAATCCTAAGTTATCTTTATATATCTTTCCATAAACTTATATTGTATATCTAATTTTGACAAATAATATAAGTTTCTTTGGCAAACTTAGGCTTTCTTTGTTTAAAGAAAGGATAGGCCACCTTAGCTCAGTGGTAGAGCTGCTGCCTTGTAAGTCTATGCTTAAATCACTTGTGATTTTTAGCTAGCTTCCAGCATCAAGTAAGCAGCTGGCCGGGGGTTCAAATCCCTCAGGTGGCTTTTAAGTTTTACTTCAAAGCTCTCTTTTGAGGGATTTTATAAAATACTAATTAGAAATTATTTTGAACAAACATATAATCCTTTTGCATTTCCACTAGCTGGTTTGCAAGAAAAACCTGATGCACAATTATTTCTTGTTGGACTACACAAATCTTTTGCCCAAACTGTTTGGCCTTGTAGTACTTTTAATATTAAAAATTGTGATTGTTTATCTGTTAAAAGATCTTGACAAGTTCCCATACCAGATATACTACAATATAAATTTGAACCACAATCAGAATCTAATTTACAATTAGACAGTTCAGAAAGCGTTTTTATTGGGACATAATTACTATAAATATTACAATCTTGTTGAATATAATTTAAAGTATATTCAAATGCTTGTGTTTTTATTTTATTCCAATCATTAGTAGGAATATTAATACAAACTGAATCAGTATATAAAAATAAATTATTCTTATTTCTATATAATTCTATATTTGTGAAATAATATTTTGATTTATATTTATCTCGTATTGGTTTATCATAATATTCGGGATTTAATACTACTTTTGCTTGATCTGTTGTTAATAATAAACCTTCTGGAGGCACTACTGCAAAATCAGCTAAATGATCACCATGAACATATCTTTGAATTGTAGGTAAATATGTAACTCCATGTCCTGAAAAAGTAATATCTACTGCGGGAATATTTAAAGAACGCAATAAATTAGAAAATATTAAAGCATTTTCATGACATCCAGTTATTCTTTCATCAAAGACTCTTTTTAAAGAAAGAGGATAAAATGTGGGCGACCCATCAGCATTAATTATAGCTGCTTGGGCATCTGTTCTACCGTCTCTATAATTAATCCAACCATAATCAGTATAAGCATGAAAAAAATTCTTTTCTTCCCATTTAATGATTTCATAAATTGTATCTAATTGATTTGTTTTTTTAAATTTATTTGCAATTAGGAATAATTCAGTTGATATGTTTTCTGTATAAAACTGATCATTTTCGGCATAAACCTGATTAGAATCAAAAGAAATAACAGGAATATCTTGATTATGTAATCCTTGTAACCAAAACAAATTATTAATATCACTTTTAGAATAATCCCTTAAAGACCATGCAATAACATTATTCATTTCCACCCATAGGCTATGTGTTACTAAAATTATATAATTTCTTTTATAATATTCCGAAGTAAAAGTTGAAAATTCGGGACCTAAAGCATATTTAGATAATTGTGTATTAAGAAATTGTTGTTTCCAATAATTATCTTTAAAACCATTATACCCATTATTCAATAACATTAAAACAATATTATATGCTGTTGTTGTCCCCACACCACTAACATTACCAATTATCATATTTTGCAAATTATATTTTATATCGGACATAGAATTATAGTCTAATACTTGCTGAGGAGTTAATTTAATTAGATTAATATTAATTACTTTAGAATAATCTGGTTTATAATTAATAATATTAGAGTTAATTATAGATTTAATTATAGATTTACTATAACTTGGTAAAAAGAATAACCCAGTAGCATTAGCAATTAATAATCCTGAAACAACAGCTAATGCTAAGCCTACAAAAACAAGTCCAATAATTGCTTTGTTATTCATATAATCACAATAATATTATACCAAATGGTTTAAATAACCTTTCCTTTTAA
>Ga0066637_10001396_pt1 | contig 15652 bp, 12 predicted proteins | sample CryGeyCG2014_020_FD_62737 | JGI IMG/M metagenome (GOLD analysis project Ga0066637, IMG submission 62737) | Groundwater microbial communities from aquifer - Crystal Geyser CG08_land_8/20/14_0.20 | ecosystem: Environmental > Aquatic > Deep subsurface > Groundwater | place: USA: Utah: Grand County...
CCGCTTTAAAGTGGCAACATCGGCACAGTAAAAATCGCAAACGGTATAAATTCCCGCACTAGCCAGTCGTACGGCATTATTTTGCGCTATCCCGCTCAAATCCTGTAAAGCAAGTCGCCCGTAAATTTCTAAAATATTATCCTTATTAATTTCATCCAAACCGTCCGGCTTGTGCAAACCAGAAGCTAATTTAGCCAAAAATCTGTTGGGTGCAATACCAATGGAAACTGTTATAAAATCGCCTGCCTCTTTTTTAATATCGCTTTTTATTTTTTGGGCTACCTCGTGCATGCCCAACCTAACGGCAGGACAGCCTTCCAAGTCCAAAACAAACTCGTCAATGGATTTGGGATGCGCATTTGGGGTGTAACGAGTAACAATTTCCTTTAATTTTAAATGCACAAAGCGATATTTAGGCGGATCTGGCTCAAGAATTATTAACTTTGGACATAAAAGCTTGCCCTCACCCACCCGCATGCCTGTTTTTATACCCAACTTTTTAGCCTCCACAGAGGGAGCCAAAATACATCCTCCTGGACTGTTATAAGCCACCACGGCAATAGGTTTACCTCGCAAACTTCTGTTAGCTTGTTGCTCGATGGTGGCAAAACAGGAATTTAAGTCAATGTGCATAATGGTGGATTGTTTGGGATTAAATTCCATCGGTTCCTATCTCCTCCACTTCCCAAAAGAGATTGTCGGTATTTAAAACTAACTTAAAAAACGCGCCCTCGGTAGACACAGAAAACACATGAAAAAGCGTTCTACCTGTTCGATAGGAATGATGCAGATCCACAGTCTTAATCTTTTTAACTTCCCTGTCCCATTTAAGAGCAATCGGGAAAACGCGATTTTTCCTGTGGTCATACAATAAATTAACCGAAACCGGCATGCAAACTCGCTGGATCATGTACCGAATATAATACGAATATTTTACGGGGTCAAGAAGTGTGCTTTAATATTAAGTGTGAACACAACGCAAAACAACCCCCAACCTCTAAAGGATTTAGTTTTTAAAGGCGCGTTTTTTGTAATTCTAGTTTATCTTTTAGTCTACGCCTACAACTCCGGCATCTTAAGTCGATTTAGAAAGACAGCAATTAAAAATACCGCCCCGATGATAACCTCTGTGGATAAAGTTACCCCACTGGAATCATCGCCGTCCGATGAATTTACCCAATAACATGCTCGACTACTTCAACTCTTATCAACTCGGATTATATTTTGGACGCGTTTCACTTGGTTTGTATTTATTTACTCTTTTACCAGGAATTTGCAGACGCTTTAAGCTAAAACATCAATTTGTTAGCCTGCTAACACTGTACAGACGCCAAGTGGGCATTGCCATGTACATTTTTGCCGTTCTTCACGCCTTGCTTGTTGTTTCATTTCCTATAACTCTCACACCACCTAAAGTTTTTGGAATTTTAGCGTTTTTAATCCTTACTCCGCTTTTTATAACTTCCAACATCTACGCCGTTAAAAAACTTAAAGAAACTTGGAAAAAAATCCACCAACTAACCTACCTCGCTTTAGGGTTGATTTTTCTGCACACCGCCCTTGTCCGCTGGAGCATCTTTTCCGTGGCAACTCTTATTACGCTAATCCTTCTTGTAAGTTCTTCTTTACTTGAGAGATCGCGCAGTAAAACACCATGACGATTTTTCAAACCGTAATTTTATCTATAGTTGAGGGCTTAACGGAGTTTTTGCCGGTTTCCTCCACCGCGCATCTGGTTTTGGCGTCACAAATTTTAGGTGTAATGCAAACGGATTTTGTAAAAAGCTTTGAGGTTATAATTCAATTAGGGGCAATTCTTGCCGTAGTTGCACTATATTTTAAGGATCTTATTAGTAATGTACGGCTTTGGTTTAAGATTATTTTAGCTTTTCTGCCTTCTGCCCTTTTGGGTTTTCTGCTGTACGACTTTATCAAGGCGCAACTTTTAGGCAATGGTCTGATTACAGCTTTAGCACTTATTGTTGGCGGTGTTATTTTTATCTTGCTCGACAGGATCTTCCGTACAACCCGTGTAAATAACAATCGATGTGTTACCCTGCACGATATTTCACCGTTAAGGCTTTTGGCTATTGGTATGGCTCAAAGTTTAGCTATGATTCCGGGGGTTTCCAGATCGGCGGCAAGCATTTTTGGTGGTATGCTAACCGGTTTAAATAAAACCGAAGCAGTTAAATTTAGCTTTTTTCTAGCCATTCCAACTATGCTTGCCGCCACAACCCTGGATATCTATAAATCGGGCTTTAACTTTTCCCACAACGAGTTAGTAGTTCTTTTAATTGGTTTTATCAGCGCGTTTGTTACCGCTCTTGTTGCCATTAAAGCGTTTATTAAAGTCGTTCAAAAATACTCCTTTTTACCTTTTGGTGTTTATAGAATTGCGCTGGGATTTTTTTGGCTATTTGCTATAATAAGAATATGAAAGTTCTTAAATTTGGTGCAGTTTGGTGTGCGGGTTGCCTAATTATGAAGCCTAAATGGAAGGAGATTGAGGCGGAAAATCCCTGGCTGGAAACTAGGTATTTTGATTATGACGACTCTAAAGAAACGGTAGAAAAATGGAAAGTGGGTAAAACTCTGCCCGTTTTTATCTTTGTAGCCAAAGACGATACGGAAATTGCCCGCTTAACTGGCGAACCATCTAAAACCGATTTACTTAAAAAAATTAACCGCTACAAAAACTACTAATTTTATCTAGTGAGTACCCCCCCTCCTTCAATCGGAGATTTAAGGCATCTACTTCCACCAGTAACACCGTTAAAACACATCGCAAATCACCTCCTTTTAATGATGCTATAATAACAAAATGTTACCAAGCTGGTCAAAGAATACTTTTTTACACTTTATATTGTTCACTCTTTTGCTTGTGATGAATATTAATATAATTCCACCGATCCAGTTAGCGCAGGCGCAGGAGATAAGTCCGATCGTTGTATCCGAAACACCTCGCAGTGTTACCCTCTACTTCTTTTGGGGAAATGGCTGCCCACATTGCGAGGCAGAGGAAAAGTTTCTTAAAATGCTTCAAAAAGATTATCCGACCCTTACTATTAGAAAATTTGAAGTTTGGGGAAGTGCTAAGAACCGTGAAATTTTTAAGCAGGTGGGGCAAAAACTTGGGGCGGATGTTAAGGGCGTGCCTTTTACAGTGATTGGTGGAAAATACATTGGCGGTTATTACACAGACGACACTACGGGCGCGGAGATTCGCGATTATGTAGCATCTTGCGTACAGAGTGCGTGCGTAGACGCAATAAGTAATGTTGTTCCTGCCGTACCCACTCCAAAGCCCCCAACTTCCCCCAGTAATCCTTGGGCGGATGCACCAAAATCATTACCCAAAGAAGTCACCTTTCCCCTTATTGGAAAAATTAATTTAACTACTCTCTCTTTACCGTTAATTCTCTCTTTACCGTTAATCGCCGTAGTTATTGGAACTTTGGATGGCTTTAATCCCTGTGCTATGTGGGTTTTACTCTTTTTAATAAGTCTCTTGCTTAATTTGCAAGATAAAAAACGGCGCTGGCTTCTGGGATCAACTTTTATTATAGCCTCGGGCTTGGTTTATTTCTTTTTTATGTCCGCTTGGTTAAATATTTTGCTTTTTATCGGCTTTATTGTTTGGGTGCGGGTGGCTATTGCCGTTTTTGCTCTTAGTGCAGGAGCTTTTAGTTTACATAAATTTTGGCAACGCCAAACGGGCTGTATTGTAGAAAACGATGAAAAGCGTAAAGAGACTTTTGAGAAACTCAAAAAAATTACTTACAATAAAAATTTGCTAGTGGCGCTTTTTGGGATTATTGGCCTAGCTTTTGCCGTAAATCTGGTAGAACTTTTGTGCTCTGCGGGCTTTCCGGCTATTTTTACCCAAATCCTAGCGCTAAACCAACTGCCACCAATCCAATATTACCTTTATATTCTACTGTACGTCTTCTTTTTTATGCTGGACGACATTATTATCTTTGTTATCGCTATGAAGACTTTAGAAGCCACGGGAATTTCCACCAAATACGCCAAATACTCCCATTTAATAGGTGGCGTTCTCATGGTTATAATCGGCGCGCTACTAATCCTTAAACCCGAGTTTCTGATGTTTAATTTTTAACGCTACTCTAAATAGTTTTCCACCTTAACTGTACCTTGCAGGTTGGTAAACCACTTGTTAATCTCCTCACTAAGTTTTTGGTCTACCAAAGCTTTCTTGGCAGAAGCGCGTTTTTCTGCGTCCGTTGTGCCCTCTAAACTAGCTCCGGCAGATACAATATAAGCGTCAACATCGGCATCAGCAATTACCACCTTACCGCTCAAAAGCTTTTTCATACCCACCTGCAAGGAAATATCCTTTCTAAAGTCGCTCAAAGTTCTCCCCTGTTGCGCAAGTAGTGATTCTAAACTCTGCCCAGCCAACTGCTTTTCAATTACGGCAAGTTCGGCATTAATTTCTTCCTCGGAAACACTAATTCCGGCCTTTTTAAGCTCGCCTTTAACGGTATAGATGTCAATCAGCTCGCTGGCCGCATTCTTACCGTAACGGACTTTAAGCATCTTTCCCCACTCACCTTTAGAAATCCCCACTCCGTTTACTTTAGCCACATAAAATAGCTTGTTAATGGGGGTTAGCACACCCTTTGAGCCACTAGTAACAAACCCTTTGATATTAGAAAAAAAGTAACCTACCAAAATTCCCAAAGGAATAATCAACACAAAAATTATTGGACCAAGTTTAGGTAATTTCATACTTTAAACCTTTCATAAAAATTTTGCAGTTGACAGATTCTACCACACTTAATTCCAAATTCTAAATTTTTTAATAAAGTGCCTCTTTAACCTGTCCGTTAACAACATATATATAATTGTTACCACTATTAAAAACCCAAAGTAGCTAACGCCCAAAGTTCCAAAACCAAATGATGCTTTTAAGGACGATAAGGTCACAATTAACGCTACGACTAACACCATTAAGGACGACAGCATAAGTAACTTGGTGGGGGCGGATTTCCAAAAAGGTGTTTTAGCTGTTCTAATCACAAAAATCACTAAAGTTTGAGTTAAGAGCGACTCTAGAAACCAACCCGTTTGAAATTGCCCTGCCGTAGCTTTAAAAACCCACAGCAAAGAAAAAAAGGTAATAAAGTCAAAAAGTGAACTAATGGGTCCAAAAAAAAGCATATATTTTTTAATAAAACTAATGTCCCAATGGCGCGGTTTTATGAGCGACTCTTTATCCACCTTATCGGAAGGAATGGTAAGTTGGGAAAAATCATATAGGGTGTTGTTTAGCAAAATCTGTACTGGTGTCATAGGTAAAAACGGTAGAAAAAAGGAGGCAAAAGATGCAGAAAACATGTTACCAAAATTGGAACTTGTCCCCATTAAAATATACTTAACGGTGTTGTTAAAAATTCTCCTGCCCTCCATCACGCCCTCTGCTACCACATCTAATCCTTTTTTTAATAAAACTACGCTAGCTGATTCTTTTGCCACATCCGCCCCACCATCCACACTGATGCCAACATCGGCGGTGTGCAAGGCAGGAGCATCATTAATTCCATCACCCAAGAAACCCACCGTATGCCCTAGTTTTTGCAAAGCTTTAATAATGTTTAATTTATTTTCTGGTGTTATACGAGCAAAAATATTGTTTTTTGCTACTGCTCCAGCAAATTCCGCCGGCAACAACTTATCCAACTGCTCGCCTAAAATTACGCCTTTTACTTTAAGTCCTACCTCTGCGCACACTTTAAGCGCCACACTTTCGTTGTCGCCTGTTAATAATTTAAGGTCTATATTTAGTTTTTCAAGTCGCTCTAAAGCTTTTTTGGCATCCTTTTTAGGCGCATCAGAAAAAACTAAAAGCCCGTACAGATCTAAATTAGTTGCGTCCTGCCATTGATACTCCGTAAGCTCTCTTGGCAAAACTTTTCCCGCTAACGCCACCACCCTAAAACCGCGCATACTCAAATCATTTACTCTATTTTGCATAAATGTTAGGTCAACATTTGGGCAACATATTTTAGCCACATCGTCAAATACACCTTTAACCAAAAGGTGAACCTCGCTTTCAAACCGCACCACATTGAACGAAGCTTTTTTGTTGTAATCAAAGGATTCCGTGTCCAGATAGTTAATACTACCCAAGCTTTTGGTAACCCCACTTTTTTCCGACGCTGTAATAATAGCCAGGTCGAGGGAGTTTACCGCCATTCCCACATGCAAAACCTTAGGGGTACTTAAAAAAGCCTTCTCCAGCACCCGCCTGCTTCTTTGCATTTTGGTGTCGTAATAGTCCGTTAGCTCAATTTTGCCTTCCGTAAGCGTACCAGTTTTGTCGCAACACAAAATGTCCATATTACCTAAATTTTCCACTGCCACTAGTTGCTTAACCACCACATGTTTTTTAGCAAGCTTTCCTGCCCCGTGCGACAAACTTAAAGTAACTACCACGGGTAACAGCTCCGGTGTTAAACCCACAGCAATAGCCAACGCAAACATTAAACTGGAAAGAAAATCCCTGCCCAGTGCGGAATTTATAAGTAGTATTGCCGCCGTTAAAATAAAAATTATTTTTACCAGCAGATTGCCAAAACTGCGCAAACCTAACTGAAAGGCTGTTTCTGGTTTCAAAAAGTTAATATTTTTAGCTATTTGCCCGTATTTTGTTTGCCTGCCCACCTGGGTAACCACGCCTGTACCGTGGCCACTTTCCACATTTGTTCCCATATAGATTGCGTCTCTTGCCCTTTTAAAAACGGGCACGCTTTCCCCAGTTAAAACGCTTTCATTCACCTCCAAATTTTCCGCCTGTAAAACTTGTAAATCCGCGGGAATTACGCTTCCCGTAGTAAAAAGCACCACATCATCCACCGCAATTTGCGTAAGTAATAGCTCACAAACCTTGCCATCTCGTTTTACCAATACCTTGGGGGTTATTCGTTTTAATAACCCATCCACCGTTTTTTGAGCAGAATACTCGTTCCAAAAACCCAAGCCCGAACTAACAAAAATCATGGCAAAAATATAAATGGAACTAACTCGCTCCCCTAGTAGAAACGACACTAAGGTAGAAACCACTAAAACATACACCAGGTAATTGCCTTTAAACTGTCGCACAAAAATATTAAAGGTAGAAAGTTTTTGGGACTGTAAAATATTAGCGCCGTACTTTTTTATGTTTTCCAAAGCTTGCGCGGAGGTTAAACCCGCGTCTTTTTGGGTTTCTTGGGCAGTCATACGCATTCATTATAAGGCTTGGGAAAGTAGTTTCATAGAGCGTAGAGTTGGCATCTAGCTCGTAATCCTATATAATATCCGCGTTTGAGGGGGCGTAACTCAGTGGTAGAGTGACGGCCTTTTAAGCCGTTCGTCGCGGGTCCGATTCCCGCCGCCCTCACCATTGTAAAATTTCCTGCCAAAAATTAATGCTAAATAATAGTAGTCTTCAATTAATTGAGCCAGAAAATATCCAAAACAAAATTTTTATAACTCGTGGATTGCAGGTAATGTTGGATGAGGATTTGGCAAAACTCTATCAAGTTGATACAAAAAGATTAAACGAGCAGGTCAGACGAAACAGAAAGAGATTTCCCAAGGAATTCCGCTTTAAGCTTACTGTTGCAGAGTTGCGAGCTTTGAGGTCGCAATTTGCGACCTCAATCGAGTTAGAGCCGTTACTACGGGGTATATCGAGAAATAAGGGGGGTAGAACATACTTACCGCACGCTTTCACCGAGCAAGGAGTTGCCATGCTATCCGCCGTTTTAAAGAGTGATGTAGCAGTGTACATGAGTATAAAAATCATCAACGCGTTTGTGTCTATGCGCAGAGTGGTTGCAGAAAACGCCCAGCTGTTTGCTCGCGTGGATTATGTGGAGCAGAAACAACTTGAGCATAAACTTGATACGGACAAAAAGTTTGACCAAGTTTTTAAAGCCCTATCGCCACACGATGCAATTCCCCAGCAAAAGATTTTCTTTAACAATCAAGTTTTTGACGCCCATAAGTTTGTTTCCAAAATTATCCGTTCCGCTAATAACAAGATTGTTTTGATTGACAATTTTATTGACGAAAGTGTGCTTGACCTTTTTACCAAAAGAAAAACTGGCGTTGAGTTTATTATCTACACTAAAAATATTACAAAACTAACAGCATTAGATGCTCACAAATTTAGTCAACAGTACGGAAATGTTCAATTAAAGGAATTTAACCAATCGCATGATAGGTTTTTAATAATCGACAACAAAGATGTGTATATTTTGGGGCGTCAATAAAGGATTTAGGTAAAAAGTGGTTTGCCTTTTCCAAGTTTAACAAACAAGCCTTTTCTTTACTTGATCAACTTGAATGACTAGTGAATTCGGAAGCCTCAGATCGGGGTTGTGTTATAATCAACATGCCGATGGCGGAATAACCACACTTCCGTGAGTTCATTCTAGATTATGCTTTCTCACGGTCGGCACTATCGACATCACATGGAAAAAAGTTACAAAATCAAAAAGATGGGAACGGGTTTTAGTCCGCATTTACTGGTACTGGAAAATACCCAAGACGCTAACGATGCTGTGGCACTTTGCAGTTGCGGAGGTACAAAAAACCTAAACGGGTTCTGTGACGGCACTCATCTGCAAAAAGCTGGCAATGGGTGCAGTTGTCAATTTTGCAAAAAGCCCGAAGATCGCTAATCAGTGCTATAATCCTCCCATGGAAAGAAAACTAGCTTCCATCCAAAAAATCCTAGACATTAAACCCATTGAAGGCGCGGATACTATTGTTTGCGCCACAGTTTTGGGTTGGCATGTGGTAACAAGAAAAGATGAATTTAAAGTGGGGGATCTATGCGTATATTTTGAAGTGGACTCGCTTCTTCCCGTTACGGAGGATTTTGCTTTTTTGGCTAAAGGCGGGGTTAAAAAGTCCTATTTTGGTGGCAAGGAATACGAGGGTTACAGATTACGCACTATTAAGTTGCGCGGACAAGTGTCGCAAGGGCTATGCCTCCCAATGTCAATCTTAACTGGCAAAAAATACCCTAATGATGCTAGAGAAGTTCCTGTTTACGACTATAAAGAAGGCTTGGATGTTAGCGCACTTTTGGGCGTGGTTAAATACGAAGGCGCTATCCCAGCTTGTTTAACAGGCGTGGTACGCGGACTTTTCCCTAGCTACATTCCCAAAACCGATGAAATTAGACTTCAAGCCGTGCCCCAAATTTTAGAGCGACACAAAGCCAAGCGATTTTATGTTACAGAAAAAGTGGATGGTACTTCTATGACGGTTTTTCTTAAGGACGGCGAGCTTCATGTGTGTTCTAGGGGGTTAGACCTTTTGGAAAGTGATAAAAATACTTATTGGCAAGTGGTTCGTGCGCTTAATTTGGAAGAAAAGTTGCGTACTTTAGCCAAGCCTTACGCCCTGCAAGGCGAGGTGGTGGGCGACCATATTCAAAATAATCGGTTAAAAATCAACGGGCATACTTCTTTCTTTTTTAATATTTACGACATAGAAAAAGGCAAGTTTTTAGCGTACACAGATTTTATGTCCACTATTAAAGAGCTGGATGTTCCCGTGGTTCCTTTAATTGACGATAACTTTACGCTTTTGCCCACGGTGGATGAAATGGTAGTTTACGCCACTAGAAAATCCGTTATTGCTGACACAGAGGTAGAGGGCGTGGTGATAAGATCGATAGAAGAAACCCAAGACGAGGATCTTGGCAGATTAAGTTTTAAAGTTATTAACCCAGAATTCTTGCTCAAATACGGAGAATAAGCCGTTAATCCGCCAAAAACGGCTGGTGTTACCCAGCCGTTAGTGTAGTACTAACTGAGGAAATTAGTATCTATTCCTAAATCCACCACTTCCGCCTGCACCCCCTCTTCTGTCTCCACCCCTATCTCCACCTCTGTCGCCTCCAAAGCCTCCTCTGCTACCTCCACCAAAACCTGTTCTTGGTCTATCGGTCATTGGTCTGGCCTCGTTAACAACAAGAGCTCTACCCTCTAAATCCTTTCCGTTCATTTCCGCAATAGCATTGGCTGCCATTTCCTCGGAAACCTCTACAAATCCAAAGCCTTTGCTCCTCCCGGTCATTCTGTCAATTATTACTGTTGCAACAACATCTCCGTAAGCAGCAAACAACTGCTTTAACGCATCGTCATTGTAACTATAAGGCATATTGCCCACATATAGTTTGGTCATCTTTTTCTAGTATTCACCACCTTCTATAATAAATTAATTCAATTTTCTAAAATCTGGGAAAAACAAAAAGATTTGGAAACCCTCGCTTTCTTGCATTTTAGAGCAGGTTCATTATAGCACACATTAGTGTGAGATAATTGCAAGTATGTTTTACGACTGGGAAAAGATTTGGAGGTAATTACTCGGATTGCTTAACTTCGTTCGCAATGACCGTAGCACCGTCCTCCGCCACTACAGGCTCAGAAACTTCCGGTGCAACTATAATGTCACCAAAGCGCTCTTTTACTTTAGTAGCCTGGCGACCAACTTTTTCGCGCAAGTAGTAAAGCTTGGCACGGCGCACTTTGCCGGTTTTTTCCACCACCAATTTTTCTATATTGGGCGAAAACAAAGGAAAAATTCTTTCTACACCGATGCCATCCGCCCCAATACGCCTAACCATAAAGGTTTTGGACACGCCCTCGCCTCGTTTAGATATTACAATACCCGTAAAAGGTTGCGTTCTAACTTTGTCGCCCTCAATAATTTTGTAATGAACGGTAACTGTGTCGCCCGCTCTAAATTCAGGTAGTTTCATAACTTGGGAATAGTATCAAAAATTTGCCTGTTGCACAACTGCTTTCTCCTTAACTGCCACTTTTAGCGCTTTGCCGTCCATAACCACATCCAAATCATCGCCTTCTAACGCGTCGCCTCCGATGATCATTTGGGATAGTTTATCTTCCACTTCCTTTTGAATTAGCCTTTTTAACGGTCTTGCACCGTATTCATCGCTATAACCCTCTTTGGCTAGCCAGTCCAAAACCGCGTCATCTACACTTAAACTAACTTTTTTTTCAAGAAGCATCTTTCTAACTTTTTCCATTTCCAACACTACAATTTTTCTTATATCCTCCTTTGAAAGACTAACAAACATCACTATTTCATCTATTCTGTTTAAGAATTCTGGCTTAAAGGTGTCTTTGAGCGACTCTCTAACTTTTCTTTCCATTTCCTCCTTTTTAGCTTGGGACGACTCACTAGGTAGTGCCCTGCCAAACCCAATGTCGCTCTTTTTAAGTAGCTCACTACCCACATTGGAAGTCATAATTAAAATGGTATTTTTAAAGTCCACCGTGCGACCTTTACTGTCCGTAAGTCTACCGTCCTCCATAATTTGCAAAAGCAAGTTAAAAACATCCGGATGAGCTTTTTCCACCTCGTCCAACAAAATTACGCTATACGGCTTTCTGCGCACAATTTCTGTAAGATTACCACCCTCACCGTAGCCAATATAACCCGGAGGCGCGCCTATCATTTTGCTTACGGTGTGTTTTTCCATGTACTCACTCATATCAAGTCGCACTAAAGCGTTTTCATTGCCATATAAAATTTCCGCCAAACTTTTTGCCAACTCAGTTTTGCCCACGCCCGTAGGACCCATAAACATAAAAACGCCAATGGGGCGCTTTATATCCCGCAAACCTGCCCGCGCTCTGCGGATGGCGGAACTTACGGATTTTACTGCTTCGTTTTGATTAACCATGCGCGCATGAATAAGCTCCTCCATCTTTATAAGTCGCTCTTTTTCGGCCAGCGACACCTCTTCCACCGGAATACCCGTCATCCTGGCTACTACTCTTGCCACCGCCTCCCGCTCCACCGTGGGAATTTCTTCCAGTTTAGTTTGCATCCAAATTTCCACTAACTCGCTTTTAACTTTTTCCAAATCCTCCACCTGCTTTTTAATTTTTGGCAACTCTTCTTGGGAAAGTTGGGTTTTTTGCAAATCTTTTAAGTCTTTAAGCTGTTGTTCCACTATTTTTAGGTTTTCAGGTTCTTTAACCTGGGTAAGACGCACTTGCGCACACGCCTCATCTATTACATCAATGGCCTTATCGGGCAAAAACCTATCAGAAATGTAGCGGGAAGCAAGCTTAACCGCATATTCCAGCGCGGAGTCACTAATTTTTACTCTATGATGTTGTTCGTATCTTTCCCGCAAGCCTTTCACAATCTCCACGGCATCTTCTGGCGAGGGTTCTTTTACTAAAATAGGCTGAAAACGCCTTTCTAACGCGCCATCGCGTTCTATATATCTACGATACTCTTCCAGCGTGGTAGCACCCACCAACTGCAACTCTCCGCGCGCTAACGAGGGTTTTAAAATATTGGCGGCATCCATGGCCTCTGTACTACCGCTAGCTCCTGCACCAACCACTTGATGCAGTTCGTCAATAAACATAATAATAGCGCCTTGGGCTTTAACCACTTCGTTTATAATATTTTTAAGCCGTTCTTCAAACATCCCTCTATGGTTAGTACCAGCAATAATGGCGGTTAGATCTAGGGCAAAAACGCGCTTACCACGCAAAGGTTCTGGTACTTGACCACTCACAATTCTTTGAGCTAAGCCTTCCACTATGGCGGTTTTTCCCACTCCGGGATCGCCAATTAAAACAGGATTATTTTTGGTTCTGCGACACAAAATATGCACCAGCCGTTCAATTTCTTCTTTTCTACCAATAACGGGGTCGAGTCTGCCAATTTTGGCAAGATTTGTTAAGTCGCGCCCAAATTTGTCAAGCAGTGTAGCTGAACCGGAGGACACTTGAGAAAGTTCAAAACTACACGCTTCGCAAAGAGCAAGGTACACTTGCTTGCCGTCGATGAGTTTGTATGAAGTTACCGTGGCGGGATTTTGCCCGCATCTTTGACATATCACCATAATTTATAGGTTAGCATATCTTTAGCACTTGTGCAATTTATGTGCTAACCACTAATGTTCCCACACATCGCCCACCGTGGGGTCGGAAACTATGGGAACTTTTTTAACAATTAATTCCCCCGCGCGTATCATTTCTTCCTGTTGACATTTTGCCCAATGTTCGGCTTGATCGGCGCGCACCTCGGTTACTACCTCATCGTGCACGGTGTGCGTTATAGCGCCCTCCACACCCTCTTTTTTCATGCGCTCGCTAATAAAAACCAGCGCGTATTTAATAACATCGGCGTTAGTACCTTGAATAGGGTGATTTTTAGCTTCCCGCTGAATTTGCCCAATTTTTTTTCTATAATCTGGGTCGTTAGGATCGGGCTTAGTATACCAGCGCTTTCTCCCCGCTGGTGTAATACTCCAGCCTTTGGCCACCGCCTCGTTAGCTACTCCGTCCAAAAAATTACGCACTTTGGGGTAAGAGGCAAAATATTTATTCATATAATCTGCGCCCTCTTCTTTGGAGACGGGTTTACCCGTCTCCTGCTCAAGTCGCTTTGCCAAACCCATAGGACCCATACCGTACATTAAACCAAAACCAATGGGTTTAGCTATTTGGCGGAGTTCCGGAAACTTTTTTTTAAAATCAGGCGTGTATTCTTTATTAAACATTAAAGCAGCGGTGTAGGAATGAATATCCAAGTTATTTTTTAAGGCCTCAATCATTTTTATATCGCCAGAAAGATCGGCTAATATTCTCATTTCCATTGACGAATAATCTGTTACCACTAGCTTAAAACCTGGGGCGGGAGTAAAACAACGCCTAAACGGGGCTTCTTCAGAATTTCTGGGAATTTGCTGTAAATTGGGTCTGGAGCACGCAAATCTCCCAGTAGCCGTGCCAAGTTGCATAAAATCTGGGTGCAGCCTGCCTGTAACTTTGTTGACTTTAGCAATTAAGCTATCACCAAAGGCACTAATAAGTTTGGCATAGGCTCTATAATCGCGAAGTACTCTTGCTACTGGATGACTTAAACCCGCCAAAATTTCATCCCCCGTAGACGGTATGCCTAGCTTTAATTTGTTGTTAAATAAGTCTAGTAACTGCTGATTACTGTTAGTATTAATTACATCCGCATGTTGTCCAAACAGATCTTCTTGGGTTGACTCGTATAGGGGTCTAATAGTTTGTTGAAAAATGCCCAGAGTTTCATCCCGCTTAATGCGTAAGCCGGCAATGATGGCTCGCCATTTAGGCACATTAATATATAAACCTTTAAGCTCCATTTCCGCCACCACGGTGGTAACGGCAAATTCTAATTTAGCAATATTTATTAAATTTTCTTCCTGAAGGCGTTTGTATTGCGCGTTAAAGATGGGAAAAAGCACTAGAGTATCCAAAGCGGAATATTTTAATTGAGATTCGGTGATTTGCGCTTTTTGTTCCTCAAAGGATCTTCTGGTAGCTTTATCTAACCGGGTTTCCAAGTATTGTTCGGAGAGATTGGCTAGAGATTGTGGACGCTTTAAGCCGGCAGTTAAAACGCCCTCTGCCAACATAGTATCAAAAATATTGTTTATTTTTGCTCCCACTTGTAATTTTATAAAGCCGTAATCAAATTTACCATTTTGCATTATTTTTATAATTTTGGGGTTTTCCAAAAGTTTAATTAACGGCTCTACGCCAAAAAGTGGCAGTACTTGGGCGTCAAAAATGTAACACACCTCTTCCGTACCAATTTGTAAAAGTAAAAGTTTATCAGTGTAAGGATCTAAGCCCGTACCCTCAATGTCCACCCCTAGCATTTGCTGTTTTTCCAATATCTCCACCGCTTTAATCAGCTGATCCATGTTGGTAATGTGTTCATATTTAGGGTCAATAAAACTAAACTTGAGTTCCATGAAAGAAGTATAACACTCTCGTCAGGGTGTAGTCGGTTGAGTAAAATGTACAACCCCAAACTTATTAAGCACGGGAAGCTTTATGTAGTAGGTGCTACTGGAACAATAGGCTAAAGCGGGAAAATTGCTACCATCAAATAATACTAATGGTCTTTTAGTCATTTTGATAGGGCAGTTAAAAAAGACCCCTAGATCCTGTTACAGAGCTAGGGGGGTTTAGCAAGTTAATATGTATATGATTGCAAAGAAAATAGCTTTTGTCAAGATGACAATATATGTTATTTAAGAATTTGGGTAAGTTTTTCTGCAAGAAGGCTTAGATTTCCGCTAGCGCCAGTTGCCCGCCTGGCTTCACCAATTAAAAACTGCAGAACGCCCTGTTTACCCGCACGGTACTTATCCACTATCGTGGGGTTATCGGTCAATACTTTGGCAATGATCTCGTCAATATCCTCATCGGTACTAAGTACAGTAGTCGTACTAGATATCGATTCCTCAACCAACTCTTCAACACTCACAGTCCTATAAGCCTGTTTATTGATTAGTACATTAGCTATCATTTGAGGACTTCCCGAGCCCGCCAATTTGACAGCCTGCTCAAACTTTTTACTAAGCTCAATTCCCGTACCCGTGGAAAAAAAGTCCGCGGAAGCAAGATTCAGACCGTAATCCTTAATCAATCGAGCACGGAGTTGATAAGGGAGTTCCGGCAAGCGTCTTCTCAAATCGTTTAAATAACCACCATCAAAAGCCATGGGTGGGATGTCCGGATCAGGAAAATACCTGTAATCGTGAGCCTCTTCTTTATCCCGCTGGGAAACTGTAGCTCCTTTATGTTCGTCC